>Ga0335070_10000091_pt1 | contig 99803 bp, 89 predicted proteins | sample Lox_Sample_13_FD_206722 | JGI IMG/M metagenome (GOLD analysis project Ga0335070, IMG submission 206722) | Soil microbial communities from Loxahatchee National Wildlife Refuge, Florida, United States - Lox_Sample_1.3 | ecosystem: Environmental > Terrestrial > Soil > Wetlands | place: USA... | reverse complement strand
TGAAGTGTAAACAGATATTTGGTTGCGGGGGGTGGATTTGAACCACCGACCTTTGGGTTATGAGCCCAACGAGCTACCAGACTGCTCCACCCCGCGCAAGCATCATAACAACCGCCTCAGCCAGCGTCAAACCTGCGCATCACACAGCTCTGTGCGATGTCAGTTCTTTAGCTTGTGGCGCTCGCAGGCGGCAACGATTTTGGTGGGATCGATCGCTTCGCTGTCGATTTGCTCCTCCAGGATCTTCCCGTCTTTCCCGATGAGGAAATTCACCCGGCGGGCGGCTTTGTACTTGTCCACGTAAACCCCGTACCGGCGCGTGGTTTCGCCACCCCAGTCACTCAACAGCGGAAAGGTGACGCCAATCTGGTCGGCAAACGCTTTATTGGCGAAGGCACTGTCCATGCTCACACCCAAGACCTGGGTGTCGGCGGCTTCCAGCTTCTGCAGGTTCTGCTGGAAGTTTTTCATCTGCTGGGTTCAACCCCCGGTGAAGGCAAAAATGTAGAAGGCCAGCACGACATTCTTCTGTCCACGATACTGGCTGAGCGTCACATTCTTCAGGTCAGTGCCGTCGAAATACTGCAGCTTGAAGTCAGGGGCCAGGTCTCCCACTTTGGGCATCGAAGTCGCCGCTGCGGCTTTGTTTCCCTCGGCCAATAATGGCCGCGAGAGCGCAGGCACCGAAGCCGCCACCAACAGCCATGTGGCCAGACTGGTCCAGATCGCCTTTCTCATCGAATCCCCCGGTAAAGAAGAGTTGTTGATAGCCTACTATCTCGGCGAAATCAGGGTCAAAGGAAAATCGCCGGGGGCGTTGCTTCTGGCCGAATAAACCAGTACAGTTTCTCTCGGAGACACTGGAAGGCTGTGCTGTTTACTGCTGCTGCTCCGAGTTCAAACCTGCGCGTGGGTCTCACCATGCTCAGCCGTGTCGGTATGCTTCGACTTCCCGCTGAAACCTGCCCCGGGCCCCGTATAAGCCGTGCAAACTCTTAACGACATCTTCTTCGCCATTATCGAGCACGTACAGAGCCGGATCATGATGCGCCGGCAGGCGATCGAGTGGGTGCCAATCTCCTCCCAGGAGTTCTACCGCGATGTGGGCGGAGTCGCTCGCGCCCTCTGCGCCTGGGGCATCGCCCGTGGCGACCGCGTCGCCATTCTCAGCGAGAACCGCCCAGAGTGGGCCGTCGCCGATTTCGCTTCCCTGCTGCTGGGCGCGGTCGTGGTCCCGATCTATACGACTCTGACCGGGGAGCAAACAGCCTATCTCTTGCGCGATTCGGGCGCGCGCATCGTCTTCGTCTCCAGCGAAAAGCAGCTGCAGAAGATTCTCGTGATCCAGGACCAAACCTCAGTGGAGAAAATCGTCGTCATGGACGCGGTCGAAACCGCCCACGCCCAGCACATGCAGCGTCTCATGCACGACGGCCCGCAGCAGCGCGACCCGCAACTCGATGCCAACGCCCGCACCATCGGCGCTGACGATCTGGCCACGATCATTTATACGTCGGGGACAACCGGCACCCCCAAAGGGGCCATGCTCACCCACGGCAACATGGCCGCGAACATTTCCTGCTCGCTGCAGGGCTTTGACGTGCGTCCCGGCGAGATCAGTGTTTCCTTTCTGCCGCTTTCGCATGTGACTGCACGCCACGTGGATTTCGCCCTGCTCTATCACGGCGTCACCCTCGCCTATGTTCCGTTCTTTGAGCAACTCCCCCAAGCGCTTGTGGAGGTTCAGCCCACGATCCTGGTTGCAGTCCCGCGGGTATACGAGAAAGTTCATACCCAGGTAGACCGCAAGGCTGCGGGAATTCCCCAGCATTGGATCTACCGCTGGGCGTTGGCGACGGGCCGGGCCCATCGAACTGAAATTCTTGCGGGAAAGACTCCGTCGTCCCTCGCCTGGAAGCTCGCCAACCGCCTGGTTTTCTCTAAGGTACGAACGGGCATGGGCGGCCGCGCCGATGTCTTCATCTCCGGAGGCGCCCCCCTCGGCCGTGAACTGGCGGAGTGGTATGCCACCATCGGCATTCGCATTCACGAGGGATACGGCCTCACCGAGACCTCTCCGGTAATCGCCGTCAACACCCCGGGATCCCACAAGCTGGGCACCGTGGGCAAGCCTCTCGCCAACGTGGAAGTCCGCATCGCCGACGATGGCGAGGTCCTGGTCCGCGGCCCCTCCGTCTTCAAGGGCTACTGGAACCGTCCGGAGGAAACCCAGGCTGCCTTCGCGGACGGCTGGTTCAAGACCGGCGACATCGGCCATCTTGACGCTGACGGCTTCCTTTCCATCACTGATCGGAAGAAAGACCTGATCAAGACCTCAGGCGGGAAGTTCATCGCACCCCAGCCCATCGAGAGCTCCCTTAAGCACCATGTCCTGATCGCGGAGGCCGTTGTTCTGGGGGAGAAGCGCAAGTTTCCCGCTGTCCTTATCGCCCCCTACTTCCCTCTGCTGGAAGACTGGGCGCGAACTAACGATGTCACCTTTTCTTCCCGCCAGGAACTCATCGCCCATCCGAGGGTCCAGATCCTTTACGACGGCATCGTAGCTGACCTCAATCAGAGCCTGGCCCGCTTCCAGAAGCTGAAAAAAGTGGTGCTGGTCGCCGACGAGTTCTCCCCTCAGGACGGCAGCATGACCGCCAGCTTCAAGCTACGCCGCCGGGTGGTCGAAGAGCGTTACCGACAGCAGATTGACGAGATGTACGCCCGGGCCGACGCTTCCGAAGTTTCTTCTGCGTAGCGTCGGCGCAACTACCCTATTTTCATTACAATGGAATCATGACGGACCCATTGATCATTGCCGGTCGCCAGTTCCGTTCCCGCCTGATCGTCGGCACGGGCAAGTACAAGTCGTTCCAGGAGACAGCGCGCGCCCTCGAGGCCAGCGGGGCCGAGATGGTCACCGTGGCGGTGCGCCGCGTGAATCTCGATCGCAGCAAGGAATCGCTGCTCGACTACATTGATCCAAAGAAGTATTTTCTGCTGCCGAATACTGCCGGGTGCTACACCGCCGACGAAGCCATCCGCACTGCGCGCCTGGGACGCGAGGTTGGCCTGTCAGACTGGGTCAAGCTGGAAGTCATCGGCGACCAGGCAACGCTCTATCCCGATATCCAAGCCACCTTGGAAGCCACCCGGATCCTGGTGAAGGAAGGTTTTACCGTGCTTCCCTATACCTCGGACGACGTCGTGTTCGCAAAGCGGCTGCTCGACGCCGGGGCCAGCGCTATCATGCCCTTGGGCGCGCCCATTGGCAGCGGCCTGGGCGTGCAGAACGCCGCCAACATCCGCATTCTCTGCGAGATGATCACCGGCGTACCGCTGATTGTCGATGCCGGTGTGGGCACCGCGTCTGATGCCACCATTGCCATGGAGCTGGGCGCGGACGCAGTCTTGATGAACACCGGCATCGCTGGCGCCCAGGACCCGGTTCTGATGGCAGAAGCCATGAAGAACGCAGTTCTCGCGGGCCGACAGGCCTACCTCTCCGGCCGCATGCCGAAAAAGCTCTACGCCACCGCCAGTTCTCCCCTCGAAGGCGTGGTGCGTTAAAGCGAGTCCGGTCCCCGACGGGAAGCGGCAACTGACTACCGAAAACTGGGTATCAACCCAAACTCCAGGTGCCCGCAAACCGAACACGGGCCCTCGTCAGATTGATGAGAAAAAAGGAAAGGGCGGCTTCAAGCCGCCCTTCAAACTTATTGCTTCCGCTTTTACTTCACAGCATCTTCGCGCTTTCCACGTGGATAGAATCGCCGTTCACATGCCCGGTCACGGCGACATGGTGCCCCTCGTGCCCCTTCAGCGCATCCGGGTTCTCCACCGTCAGCACTTTCTCGTCGCCATCGGTGACCACTACCATCTTTGCACCCTTCTCAATGCACTTCTTGGTGCACTCTTCCTGGCCTGCCGTGGCTCCCTTCGCGCCACACTGCGAGTCGGCGACCCAGCCGTTCACCGTCTCGGTCTTTGCTTTGTCGCTGGCCGAAGCTATGGCCACCACCAGGAACAACATCATGCACAGGGCAAGACCAATAACAAACATCTTCTTCATTGGGGAATCTCCTTGAGTTCTGCGGTCAAAGCCGCGATATTGGGAGCCAACCCGCCTTGTCCCCGCACTTCCGCTGACAGGCAGGAAGGTGAAGGGTTGGCCGAAGTTACACCCCTTAGCCAGATGAGAGTGAAGGAATCATATCACAACCCTATGTGATTCCTCTTCAAGTGCGAAGCCAGGCTCGGCCTTACTTCTTTGCGGTATTGCTTGCGGGTGGCGGCGGGGGAGAAGGCGCGGGAACCACATACACGACCTCTCCCGGACGGGTATAGTGCAACTGCTCGCGTGCTTCCCTTTCAATTGTCTTAGGATCGCTTTGCAGCGCTTTCACCTGGCCGCTATAGCGGTCGTTCTCCTTTTGCAGATCGTCAATTTCCTTCTGCAGTTCCAGGTACTCGGCGCGTTTCTGGCGGTAAACCACCATGCCATTGGCACCCAGCACCACGTGGAGGAAGAGCCACAATGTCAGCACCCCGACTCCAGCCGTGGCCAATCGTCGCCGGTTGTCATAGAACAGCGTGAGAGTCGGACGCAGTTTCTCCGTGGTGCGCTCCGCCCAGGCTTCGGCCTGCGGGGCCCGCTCCACCAGCGCCTGCAGTCCCTCCTCGGGGCGCCGCAGCACCCGAATTCCGGAGAGCCGTTCTACTCGAAGATCCATTGTTTGGCCGCTGCGCTCAGCTTCTCCAGGTCTGACTTGCTGCCTGCTTCGCAATACACCCGAACCACAGGCTCGGTGCCCGACAGCCGGTAACAGACCCAGGACCCATCGCCGAAGACCAGCTTGAGTCCATCCGTTCGCACCACTTCGCCGACCTTGCGGCCGAAGAAGTCGCGCGGTTCGAGCCGCAACTTCTCAGTGAACTTCTCCTGTACTTGCGGCGTCAAGCGAAAGTTCTCCCGTTGGGGATAGAAGGAACCAACTTTGGCAAATAGCTCCTGCAACTGCCGTCCCAGCGGCTTGCCCCGCCGCGCCACCATTTCGCAGCAAAGCAGTCCCGCCAGGATGCCGTCTTTCTCGGGAACGTGATGCCGGATAGACAGCCCCGCGCTCTCTTCCCCGCCGATAACGATCTTGTCCTGCTTGATCAATTCGCCGATGTACTTGAAGCCCACAGGGGTCTCGTGCAGCTCGATTCCGTGAAGCTTGGCCAGAGCATTAATAAGATTGGTCGTGGCCACCGACTTGGCCACGCCATTCTTCCAGCCACGGCTTTCCACCAGGTAATCGAAGAGCAGGGCGATGATGTAATTCGGCTGGAAGAAGGTACCGTCCTCATCCACGATGCCAAAGCGGTCGGCATCGCCGTCGGTAGCGATGCCGATGTGTGCCTCCATCGCCCGCATTTGCTTGCGCATGTCCTCAAGCAGGTGATCGTCCGGCTCAGGCGCATGCCCGCCGAAGAGCACATCGCGGTAGTTGTGGACGGCTGCCACATCGACCCCGGCATCGCGTAAGAGCGAGTCGGGATAATCTCGCGCGGCTCCCCATAAAGGATCGAAGACCACACGCAGGCCGGCCTTCTGGATCGCGGCGAAATCAACAATCTCGCGCAGCCGCCCCAGGTACGTCTCGCGGGGATCCAAGACCTCGGCTGGTGCCTTCGTCCTCTGCGCAGGATTCGCCCGGCCGCTATCGAGGGCCGCAATCTCCGCTTCGATCCGCTTGGTCACCTCAGGCAGCGCAGGCGCTCCATCGGGCGTAGAAAACTTGATGCCGTTGTATTCCGGCGGATTGTGTGAAGCGGTGAAATTGATCGCCCCGTCCGCCCGCTCCCGGATGACGGCATACGCAATCGCCGGAGTGGGAACAGCCTCGGCAATCACCAGCGGAGCAATGCCATGCGCGGAGAGAATCTCGGCCGCGATCGCACAGAATGTCTCGCCCAGAAAACGGGGGTCCCGTCCGACAATCACTCGTGCCCCGGATGCCTTCTGTGTCGATACGTAGCGAGCAATCCCGCTCACCGCGCGCCGCACATTGGCGAAGGTAAATTCCTCCGCCATGACCGCCCGCCAGCCGGAGGTGCCAAACTTGATCTGCGTTGCCATTCTTGTCCCGCCCACGAGGCCCTTCTCTTCTCATGGCGTCATCCTGAGCGACCACCAGGTCGCGAAGGATCTCGCGCGCAGTGAATCAGGCCTGTTAGAGTTTCTGTTGTCGTGATTTCGCGACCAACGACCGATTCTATATGACCAATAACAGGCTCGTCCTGACTACCGCCTCCTCCAGGGAAGAAGCCCGCAAGATCGCCCGCGCCCTGGTCGAACGCCGCTTGGCCGCCTGCGTGAACCTGGTCCCGCAGCTGGAGTCCGTGTATCGCTGGCAGGGCACGATCGAAGAAGCTCAGGAATGGTTGCTCATAATCAAGACCACCAGCTCCGCCTTCGACCGCGTCCGCGACACGATCAAGGAATTGCATTCCTATGAACTGCCGGAGTGCATTTCCCTGGCGATTGATGGCGGTTCCCCGGCCTATCTGAAGTGGCTGGAAGAGTCCGTGGAATGAGTGAACAGCAACTCAACGCTGTCATCCTTCGCCGCACCTTGTTTGCAGGGAATTCTCCCAGTCTGTCGCCGCGTGCTATCGAGAAGTCGCCAACCGGAATGTCTCCTACGCCACATCCCCACTCAGATTCAGCCGCCAGTAGTCCAACGAATAAGGAGGATCATCCTCTGCCGCCTGCCGGGTGAGTTCTTCCACGAACTCATCGCGCAACCCGGCATCCGGGATGCGCTCCAAGTGGCGATGCAGAATCACCGTGCGCACAAACTCGGAGAATTTCGCTGCGTTATCAAACACGGTTAACGCCGGCTCGAGTCCCGTCTCCACGTTGAGGAATCCGGCCCGGCGCAAGCGCTCCGCCGCCGTCTTCGCGTCGGAATAAGTCCACGGCTCGGCAAACCCGCCCAGGAACCGCGCATACCTCGGGCTGGCTGCCAACACCGCCATCCTCCGGCGCAATCGCTCCAAGTTCGGTCCGCCGCCGCACTGCGCCCGCAGCCATCCTCCGGGCCGCAACGCGCCGTACAAGCTGCGGAACAGCTTGTCATGGTCCAGTACCCAGTGAAATGCCGCCGTGCTGAAGATTCCGTCAAAAGCCTGATCGAAAGGAAGGTCCTGCAGATCGGCTGCGACAAACCGCACCTGCTCGCCAAACTGCGGGCCGAGTTGCTCGCGCGCGGTGCGCAGCATGTTTTGCGACAGGTCAACCGCCACCACCCCACCGCGCGGCAGAGCCTGCAGTAAATCCCCGGTGAGCCGTCCGGTGCCGCAGCCCGCATCGAGCAGCGTCTCATCGCCGCGCAGTCGCACGCGGGCCAGCACCTTCTTGCCCCAACTCAGCTGCGGCCCGGAAAGGCGATGATAGGCGGAGGAATCCCACTCGCGCGACGCGGAAGTCATGCGGGGAGAGGATAGCAAGGAAAATGGAGCGGATCACTGGCTACCGTCTCGCGAGATGACTGGGGACAGGGTGCGAGTGCTGGCGTGTTAGCAATTCTTCGCAAATGTGCCCTCTACCCGACCTAAACGGAAGCTATCTCCCAGCCTTTACTGTTCTCAGGAGGTCGAGACATTCGTTTCGTTAAGTTCTTTCAGTGCTCTTTGTCCTTGGAACCACTTAAGCACGAAGAAAGCATGGATCCCGAATGCCCACAGGGAGAACATCATCATGAGGGCGATCATGTCAACTCCATACAGAAGCATGCCAGCCAGGAACGCCCAACGATGGCCCCTGCGCGCGGCAAATCCCAGCCCTAGCATGACAACTAGCCACATGCACGCCATCCCGTACACCGCAAGTGGATAAAGAGGACCGAGTGGCCTGCCATAGAAGGTCAGCAGGTCAACTACACCAATGCTGACAAGAACGTTCAAGCGCACCGGAAACAGTCCGGTGCCGAGCGCAGCTAGGCCCGCAGCCCAGAAGAAGTAGTTCGCATCGCTTCGGCTGTCGGCAAGCAAGTCGGCGCGCCGCTGCTCCTCAGCTGCTTTGTACTCTGCGTCGGTTCGACCTGCGCCAACATTCAACGTCTGCATAGTGCTACCACGCTACTGATTGCGTGCTGAGCATAAGTGTCTCGATGCGTCATGTCTCGGCTGTTGTGCTGCTGAAATCTCGCATGGACGTTCTGCCGCCGTGGCCTCTTCAGGTATCAAGACGGTTACGGATACCGCAGCCTACATCGCCCCCAGCGCTGCGTCCAGATCCGCAATGATGTCGTCCACGTCCTCAATACCCACCGAAATCCGCACCATGCCGTCGGTGATGCCGATCGCGGCGCGCCCCTTCTCCCCCAGGGCCGCGTGGGTCATGGTCGCCGGGTGCGAGATCAGCGTCTCCACCCCGCCCAGCGACTCGCCCAGCGAGCACACGCGCACGTTCTTCAGCATCTTGTTGGCGTTCGAGCGCGAGCCGGTCTCAAAGGTAATCATCGAGCCGAAGCCGCTCATCTGCCGCTTCGCCAGCTCGTGCTGCGGATGCTCCGCCAGGCCGGGATAAAAGACCTTCTTGACCTTCTTGTGTTTCGCGAGAAACTCCGCTACCCGCCGGCCGTTGCAATCGTGCTGCTCCATGCGGACCGCCAGGGTCTTCACCCCGCGCAGCACCAGCCAGCACTCAAAGGGCGAGAGTATCGCTCCCGCGGCCTTTTGCAGAAAGGCCAGCTTCTCCACCTGCTCCGGCCGGGTGCACACCACCACTCCGCCAAGACCATCGCTGTGCCCGTTGAGGAACTTGGTGGTCGAGTGCACCACCATGTCCGCACCCAGCGCAATCGGCTGCTGGAAATACGGGGACATGAAGGTGTTGTCCACCGCCAGCTCGATTTTCCTTCGATGGCACACCTCGCTGATGGCCCGGATATCGCTCAGCGTCATCAGCGGGTTGGTGGGCGTCTCGATATATGCCATGCGGGTGTTCTTGCGAATCGCCCGCTCGACATTCTTTACATCGGACGTATCCACATAGGTGAATTCCAAGCCCAAATCGGCCCACACCTGATTGAACAACCGCGGCACCCCGCCGTAGAGATCGTTGCCGCACACCACGTGATCGCCCGACTTGCACATAGTGGCAATGGCATTGATGGCCGCCATGCCGCTGGCAAACACGCATGATCCAGTCCCGCCTTCGAGCGCCGCCAGGTTCTGCTCCAGCCGGGTGCGCGTGGGATTGGATACACGCGAGTATTCGTAGCCCTTGTGCTTCCCCAGTTCTTCCTGGACGTAGGTGGAGGTTGGGTAGATGGGCACTGTCACCGCGCCGGTCAGGGGATCGGGCTCCTGCCCGACGTGAATCGCGCGAGTGGCAAATCCTGCTGGCTTGTCTTGCTTAGGCATGATGTCTGTGTCGAGCACTCAGCACTCAGCAGTCAGCCCCCGCAAGACCCCGTCAATGTGGCATGGAACCAGGTTTGCCTGAGTGTTGAATGCTGAGTGCTGAATGCTGCTCTTACACCCCACCGTCAAAAATTTTCTTCGACAGATACCGTTCTGCCGAATCCGGAATCATGGTCACCACGCGCTTCCCCGGGCCCAGCCGCTTGGCTATTTGCAGGGAGGCAAAGACGTTGGCGCCGCTGCTGGAGCCCGCCAGTACACCCTCCTGCGCCGCCAACTCCTTCACCATGCCGAACGCTTGCGGATCGGTCACCATGATGACTTCGTCACACACTGAGCGGTCAAAGTTCTTGGGAACAAAGCTCGACCCAATGCCCTCGACTTTGTGCTTTCCCGGTTTGCCGCCGCCCAGCACCGAGCCCTGCGTCTCTACCGCCACCGCCAGCGCCTTGGGCAGCCGTTCCTTCACGTACCGCGCGATCCCGGTGAAGGTCCCCGCCGTACCCGCACCAATGACAACGGCATCGAGACGGCCTTCCATCTGGTCGAACATTTCGCGGGCGGTGGTCTCGTAGTGGTAATCAGGGTTGGCGGGATTTTCGAATTGTCCGACCATGAACGCGTTGGGATCGCGCGCGGCCAGCGCTTTGGCCCGATTGATTGCCCCTTGCATGCCCTCGTCGTCCGGTGTGCGCGTCACCTCGGCGCCGAGGGCCCGCATGATCATGACTTTTTCCTCGGAAAACTTCTCCGGCACGAACAGCGCCACCTTATAGCCACGATTCACGCCGATCAGCGCCAGCCCGATCCCGGTGTTGCCTGCGGTCGCCTCCACGATGGTACCGCCCGGGTGCAGGCGCCTTTCTTCCTCGGCCCGGCGAATCATCCCGATGGCCGCCCGGTCCTTCACGCTCCCCCCGGGGTTCAGGTATTCCAACTTGGCGTACACCTCCGCCGAACCCTCCGGAACAATTCGCTTCAATTGGAGAATGGGGGTCTCGCCGACCAGTTGGGTAATGTCATCGGCGACGCGCAGACGGGTCCCCTCGATCGTTTTCATTCGCACTGTACAGAGTACGGAAGCAGAGGCAAGAGCGTCAATTATCCGAGGTCACCGGTGCTGTGGGGCAAGGCACTAATTCGCGGCACGCTCCTGGCCGGGATAGTAGCCACTACGGGTGCGAACCGTCAGCTTGCCGTGCCCGGCCGCTTTGGCTTCCACCCTGATGGTGCGATACCCGCCCACATTCTTTGGCGTCGAGGGCTTGTATCCGAGAGTGTACTGATTGCGGATGTCGTGCGCGATCGTCCGGCTGATCTGGTCTACTTCGTCGCTGGTCTTTGGCAAGAACGCGATTCCCCCGGTCCGTTCGGCCATGGTTTGCAACGCTCGCCGCGCCCGCCGGGCTCTTTCTTCGCCCAGTATCCCGATGGCATATACCGTGGGTCCGTTCTCCTCCGACAACCGCTGCACCGCCTGCTCCAGCGATTCCCGGCTGGCATTGTCTTCTCCGTCGGTCACCACGAACAACACTTTCTTCTGTAGGCGGGCGTGTTTTCTTAGTTCATCCGAGGTCGCCACCACCGCGTCATAGAGCGCCGTACCGCCTCGCGTCTCGTACTTCTCGAGCGCTTCCTTCAGCAAAGCAATGTTGCTGGTGAAGGGCTGGTCCAGGTAGTACTCGTCGTTGAAATTGACTACGCAGACTTCATCCTGCGGGTTGCTGGACCTCACCAGGTTCAACGCAGCCTTGTTGACCTTGTCGCGCTTCTCGCGCATGGAGCCGGAGTTGTCGATTACGATGCCCATCGAAACCGGGATGTCCTCGTGGCGGAAGGAGGTGATCTTCTGCGGCTTGCCATCCTCGAATACCGTGAAGGCATTGCGGTCCAGGCCGGTAACCATGCGCTGCTTGTCGTCCACCACGGTAGCGTGCAGAACCACCTCTTCGACCTGGGTCTTGAAAACGAAAACTCCACTGTCGCTGCTTTGCGGTGCCTGGCCGGCGGGCGGTTGGCTCTGGTTCTGGGACGGCGCCGGCGGTTGTTGCCCCTGAACGGTCCCCGGTTGTCCGGGCGGGGCCGGCGAGGCCGGTGGGTTCGCAGTGTCTGCCGACGGCTGGGAAGGATTGCCGGGGGACGAATCCTGCGGGGTGGTATTTTGGGCCCCCGTCCCGATGCAGAAGAATAAGATGACCAGCAGGATCAGAACAGCGCTATTCCGAAGGCGCATAATAACCCGTCTTGGCATATACGCGAAGCGGCGGCAATCCTTTGGGCGGAATCAATTTCACTTTTATCTTACGCCATTTGCCGTCGTGCGTCGGGTTCTTTGGACGGTATCCCAGCACGTATTGGTTGCGTAGCTCGATGCCAATTTTTGTGGCCACATCCGCCAAGTCGTTCGGGTTGTCGATGGTAAACGCGCGTCCCCCCGTCAGTTCCGCAATCTCGCTCAACAAAGTGGGGCCCAGCCTCTCTTCCTCGGTGGGGAAATAGCGATCATAGATGCCAATGGCATAGATCAGGGTGTCGGCTTCCTTCACCAGTGATTTGATTTCTCCCTCGGTGTACCGGCTGTGATTGTCGCCTCCGTCGGAGATGATCAGTAGCGCCTTCTTCGGATACTTCGCCTGCCGCATTTTGCTGATGCCCAGATAAATCGCATCCAGCAATGCCGTGCGGCCTTTGGGAATGGTGTACACCAGCTTGCCCTGAATGTCCTCCACCGATTGGGTGAAGTCGGAAATTTCTTCCGGCTTGTCCGCGAACGTAATCATGAAGAACTCGTCCTGCGGATTGGCCGTTTTGAAGAACTCCACCACCGCTTCCCGCGCGCGTTCAATCTTGCTGCCCATGCTCCCGCTCATGTCAAAGATCACTCCCAGTGACACCGGCGCGTCCTCGCTGGAAAAGTGCCTGATCTCCTGCTGGTCCTTCCCTTCAAACAACGCGAAATTATCTTTGTCCAAGCCTGTCACCAGGCGGTTCATAGGATCGGTAATGGTCACCGGCACCAGAACCAGGTCCACATCCACCTTGAAGGGCTTGGTGTGGCTCCGGAGAGAGGGAGCAATGCTGTCCGTGATCTTGGGCTCGGGCGGGGCAATGCGCGGCTTGATGTGCACATCGTCGACCGTGTCCTGCGCCGAAGCGGGCGACGCAAAGCCGCTCACTGCGAACACCAGGAGCAGGCAACACAGCCAAGCCAGGTTTGGGCCAGGCCGCACAGCACCTTTCCGGGTCCGGGATGGGGCCGAGTTGAGGAGCCGGGCTAGAATCTCGGAGAGAGATGACCCACGGTGGCGGGCCATAGTGACCTCATTGCTGCGATACTACCACAGCCGTTCGGGGCTGTTGTCAGGCTTTTTATCCGTACCCTTTGATGGCTGGCGGTGCGCAAGAGTTTGCCCATTCTGCGCTCTTTTCGGCCCGCGCCCGGCAAGGAAGAAACGCTCTTGTTACAATTTCCCGGCGCCCCTAAATGGCTCATATTGCACCATTCCGCGCCCTTCGTTACGACCCCTCCCGGGTTTCGCTGACACAAGTGGTTACCCAGCCCTACGACAAGATCACTCCCGAGATGCAAGCCCAGTACTACGCCGCCAGTCCCTATAATCTCGTCCGGATCATCCTGGGAAAAGTGGAGCCCGCCGACACCCCCGAGGAGAACCGCTATACCCGGGCGGCCGCCTACTTCCGCGACTGGCGCCGCCAAGGCATCTTCCTGCAGGACCCCCAACCCTGCATATACTTGTACGTCCAGCGTTTTACCGTTCCCGGTGGGAAGGCTGAACTGGAGCGCCGTGGCTTTATCGCCCTTGGCCGGATTGAGGATTACTCCGCGGGGACCGTCTTCCGCCACGAGTTGACCTTGGCCAAGCCCAAGGCCGACCGCCTGGAGCTGCTGCGCGCCACCCGCGCCCACTTCGGACAGCTCTTCATGCTCTACAGCGATCCTGCTGGTGAGATTGACAGCCTGCTGGCACCGGCGGCCGCGCCCGACATGGAGACCCGCGACCCTTATGGCGTCCTCCACCAGGTCTGGAGAACCGCCGACTCCAGCCTCATCAACCTGGTTCGGGGCAAGATGCGCGACAAGAAACTCATCATCGCTGATGGCCATCATCGCTATGAAACTGCGCTGAACTACCGCAACGAACGCCGGGACGCCAGCGGGTCGGCGCCAGGAATCCCGCGTGAGCGTTCCTCAACCAGCCCCTGGGTGCGTTCCACCGAGCCCGAAGATGCTCCCTACGAACTGGTGATGATGACCTTCGTCAACATGGACAGCCCCGGCCTGGTGATTCTGCCCGGCCATCGCGTAGTGCATGGGCTGGAGTCGTTCTCATCCGATGCCCTGCGCGACGGGGCCCGCGTCTACTTCAGTGTGGAAGAGGTGGACTCCGGCATCGACGCCCTTCGCGCCAACGCCATCTTGCGCGAGGCCGGACACATGGGAACCGCATTACTGGCGGTCACTGCCGATCGGGCCTTTCTCTTCGACACTCCCAAAGCCATTGGGTCCAATCTGCTTGCCGATCTGTCATTGCGTCAGCAATCGCTGGATGTAGTCCAATTACACCGATGCCTCCTGCAAGGCGTCCTGGGCATTTCGGAAGAAGCCATCCGCAATCAGCAGAACATCAGCTACCTTCGCGATACGGCAGAGGCCCTGGACCGGGTGCGCAGCGGCACCGCCAACGTCGCCTTCCTCATGAACCCCGTCCGCATGCAACAGGTGCGCGACATCGCCTTCGCCGGAGAGGTACTGCCCCAGAAGTCCACGGACTTCTATCCCAAGCTTCTCAGCGGTCTTGCCATCTACGCCCTGGAGTAGTGCCATCCTTCTCGCTGAGAACCGAGTGCCGGTATCTAAGAACCGGGTCCCGGCCAAGATCCGGGAGCCGCACGACTAAACCTGCGATCTGACGCCAACCCCTTACCCTCTGAGGTAAGATTGCGAGCTTGCCCCCTTCAACTCAAGACCAGGCCACTGCCGCGCCTCGGACCCCCTGGTTCGAACTGCTGGCCATTGTCTTCGCCCTTGTGCTTCTCTCCACTTTTCTCCTTTTCGCCGCCTCAGACGAGAAGCGAATCACGATTTACTCCACCGCCGCTAACTACTCGCTTCCCGTGATTGAGCATGACGGTCGCGACTACGTCGGGCTGTTCGAGCTACTCGAGCCCTTAGGCACAGTAGTGTCCAAGACCGAGGGCCGGCGTTGGAAAGTCAAGTACAACGATGTGGACGGCGAGTTCACGTCCGGCAAGACCCGTGTCCGGGTTCGTGGCCGCGACTTTGATCTGCCCGCCAAGTTTCTGATGGAGAACGGCCGCGGCTTGGTGCCCCTGGCCGCGCTCGCCACTCTGCTGCCACGCTTTCTCGGGGGTCCGGTCACTTTTCATGAGACCTCACGCCGCCTGTTCGTGGGCAATGTCGCGGTCCACTTCACTGCCCAAGTGATGAAAGCCGCCCCGCCTACCCTGGTCCTGGACTTCACCGCGCCGGTGAATCCCATGATTGCGACCGAGCCGGGAAAATTGCGCATGGTGTTCACCCATGAGCCGCTGGTTCCCCCGGGCTCGCTGAACCTCACCTTCGATAACAAGACCATTCCATCCGCCAACTACCAGGAAAGCAACGGCGTCGCGGAGATCACGGTCGCGGGGACGGTGCCGCTGTTCGCCAGTTTCAGCAACGATGGCCGAACGATCACGATTGCTCCGGCCCCCCAACCTTCCGCCCAGTCAACTCCGGCAGCAACTTCAACGCCCGGGTCGCCTGCCCCGCTCGCCACGCCCCCCGGCCCAGCAGTCCCAGGGGCTCGCAGCTACTTCGCCGTGGTGGATGCCAGCCACGGAGGCGATGAGCGAGGCGCCGCGCTGACCGACCAACTGGCGGAAAAGGATGTCACCCTGGCGTTTGCCCGGCGATTGCGGCAGGAACTGGAGAGTCACTCCTTCACTACGCTGCTGATTCGTGACGGGGACATCACGTTGACTCTTGACCAGCGCGCCAGTATGGCCAACACCGCCCATCCCGCCATCTACATTTGCCTGCATGCCTCATCCCAGGGCCACGGGGTCCGTCTCTACACCGCCCTGGTCCCACCAGTGGGAGACGCCCGGGGACCGTTTCTGAACTGGGACACGGCTCAATCGGTGTCCTACGCGGCGAGTCAATCTGCAGAAGCCGTTTTGGCCGCAGAGTTTCAAAAGCGTCAGGTTCCGGTGCGTAGCTTGATCGCCCCCTTGCGTCCCTTGAATAACATCATCGCCGCGGCGGTGGCGCTGGAGGTCGCTCCCCCCGCCGACGATGTCACCGCGCTGAATTCCACCGCCTACCAGGACCTCATCGCCAACTCGGTCGCCTCCGGACTCGCTGCCGCGCGCGACAAGCTGGGGGTGGGGCGATGATTCCGCGGCACCTGGTGATCAGTGTCGCCATCATGTTGGCGGTGGCGCTGGGCATGAGCGTGTACGTCTGGCGCATGCGCAGACGCGTTACCCAGACTGGAGCTTCTGCCTACGCCAGCCCGGTCGCGCCCCCGGTTTCCGGGCCTACCGAGCAGGTCACTCTGTACGTCGCCTACGATGATCCCGGCGGGCTGCGGGCGCAATCCGCCCGTATCCCCCTCCCCGCCGGACGCCAGCAGCGCGCCGAGGAGCTGCTTCGCGCCTTGCTCGACCTTTACCTCGGCAAATCCTCGCCTCATCCCCTGGCCACCGGGGCCGAAGTCCGGGATGTCTACCTGGTCGAGCCCGGCCTTGCGGTGATTGACACCAACGAAGCCTTTGCCGAAGGTCACCGTTCTGGTGTTCTGGTGGAGGAACTCACGGTCGCCTCCCTCGTCCAAACCCTTTCTGCCAACGTCCCCGGCATCACCCGGGTCAAGATTCTGGTGGGCGGCAAGCCGCGCGACACCCTCGCTGGGCACGCCGACCTCTCCGGCTTCTACGACGTCTCCCAGGTCAACCAGATGGCGGCACTGCTCCAGTCAGAGCAGTGAACTCATTGCCCATTTCCAATTGCCGATTGCTGACTTGTTTTCGAGACGGGGCAGGATGCACGGTTCTTCAATGGGCAGCTGGCCATTGAAATTGTCAATTAGAATCATCCTTCCGCCGCTGAGTCGGCGTTCATTTAGAATCTCGCCATGGTCTACCGCTCCGACAACCGCACTCCCGACCAGATGCGCCCGGTCAACATCCTTCCCGATTACGTCACCACAGCCGAGGGCTCAGTGCTTATCGAAGTCGGCAACACCCGGGTCATCTGCACCGCGTCGGTGGAGGAGACCGTGCCCCAGTTCCTGCGCAACACCGGCAAGGGCTGGATCTCGAGCGAGTACGCCATGCTGCCCCGCGCTACCCTGACCCGCACACCGCGGGAAGTCAACAAAGGCCGCCCCAGCGGACGCACCCACGAAATCCAGCGCCTCATTGGCCGTTCCCTGCGCGCCGTCACCGACCTCGAACGCCTGGGCGAACGCACCATCTGGATTGACTGCGACGTCATCCAGGCCGATGGCGGTACCCGCACCGCTTCTATCACCGGCGCCTTCGTCGCCCTTGGGCTGGCCATGGAGAAGCTGGTTGAGGCCGGCACCCTGACCTCCGTTCCCTTGCGCGACTTTGTGGCCGCTGTCAGCGTCGGCATCGTGGATGGCGAGATCATGCTCGATCTCAGCTATGAAGAGGACTCCCGCGCCGACGTAGACATGAATTTCGTCATGACCGCGGGGCGCAAGTTCGTCGAGGTCCAGGCCACCGCCGAACACCAGGTCTTTGACGAACCCCAACTCGGCAAGATGATCGCCATCGCCAGCCAGGGCATACAGTCTTTAATCGCCAAGCAGCAAGCCATTCTGGGCACCCTGACGCTGCGGCAATGAGCCCAGCGTCACCGCTGCTGTGGTTTTCATTTGCCTGCCGTGCGTATACAATGATGGCCGTCCCGCTGCGGATCCCAACCGAAGGCGGGCGCCATCCTTTTTGCAATCCGCACTAATTCGGAGGAACCCATGAAACTGACCCCTGGAAAACTCTCGGGCTTGAAGGCTGTTTCCAACGAACGTGGTGTCATCGCCGCTGCCGCCATGGACCAGCGCGGCTCCCTGCAGAAGGCCCTGGCCAAGGAACGCGGTTCCGAGATCACCGACGCCATGATGGAGGAGTTCAAGTCCTTGGTCACCGAAGTCCTCACTCCTCACGCTAGCGCCATCCTGCTTGACCCCGAGTGGGGCCTCCCCGCTTCCCGGAAGCGTGCCAAGAATGCCGGTTTGCTCCTCGCCTACGAGAAGACCGGGTACGACAAGACCGGTCCCGGCCGGCTCCCTGACCTGCTCGATCACTGGTCGGTGCGCCGCCTGAAAGAAGCCGGCGCCGACTGCTGCAAGATCCTGCTTTACTACACTCCCTTCGATCCCAAGGACATCAACGATCGCAAGCACGCCTGGGTGGAGCGCATCGGCGATGAGTGCCGCGCCAACGATATCCCCTTCTTCCTCGAATTCGTCGGCTACGAAGAAGGTCTCGACGAGAAGGGCCTTGAGTACGCCAAGAAGAAGCCCGATATCGTTATCGGCAGCATGAAGGAGTTCTCCAAAGACCGCTACGGCGTTGACGTGTTGAAGGTAGAGATCCCGGTGAACATGAAGTTCGTCGAGGGCGTCAAGGTCTTCACCGGCCAAAAGGCGTACAGCAAGAAGGAAGCCATTGACCTGTTCCACAAGGCCGCGGGCGTGGCCACCAAGCCGTTCATCTATCTTTCCGCCGGCGTCAGCAATGCCGAATTCAGTGAGACGCTGGACCTGGCTGCCGAGACCGGGGTGAAGTTCAACGGCGTGCTCTGCGGGCGCGCCACCTGGAAGGATGGCATCCCGATCTACGCCAAGCAGGGCGCCGCGGGCTTCCGCAAGTGGCTGGAGACCGAAGGCGTGACCAACATCAAGAACGTCAATTCACGACTGAAAGCCGCTACCTCATGGCATTCAATCTACGAGCTTGAACCTGTCATGGCCGGAGCGTAGCAGAGGTTCGACGAAGACAGAGCGCGCCGGATTGACGTAACACGCTCGTGCCGCGAGAGCAGGCAATTGGCATGAGGGGATCGCTTCAGCGATGCCGCAAGTTTTCTGCATCAACCGCGCCGCAGCCCTGCGAGCGGCCCGACACCGGTAGTCCTCCTACTCGCTCGCCGCGTAGTAGCCCGTTTTCGCGTGCACATGGAGGAATGCCAGCTTGGGGATCCTCAGCTTGATTTTGATCTTGTGCCATTTTCCATCGCGCAGCGTGTTCTCCGGGCGGTAGGCCAGCACGTATTGGTTACGCAGCGCGACACCGACTCGGCCGACCACTTCCGGCAAGTCGTTGGGGTTGTCGAGAGTAAAGGCTTGTCCGCCCGTGACCTCCGCAATGTCGCTCAGCAGCTCCGGCCCTAGTCGTTCCTCCTGCGTAGGAAAGTACCGATCGTAGGTGCCCACCGCATAAATCACCACGTCAGCTTCTTTCACCGAGGATTTGACCTCCTTCTCGGTGTACCGGCTGTGGTTGTCCCCGCCGTCGGAGATAATCAGCAACGCCTTCCTGGGATACTTGGCCTCGCGCATCTTGTTAATGCCCAAGTAGATGGCATCAAGCAGCGAGGTTTCGCCCTGAGCTCTCGCAAACAGCAGCTTGTTTTCGACCTCTTCGGGACGAGATGTGAAATCTGCCACCAGGAGAGGCTGGTTGGAGAACGTGATCATGAAAAATTCGTCTTGCGGGTTGGCGGCGGCGCAGAACTGCTTGACCGCTTCCTGCGCCCGGTCCATCTTGAACTTCATGCTTCCGCTGGTATCCACGATGATTCCCACTGACACGGGCGCATCCTCGCTGGAGAAGTGTTGGATGGATTGCCGCTCCTTGCCCTCAAAAACCTGGAAATTGTCCTGCCTCAGCCCTACCACCAACCGGTTCAGGCTGTCGGTGATGGTGACTGGAACCAGCACCAGGTCCACGGTCTTGCGAATAGGCTTGCTGTAGGTATTGAGGGCTGAGTCCGTTGCCATGGTCGTGTTAGCCGCCACCGCGTCGCGCGGTGCGATGTGTCCTTCGCTGATGTCGTCCTGAGCCCAAGCCCAACCTGCGAAGGTCAAGACCCAGAGGAAAAACAGACTGCGGAAGGAAAACGCTCTGCAACCAGCCGGCATGACGCACCGCCCCATTCCCGATCGGCAGTGCGCCGGCTTTCGGTAAAAGTCTGCTGCATTGCCTGCTTGGTTTTAGGACGGCTCTGCAGTCGGGGCAAGCTAACTTTGGGGTAGGACCAAACCAAAGTAATGTGCGGTCACCGGGCAAGGCGACAAAGTCTCTGGCTTCCTTGCCCACATGAGCCACATTAGCATTCCGAGAACGGGATCCGCCGGGAGGCCTCCTATCCCGGCCCGTTGCATCGTTAGGATAACGTATACTCCTGGCGATTGGATGTAGTCTTCCACGGTATCCGCAGCGTGCCGCATGACAACTGCCCTCATCACCGGTGCGTCCGGTGGCATCGGTTACGAACTGGCGAAGCTGTTCGCCAAAGACCATCACAATCTGGTGCTGGTTGCTCGCAGCGGTCCCAGGCTGGCGCAGTTTGCCGACGAACTGCAGCGCCAGTTCGGGGTCGCGGTGCGACCGATCGCGCTTGACCTCACTGCCACACCAGCTCCGCAATTCCTCTTTGATCAAGTACAGCGGGAGGGGATTGCCATCGATTTCCTGGTGAACAATGCCGCTTACGGCCAGCACGGCAAGTTCGCGGAGATTCCCCTGGCAGAGAGTCTTGGCCAGATCCAACTGAACGTCACTGCCCTTACCCAACTTTCGAGACTGTTCCTGGGCCCGATGGTTGAACGCCACTCGGGCAGAATCCTCAATGTGGCATCCACTGCTGCTTTTCAACCGGGGCCGCTGATGGCCGTTTACTACGCCAGCAAGGCCTATGTGCTGTCATTTTCCGAGGCGCTGGACAATGAGTTGAAATCCAGCGGCATCACCGTAACCTGCTTGTGCCCCGGTCCGACGCAAACCGGATTCCAGGAGCGTGCGGCCATGCAGGGCTCGCGGCTGGTGAGAATGGGGATGATGAGCGCCAAGGCAGTGGCCCTTGACGGCTATCGTGGGATGCTGGCCGGCAAGCCGGTACTGATATCAGGGCTGCGCAACTGGCTGCTGGCAGAGTCGGTACGCCTCGCCCCACGCAGGCTGGCTACAGCCGTGTCGCGGAAGATAGCCGAAAAGAATTAATACCCGTCAGCACTCCTTACTTCACTTGGAAGTTTCGCGGGTCGAGCGTAACGTTTTCAAGGATTCGATTCGCGCTGGTGTCCCAATCCAAAATAGTCGTGTTCCCGCCCTGTGGCTCCTGCATAAAGTGAATCGTGTAGTGATTCGGCAGAGTGAGACCATCGGCAGCCTTGAACTCGCTGAATCTCTCCTCCACCGTGTAGCGGGTCTCCTGCTGAGCGCCCGCCTGCGCCGCGTCAGGGCTCACTGTACCTTGCAACGGCGACGATCCCCGCCCTCCCCCAAGCTCGGGGACTGCCAAGGGGTTCTGCTGCCCCCCTTGAGCCAGTTGGGGGCGGATCGACAACTTGTACACCGTCAGCACGTGATGGTAGCTCTCCGGATCAAAGTACAAGTAGATTTCCACATCTTGACCCTTCTTAGGCTTGTACTTGACCTCGTGCAACTGCTTTCCATCAATGGTTTTCAGTCCTTCGTAACTAAGCTTAGCCTTCCGCTGTTCCAGGTCAAGCAGCGGCCAGGCGGTGGAAAGTTCTCCGCCCAGCAAGCCTTCCCGCAGGACGATGTCCTGGATATAAACGAAGTTTCCGAAGTTCGACCGCGTCTGGGCATCAGTGGCGGTAGCGACCGACACCTTGTTCCCGTCGCAGATAAACCGTTCGCCGTGGTAGTTGCTGTTGGGAAACTTCATCATCAGTTGGACCTTGCGGCCGTCGGAAACAATCGCGGACGTGCCATCGGTCGCCTTGCCGGCGCCGCCGGTCAGAACGTTGAACTGAGTTGTTCCCTCAACAACCCGCGACTTGACGGCAGACCGCGCCGCAGGATTGCCAATTGAGGCAAGATAACCTGAAAGGATGTCCTCCAGCTTTACTTCCGTGGCGGCATGGCTCAGCCGCGCACTGGCAAAGCAAGGGAGAATGATGGCAAGCGATAGCGCGGCTCTTACTAAGCGAATCTTGAACATGACACTTCTCTCCCTTTCTGGTAAGAATACTCGCAAAAAGTATACGTACGGGATTGCGCCATTTGCAATGACAAGCGCGCCGGCCGCCCTCGACCCAGACAGAACCTCAGCTTCGCCCCTATCCAACTGGACCGGGCAATCCCGCTATTCCCACTCAATCGTCCCGGGCGGTTTTGAGGTTATGTCATAGACCACCCGGTTCACGCCCTTCACTTCGTTCACAATGCGGCTCGAAATCGTCTTCAGGACCTCGCCGGGGAGCGGCACCCAGTCGGCGGTCATGCCGTCCTCGGAATGCACCGCGCGAATGGCGCAGGTGTACGCGTAGGTGCGCTGGTCGCCCATCACCCCGACCGACATCACCGGCAGGAGAACCGCGAAGGACTGCCAGATTTTCGTGTACAGGCCGGCCTTCTTGATCTCGGTAACGACAATGTCGTCGCACTCGCGAAGAATGGCCAGACGTTCCGGCGTGACCTCGCCCAGCACCCGCACCGCCAGTCCCGGCCCGGGGAATGGCTGGCGCTGGAGGATTTCTTCCGGCATGCCCAGATCGCGGCCGATCTTGCGGACTTCATCCTTAAACAGATCCTTCAGCGGCTCGATCAGCTTGAGTTTCATCTTCTCCGGCAGGCCGCCCACGTTGTGGTGGGTCTTGATGGTCTGCGACGGCCCGCGCACCGAGCGCGACTCGATCACGTCCGGGTACAGCGTGCCCTGCACCAGCCACTCCACTTTGCCTTCCTTTTTTTCGATGCGATGTGCCTCCTCCTCGAAGACAGCGATGAATTCGTTGCCGATGAGCTTGCGTTTCTTCTCGGGATCGATCACACCCTTGAGTTTGGCCAGGAAGCGCCGGCTGGCATCTATGGCCACGATGTGCAGTCCGAGCTTGTCGCGCAGGTTCTGCTGCACCTTCTCGAACTCGTTCTTGCGCAGCACGCCGTTGTTGACGAAGACACACGTCAGCCGCGAGCGGCCCTTGCTCTCGCGCAGGGCACGGTCCACCAGCGTCGCCGCCACCGAGGAATCTACGCCGCCCGACAGTGCGCAGATGGCGCGGCCCTGGCCCACGGTCTGGCGAACGTTGGCAATGGTGGCGTCGATGAAGTGCTGCGCGGTCCAACTGGGTTGAGCGCCACAGATATTGACCGCGAAATTGCGCAGGATGTCGCTGCCCCGCGGCGTATGGTGGACTTCGGGATGGAATTGCACCGCCCACATCTTCTGCGCGGCGTTTTCGATGGCGGCGACAGCGCTGGGCGACTTCGCCGTCAAATGAAAGCCGGAAGGCAGTTCGACGGCCTCGTCGCCATGTGACATCCAGACGGCGAGCTCTTTGGGCAGGCCTTCGAACAGGCGCGAGCCGTTCAGCAGTTCAATCCTGGCGTGCCCGTATTCGCGCTTGTCTGCAGGACGTACTTTGCCCCCAAGCGCGTGCACCATGTATTGCAGTCCGTAACAGATGCCGAGCACCGGCAGGCCGAGAGCAAATACGCGCTGGTCGGCGACCGGGGCGTCCTTGTCATATACCGACGAAGGCCCGCCGGACAGAATGATCCCCACCGGCGAGTAGCTGCGGATCTCGTCCAGCTTGGCGTTGCACGGCAATACGACCGAGAATATGTTCTGTTCGCGGATGCGGCGCGCGATGAGCTGCGAATACTGCGCGCCAAAGTCGAGGACGACGATGGATTGGGCTTCCACGGATGAGTGTCTCAAAACGGGAGGTTAGTGTAAAGGGCAAAACCGGCACTCAGCAATCAGCATTCAGTCCTGCGGCGGCTCGGGTGGAGCCGCGTCACCCGCAAGATCGCTGAGAATGGCTTCGTCTTTGTCGATACTCGCCGCCGGCTGAAAGCCGAGTGCTGACTGCCGAGTGCCGGCCCCTCCAACGTCGCTCAAGATGAGTTCATCCTGATCAATACACGGCGCTGGCGGAGGACTGACGGTTGCGGACTGAGAAGGCGGCGACAACAGGGGCGCAGCCGGTGCAGGCGGGGCTTCGGGAAGCTCGACAATCGCCACGTAAGCGGCCAACCGTCCCACGTACAGGAAATCTACTACCGCGAAGTACAGCAAGGTGATCAGGAGCACGCCACCCAGGACCACAGGCGGCGGCAGCAAGCCAATGAAAGCCAAAGGAAACATCACCACGGAACTGGCGATGACAAAGGCCGCCAGGTGGGTCAGGCCAAACCACGTCCCGGCCGCGAACACGGGTCCAGCATGGGCCCGGCACAGGTCTACCGTGCTCGCCACCGCGCCGAAGGTGTCCCGCCCGCGGCCCACGACAAAGACTGTAGCCAGCGACAGAAACCAGTTCAGCGCCGACCAGGCCAGCCATACCAGCATGGTCAGCACCATGAAGACCAGCAGAGCGCTCCACGGCGACGGATCCTTCTCGGGCGATGCTGCGCCGGCCAGCAGGAGAGCGCCCAGGCAGCCCACCACCGCGGCCAGGGTCACCCCCACGCGAAAAAAGTTTAGGCCGCAGAGGGAGCGCAACCGCGAAGAGGCTGTCTGGGGAACGCTCTCGGCGGCAGGAACCACTCCCAAGGTGGCGGCATACTCCCGAAAATACCGCAGAAGCGCTTGCAGCGTGGCCGCTCGCCCCAACGAAGCGAGAACAATCCAAGCCATCGCCATAGTTGCGGCCAGCACAATACCGACTTCAACCACTCGCGGAGCGCTACCCCGGAAAATGTCCGCGATTGCCCGGGAGATCAGAGCCGGTTGCCGGCTGCGCAAGAGCAGCATCTCACCCCGGGTAACAGGCAAGGTGTCGAGATATTCCAGGCAGGAAAGAGTGAGCAGCGACGCGACGGCAAACCCAAAGCTCCAGCGCCACGTGATTTCCGCCAGACCCAGTGACGGCCGGCGGAACATGGTCCGAAACCCTTCGAGAGTGGGAGAACGCGGCTGCATCTTCGGCTAGCATAACGCAACTCCCGGCTGACGGCAGGACTCCACAGCCGGCAGTTCACCATCCGTGCCGGCAACCATGGCCCTGAGAAGGTGCATCCGTGTAGATATCGGACCGAACAGATCCGAATCTTGGAGCAGCTTGCCCCGTGGGGCGGAGCTGCATTCAATCAAGTGGGAAAAATCCGTTGAGGAGATAAATTATGAAATTCGCCCGGCATTTGGCCCTTCTCGCGACCCTGTCTCTTCTAGTGCCGTTAAGCGCCCTCGCCAAGGACAGGAACCAGGGCAGCATGCAACTCACCCAGGCAGCGCAGATCGGCTCCACCCAGCTGTCGCCAGGAGACTACACCGTCAAGTGGACCGGTTCCGGCCCGGCCGTGCACGTCAGCATCATGCAGCACAACAAGGCTGTGGCCGCAGCCTCCGGAACGATCGTCGACCAGAAACGCCCCGCGCCGTATGATGACGTGGTGTTAAAGCCAGTCGCAAACAGCAAGCAAATGAGAATCGAGGAAATTGACTTTGCCAACCGCAAAGAAGCGCTGCGTCTGAAGGCGAGCTAGAGGAATCGATTCTTCCCGCTGCGCAGCCTGTCGGGCCGGGAGATTCCGGCACATCACCGCGGAAAACCCGACCCGGAATGAAACCGTGGGAGCACTGCTCGCCGCCCTTTACGGCGTCGCCCGTGCTGGAACCACTCGGGTCCCAGTTCTGCCAAACTCGAATCGCAGGACCCATTCCCGGGGAGGGTTTTGACCAGCATCGCTGGCCGGAGAAAATTTCCAGCGTTGCGCGGCCTGCATGGCGAGCCGGGCAAAATACTTGCTTGGTCCGGGCGAGACAAACTCGGCCTCGGCCACGTTGCCGGCCGCATCCACGCGCACTCGCACTCTGACCTTCACCTTGCCGGTGATGGTAGCGCGGGCGCTTGCAGGTACGTCGGGCACGACCCGATGCACCACATCGCCCTCGGCACTCGGGCTGGTCGTTGCTTCGGCCGGGGATTGAGCCGTGCTGGTCAGCTGGGGAGTGCCGCCGGGGGACGGTTGCTGCTCTCTCCCTTTCTGCGTAGCCTCTAGCGGCGGGAGCGCCTCCGGCTTCTGCTGCGATTGCAGCGGAGGACTTGTTGGCTCTGCCGCCGCAGGAAGGTTTTGCCCGGGCTGGCGGCGAAGCAGATGCCAGCCGCCCAGCACCGCGGCCAGCACCAGGCCGGCCACGACTGTGGGCATGATCCAGCGCGGCCTTGCAGCAGTCGCGCGCGGTCTGGCGGTCTCGGCTTTCTGCGGCGCGGTGGGCCTCTGATCGAGGCACGCCGCGATGTCTGCAGTCGTCGACCGCTGCTCAGGATCTCGCCGCAGGCAATTGCGTACGATGTCCGAGAACGGCGCGACCAGGCCCTGCGGCACCACTGGTTCTCCCTGGTCCCGCAACTGCGGCAGACGCCCTGTCAAGGCTTCGGTCAGGGTCATGCCGAGCGACCAGACATCAGCGGCGGCGGACGCGCCTCGGCTGGCCTTCTCCGGCGGATCGTAAGCCCCGGGTTTCTCAGGGCTAGCCGGCAATTCCCCGATCTTGCAGATGCGGTCGCTTGAAAGCTTCACCTGATCACCCACAGCCATGATGTTGCTGGGCTTGAGGTGGCCGTGTGTGAAGCCCTTGTCATGAAGGTAGGCGAGCCCGTCCAGCACCGGACGCAAAAAATCGCGCGCTTCTGCTGGCGTCAGCAGTCGCTGGGGGAGAACCTGCGATAAGTTCTCTTCTGCGTACTCCATCACCACGAAGAGCAGGTCCGTTCCACCCAGTTGGCAGCGTCCGGTGTGAAAGATGCGCAGCAGGTTTGGGTGTGACAGTTGGGCTGCAGCACCCCATTGGGACAGTTGGGAACCGGACTTGATGGGATCGGCAGCGATGAACTTGAGAACCGTCTTCTGACCTTCCTGCTCCGTGTTGGTAAGGAACACCGCGCTGTCGTCAGAGGCCCCCAGGTACTGCAGCAGGCGGAATTCTCCGTTGACAACCTGGCCCTCCCAGGTTTTCCAGGTCTCAGTCATCATGCTTGCCGCTTCGTCCTGCATAAATTAGCACGAGTGCGACCGCCAACCGTGCGGTCGCTCCATCTACAGGGCCAGCAGGTTGGGCTGCAACTTCGAATAGCCGTTCTCCTGCGCCCACAGGTCCAAGGGAGCTGAGGCAAGTTCATCCACCAGGGGCTCGGCCAGGCCGTCCTTGGTGAGGTCCACCGTCTTGAGGTACTGTTTGCAGGAGTCGCAACCCTCCACCCGGATGTAATCGAACTCGGCCGCGGAATAGACCGGCAGTTTGCGATTGTCTTCCTCGCCACATCCCGGACAGACGATGCGACGGAACTCCCATTCCGCCAGGCAAAAGGAGCAGATTAGGGAACGCCGGGCGCCGTCACCTTGCTGGCGCAGAACGCCCACGCCCGGCCTGCGGTTGCAGAATGGACATCGCGAATAGGTGTACCCTTCCCATCGCATAGGAATTCGGGAGCGCACGAACTCCGCGTAGGGCTGGAGAAAGGCGTAAGCCAGAAACTCCGCTGGTTGTGCGGGAGCCGCCTCGGTCTTGGCCCAGCAGTCCTTCAGCAAGTTGGACCAAGCCCCGTCACCATGATCCCGCAACTCGCAGGCGGTCCGTTTCAGGCGCGCCGGACCGGACCGTTCCACCAGCGCGAGAAATGGCCCAAAGCTGGCCAGAAGTCCGGGCAATTCCGGCGGAGCGTCGAAGGGCCCTCCCGACGGGGCCGCCTTACCTTCTTGAGAAGCGGCGGTCAACCTCCGGAACAAGTCTTCCTGGAAGGCGGCAAGGGGGAGATAGAAGCCCAGGATTTCGGCCGCGAAAGGATGCTTGCGGGCTAACTGTTGTGCTCGCTCAATGCGCTGCTGCCACCGAGAGAAGGCCATCGCCCGATTATCGGCCCGTGAGGCCACGCGCGCAACCGGCTGCCCTCAGGCCTCAGGATGCTATTGACGCCCCTGCGAAGGCCGGAGTATAGTGCGGGGCAATTCACGCAGTGCTGCCCGGCCGCCTGGGCCAGAATCTGCGGCGGCCGCAACCACCACCTCCGTCTCACAGCTGCGATTGGGCACGCGAACTCAAGCTTGACTTGAGGCGCGCCGCGATCACTTAGTCGGAGGCCACGCGATGGAATTCTCCCGCAGGACCTTCCTTAAGGGCAGTCTGGTTGGAGGAGTCGGTCTTTCCGCCTTGGGATTTGACCTGGCTCCGGTCTACGCGCAAACCCAAAGTCTGAAAATCTCGCGCGCTTCGGAAACGCGCAGCACCTGTCCCTATTGCTCAGTCAGTTGCGGTGTCATTATTTACACGCTGGGCGACAAGGCCAAGAATGCGATTCCGCAGGTGGTGCACGTGGAGGGCGATCCCGACCACCCCATTAACCGCGGAACGCTTTGCCCCAAAGGGTCGTCGCTGGCGCAGGACATCGTCAACGATCGCCGCCTGCTGAAGCCGCAGGTGCGGCGTCCGGGGTCGGATCACTGGGAGGACATCTCCTGGGAGCAGGCCTACACGGAGATCGCGCAGCGGGTGAAGAAGACGCGCGACGACACCTTCCTGGAGAAGGATGCGCAGGGGCACACCGTGAACCGGTGTGAAAGCATTGCCTTCACCGGCGGCTGCACTGACACCAACGAGTTCAACTATCTGGTCGTGAAGACCATGCGCAGCCTGGGGGTCTGCTACCTGGAAAACCAGGCCCGGGTTTGACACGGCCCCACGGTCTCCAGTTTGGGGCCAACATTCGGACGCGGGGCGATGACCAATGGCTGGATCGACATCAAGAACACCGACATGATGTTGATCATGGGCGGGAATCCAGCCGAGAACCATCCTTGCGGCTTCAAGTGGGCGATTGAAGCCAAGCTGCACCGCAATGCCAAGACCATCGTGGTGGATCCGCGGCTGACGCGGACGGCGGCCACGGCCGACCTCTACCTGCAGATTCGTGCGGGAGCCGACATTGCCTTCCTGGGCGGGCTGATTAACTACGCCATCCAGAACAATCGTATTGCACACGATTACCTGGTCAACTACACGAATGCGGCCTTCGTGATCAAGGAAGGCTTCAAGCTGCCGGACGACGGGTTGTACTCCGGCTTCGATCCGCAGAAGCATATTTATGACAAGACCACCTGGAATTACGAAGAAGGTGGAGACTTGTCGGGAAAAGCGGCAGGAAGTGCACCGGCCAAGGCCGGCGCAGGCAAGCCGGGGGCAGCCCCGCCGCCTGCATTGCCGCCGAAGGTGGCTTATGACTTGTCGCTCCAGCATCCGCGCTGTGTGTTCCAGTTGTTGAAGAAGCAGTACGAACGCTACACACCCGAGATGGTGGAGCGCATCACCGGGATTTCCCAGCAGCAATTCCTCAAGGCGGCTGACCTGTTCACATCCGTCCGCAAGGACGGCGACATGAAAAAGGTCGCCACCATCATTTACGCCGTGGGCTGGACGCAACACAGCTTTGGCACCCAGATCATCCGCACTGCCGCCATGTTGCAACTGCTGATGGGCAACGTAGGCCGGTCCGGAGGCGGTGTGAACGCGCTGCGCGGGCATTCCAATATTCAGGGCGCGACCGACATGGCCGGCATTTTCGACATCCTGCCGGGATATCTGAAGGTGCCGATTCCGGCGGACGCGGACTTCGCGGCGTACCTGAAGCGGATCACTCCCGGGCCTTCGAAGCCCGATCCCTGGGACTCGTTCAATTACTGGTCGAACACGCCCAAGTTCGCGGTGTCGTTCCTGAAGGCCATGTATGGGGCCGCGGCTACCAAGGACAACGATTGGGCCTTCCACTATCTGCCCAAGGTCGACCGCAACTATTCGTGGGTGAACATCTGGAACGAGATGTACGAAGGCAAGGTGAAAGGGCTGTTCGCCTTTGGCATGAATGGGGTAATGATCGGTCCGGATTCGGCGAAGAATATCGAGGCGCTGAAGAAGGCGGATTGGCTGGTGGTGTGTGAGATTTATCCCGATGAGACCAGCGAGTTCTGGCGGGCCCCGGGGATCTCGGCAGAGGACATGAAGAAGATCAACACCACGGTGTACCGACTGCCGGGCGCGGGCTTTGCCGAGAAGGACGGAACCTTTGTGAACTCAGCGCGCTGGTTGCAATGGAAGAATCCGGCGTTGCCGCCGCCGGGCTTGGCCAAGCTCGACCAGGAAATCCTGGCCACCATTTTCCTCAGGGTGCGCGAGCTTTATCAGAAGGAGGGCGGCAAGTATCCGGACCCGATTCTGCACGCGACGTTTGCCTACACCGATCCCTACAACCCATCGCTGGCGGAGGTGGCGAAGGAGATTAACGGAAAAGCGCTGGCCGACATTACCGACCCCAAGACCAACCAGACCATCAAGGCCGGTCAGCAGCTGCCTGGCTTTGCCTGGCTCAAAGACGACGGCACCACGCTCGCCGGCAACTGGTTGTACTGCGGTTCCTGGACGGAGGCGGGGGCCCTGACCCAGCGCCGCGGGACGGAGGATCCTTCCGGCTTGGGCATCTACCCCAACTGGGGCTGGTCGTGGCCCATGAACCGGCGGGTGCTTTACAACCGCGCCTCCTGCGATCTGAACGGGAAGCCGTGGGACCCCAGCCGGAGACAGGTATGGTGGGATGAAGCCAAACAACTCTGGGCAGGGAACGACGTGCCCGACTTCAAGCCGGATTCGGCGCCCAAGAACCACATGGGGCCGTTCATCATGAATCCGGAAGGCGTGGGACGGCTATTTGTGCCGCTCGGAATCGTGTCCGACGGGCCTTTCCCCGAGCACTACGAGCCGATCGAGAGTCCCATTGCCAACCCGCTGCACCCCAACCAAAGCAATAACCCGGTGGTGACGCGCTACAAGACCGACATGGACAAGTACGGCACGGTGGATCAGGGCTACAACGTGATCTGCACCACTTACCGGTTGACCGAGCACTATCACTACTGGACCAAGAACAATCCTATGAACGTCGAACTCGTGCCCGAGCCCTTCGTGGAAGTGCCCGCGGAACTGGCCGATCGGATGGGCATACGCGGCGGCGAGAAAGTCAAGGTCACCAGCGCGCGTAGCCACTATATTGCCAAGGCCATGGTGACGCGCCGCATCCGGCCGATGAAGATTGACGGCAAGGAGATGTTCCAGATCGGCATTCCCATTCACTGGGGCTTCCGTGGGATTGCAGAGGATGAGGGAAAAACGGCCAAGACTCTTGCCAATCAACTGACGCCGACGGTGATTGACCCCAACGCGTTTACACCGGAATTCAAAGGCTTTCTCGTGAAGATCGAGAAGGCTTAGAAAGGATGGGAACAGGATGAGCGACCGCAAGACGCTTCAGATCAAGCAAATCTCGGCCCATCCCGGACCGGTGGCGGGGCTGGGGGTGCAGCGCGACCTGGAAGTCTGCAAGCTGGTGGACACCACCACCTGCATCGGCTGCAAAGCCTGCGAAGTGGCGTGCGTCGAGTGGAATGACATGCCGTTTGCTCAAACTACCTTCGACAACACCTACCAGACTATGCCGGAGACCCGCTGGAACTTCTGGAACCTGATCAAGTTCAACGAGCACCAGCGGGACGACGGCACGGTGCAGTGGCTGATGCGCAAGGACCAGTGCATGCATTGCGCCGATCCCGGCTGCCTGCGGGCTTGTCCGGCCGACGGGGCCATCGTGCAATATTCCAACGGCATCGTGGACTTCCAGCAGGAGAACTGCATCGGCTGCGAGTTCTGCGTCTCCGGCTGCCCCTACAACATTCCGAAGTTCAACAAGGAAACTAAGAAAGTCTACAAGTGCACGCTTTGCTCGGACCGCGTGGGCCAGGGGCTTGAGCCGGCGTGCATCAAAGCGTGTCCCACGGGCTGCCTGAAGTTCGGCACGAAAGAAGACATGAAGTTCATCGCCGAAGAGCGGACCAAGCAGTTGCGCGAGAACTTCGGCATGGAGAACGCGGGCGTGTACGACCCGCAATCCATAGGCGGCACCCACGTCATCTACGTGCTGCACGATGCCACCAAGCCGGAACTTTACGGCGGGCTGCCGAAAGATCCGCAAATCCCGTGGAGCTACACGGTTTGGAAGTGGTTGTTCAAGCCGGTGTTGGGCACCTTTGCCCTGTTTGGACTGCTGGGCGTGTGCCTGCACTATGTGACGGTAGGCCCACGCCGGACGCAGCCGGAACCGAGAAAGAAGGAGGGCGCTCATGGGAACCGCGGTTGAGCGTTTCGACGACAAAGCTCGCCAAACCTTCGACTCTTTCGGCCGCACCGAGGTCTATGAAGGCGAGTTGCTGCGCCATCCCGTCTATACCCGATTCCTCCACTGGATGGTCGCCCTGTTCTTCTTCCTGGCGCTGTTCTCCGGTTTCGGAATCTACCTGCCCTGGCTGTTCCGGTGGTTCACTCCGATATTCGGCGGTGGGCCACTAAGCCGGGAGATGCATCCCTGGTTCGGGATTGGTTTTGTGTTCTTCTTCGGGCTGCAAGCACTGAACTGGCTGGCGCCGATGAGGTGGACCAAGGCAGATACCAACTGGATGCGAAACATTAAGACGGTGGTCGGGGGCACGGAAAAGTTCGATCCACCCGACACGGGGTTCTTCAACGGGGGCCAGAAGGTACAGTTCTGGGAGATCGTCATCGGCTGCGTGGTGTACCTGATCACGGGAATCATTCTGTGGACGGGGGCAAGCATGTTCGGCCGCATAGCGGTGGCGGTCAGCTACGTGCTGCACGATATCTCGGCGCTGATTATGCTGGGCGGCATCTTCATCCACGTCTATGAGAGTACCTTCGGCCAGCCCGGCACCTTCCAGGCCATGACGCGCGGGGTGGTGAGCGAGGCCTGGGCATGGACCTTCCATCCCGCCTGGTACAAGGAAATCACGGGCAAGGATCCCCGCCAGGCTTACGAGGAGGCGCGCCGCCGCTCCTGAGGCTTCCGCCTGTCCATCGCCTCGGGAAACATCACGCAGCCCGCTTTTCGCTCCTGCCGCAAGAAGCGGTCGGGAAAGCGGCGTGGGTATGGTTTCTTCTCACGGTAGCAGCGAACCAGCTCCAGGTAGATGCCGATGTCGCGGTTGAGGTCGGACTGCGCTCCGTCAAAATAGAAGTTCCGGATGGGAATCTCGCCGTGATCCTGGCTCAGCTTGGGATAAATGGCCTCGCTGACGATTCCGTTCATGCAGGTAAACGGACTGATGTCCACAATCCCGTCCGAGCCGTGCATCGCCAGGTAGGCTGACTTCCCGGCGCTCACCACCATCTCTCCCTCTGCTCCCGGAAACGGCAGATAAGGATGGGCCAGCGCGAGGACTTCGTTGATCTCCGGTTCCTCGTATCCGGCGAAGTCTTCCCGGAAGGGGGCCAGCAAATGTTCTTGATCACGCCGCTGAATGTGGCTGCGCAGTCGTGACTTGACCATCTTCCAGGAATAAGCGCGGCCGCTCAGGCACAGGTCCCGGACTTCCTCCGCGTTGGCGTATTCGATCCACTCAGGGATGTCGGTCATCCAGCACTCGGCGCCTTGCTTCTCCAGGCGGCGGACTAGGTCCTCGTTGCTGAAATTGTTCAGGCGGCAGAAGATCTCGCCGACCACGCCAATGAGCGGCCTTTGCGGATCGTAAATAGCGGGGACGTCGCGGAAGCGCTGCCGGGCTCGCAGCAGCGATCCGGTCAGTGCCTCGAGTTGGCAGTCGTAGTCGGAACAGCTGGTCTCCAGCGTCTGGCAGAAGTCCTGCAGGGACTCTTCAAAGGCGCGGTCCGCAGCGCCGCATACTGTCTCATAGGGCCGGGTCTGAAGCAGGAGCTTGCGCAGAATGTCAGCGGCCACCAAAGCCCGCCACGACGCTCGCAAGAACGGAGTGCCGAACTTGGCGATATCGCTGTAGCCGTATTGACCACTCGGCGAGAAGACCATCACGTCAGCAAAGCCCAACTGGCGAAGGGCTCTCTTCAGACAAGGTGCGTACTGGCCAAAGCGGCAGGGACCGTCCGTGGTCGCCATCATGAACGCTGTGTGGCGCGGATCGAACCCCGGCTGCTCGACGATCTTCACGAAATCGCCGACTGTCACCTTGGCGGGGTAACACTCGTCGCCGCTGGTGTACTTGGCGCCCAATTCGCGAGTGCGCTCGTCGGAAGGCGGGGTAGGGCGAGCGTCAATGCCCAGCCAGCGAAAGACCGAGGCAAACGCTTCCACGCTTCCCTGTGCCATGGCCGGAATGTAGACCGCCTTGCCCGCCAGCGGATGGTTGCCGCCAACTTTGCGGGTCACGCACTTATGGGAAGAGAAGCGCATCGCAGAAATCCTTTGCTGTCGAGATAGGCTTCGCAGCGGGTGATGTAACCGGCATCGTTGGAGTGACCATCAAACTGCAAACTCAGCCCGGGCTTGCCGGAAGCCTCCGACAAGAATGCCTTGATATAGGAGTCCGGACCGCACTTGAAGTTCGAGATGTGAATCCAGTGCAGATCGGGGTAGCGGCGGGTGATGCTGGCCGCGGCCAACATCTGCCGCCCCGAGTTCCAGTACATGTTGGAGTTCACCGCGGAGATGTCTTCCTCGTCGAGCGGCAGAAAGTGCAACGGCACCACGTTCACGCCGTAAAGCGCTCGCAGCTTGCGCGGGATATCGCAGTTCACATTGCGGTCGTAGATGTTGTAGGCGCGGCCAACCAGCACCACCGCCGGCTCAGCAGTCGCGCGCAGCCGCTTGAGAGTGCTCTTGCCGGCTTCGAGCAGTGCTTCGCGGAATTTAGCCTGCGCTTCGTAGGCCGCGCCGACGGCCCGATTGTTGGCGCGACCGTTACGCCCAAGCGTGCGGGCAAGCCGGGCCAGTTCCTCGTCCACCTGCTTCCGGCCATAGCGGAAGTGCACCGTCGGAGCCAGAAACTTCGCAAAGGCTTTCTGCAGTTGGGGCGCCACCCGTACCACATAGGGAAGACTCTGGTTCCAGGGGCACATCTTGGACTGGACTTGCGGATTGGGCGTTTCCGAATCCACGATGTTTGGCAGCAGAACGTGATCGACGCCCATGTCCAACAGCGCCTGCACGTGGCCATGCGCCACCTGCACGGGAAAGCATGGCTGAGCTACTGCTAACTCGTCTCCCATTCCGGCGATGCGCCCGTCGGTCGACGGCGATACCACCACCTCAAACCCGAGTTCTTGAAAATAGGTACACCAAAACGGGAAGCGGTCGTAAAAGAACATCGTCCGCGGGATACCTACAGTTGCGGTTCCGCTGTTCGTTGACTTCAGCGGCGCCATGAGCAGCTGGTCGTAGAGTTCCATCAGGTCCTCGATGACCGGCTCGCGCTCGGTTCGCGCCCGTTTGCGGAACTTGTCGGAGCACTTGTCGCCCCAGTAGCTTTTCTGCCCCGCGATGACGAACTCTTTCATGTCACAGTAGTTGGAGCAGGCCCGGCAGACAAAATCGCGAGTGGTGAAACTGGTGCGCGACAGGTCGAAACCGCGGAACTGGCTGGGTTTCTCGGTTCCCTGCATGCGTTCACGCGCGATCAGCGCCATGCCGATGGCGCCAATCACGCCGTTATGCGGAGGCACAATAATCGGCTTGCCGAGAATCTGGGAAAACGCCGCGGCGACAGCGTGGTTGTATGCGGTACCGCCCTGGAAATAAATCACGTCGCCGATCTTGCGTCCGCGTACCACGCGGTTCAAATAATTAATCGCCACCGAGTAAGCTAGGCCGGCACACAGGTCACCCACCGCGGCGCCCTTGAGCAGCAGGCTGGTCACGTCGCGCTCCATGAAGACGGTGCAGCGCTCTCCCAGGCGCGCGGGATGCCGCGAGGCCAGCGAGAGCTTGGCAAATTCTTCTTTGATCGAAATCCCCAACTTCTCTGCCTGCTCCTCGAGGAACGATCCTGTCCCCGCCGCACAGGCTTCGTTCATGGCGAAATCCACGACCACGCCGTGGTCAATACGAATGAACTTCGAGTCCTGGCCCCCGATCTCAAAGATGGTGTCCACCGGTTTCATTCCAAGCTGGCGGCATACCTCCATGGCGCCGGTCTTGTGGGCGGTGATTTCGTCGTTCACCGTGTCGGCACCGACCAATTCTCCGATCAGTTCCCTGCCCGATCCGGTCGTGCCCACTCCGCGGATGTCAAGTACATCGCCGAGTTCGGAGCAAATCTCCTGCAGGCCTGCGCTCACGACTTCAATGGGCCGCCCGGATGTTGGGACGTAGATTTCCTTCAGCAGATTACCGGCCGCGTCGATCACCACCAGGTTGGTGCTTACGGACCCGATGTCAATGCCGAGATAGGCCTCAATCCTAGTGCCGGCTGCCGGAGGCGGCGGATGTTGAACCCGGTCCCGCAGCAAAATGACGTCCTGCATCGTCAGCCGATCGTTGGCGGCAAACGTTTGTTTTATGGAAGCGTGCTGTTGCAAGGCATCAATGCCGCGCAAAGCCTGTTTGCGGGGCTCTTCGGCGGCAAACAGGGCCGCGCCCAGCGCTCCCAGCCAGCAGTGCAATGGCGGCACCACGAACTCCGAATCCTGCAGCTTGAAGGCGTCCCCCAAAGCCCTGCGAACGCCTTCGTTCAACGCCACTGCGCCGATAAACAGAACCGGAGGGATGACCGGCCGGCCGCGCACGATGCTGGACTTGAAGTTGCGCGCCACGGCCTCGCACAGTCCGCGGAGAATCTGATCGGTGGAGTAGCCCTTCTGCTGGGCGTGGATCATGTCGGTCTTGGCGAAGACGGAGCATCGTCCCGCCACGCGAGCGGCACAAGCGGCGGCGCAGGCCGCTGCGCCGACCTGTTCCACCGCATACAGAAGCCGCGACGCTTGCTGATCGATGAACGATCCCGTGCCCGCGGCGCAATCCCCGCTCGACTGATAGTCGATGATTCCCAGGTGCCGCGAGTCGTTCGATCGCTCCAGCCGCAGGTACTTGGAGGACTCCCCACCCATTTCAAAAACCGTGCGCACCTCCGGATAGAACGTGCGCACACCCCTGGCCACAGCCCGGAATTCGTTCTCCGCAGGGGTGTCCAGAATCTTGGCGATCAGCTGGCTGCCCGAGCCAGTGACGCGCAGGCCTTCGATTCGGTCTTCTGGAATGTGCTCGCAGAAAAGTTTGAGCAACTCGAATGTCGCCTGCACCGGGCTGCCCTGGATTCTTCGATAGGCAGACAGCACAATCAGTTGACCGGCGCGGGGGCTACCCGTGGACGCCTGAGTAAGAAAGAAACTGCCGTTGTGCGCGGGCAGGGAAGCCAGCAGGTCGCCATCAGTTTCGCTGCCGATGGCAGCCAGCTTCAGACTGACGGCCCCAATGTCGAGACCCAGACACACGCCCATCTCGCTACTCCCCTACCAAGCACACACGAGCATAGCTGGCGATGTACCGGCACTCTGTGCGCTTGATCACACCCCGCTGTAACAGCGTGGCGGAGGCGATCTTTATCTCGGCCCGCTCTCCAGCCATCTCAACGGGGAGTGATTGCCCTCTGGTTCCTCAACGCGGTTTCGGTTTGCTGTACAATTTGCCGAAGACGTGGGGGTCCGATGGAGGTCTTAATGCGCGTTTTGACCGGCCTGCTCGTCGTGTGCGTTCTGTTCGTCTCCCTGGCATGGTGTGATGAGGGGCACCACCACGAACTCACGCAAGCGGAACTGGGCGCCGTGAAGTTTCAGATGTCCTGCGCGAAGACCCTCGAGCCCAGTTTCAATCGTGCGGTCGCATTGCTGCACTCGTTTCAGTATGAGCAGGCCCGGCAGGCGTTTGGAGACATCTCCAAGGAGGATCCCGGCTGTGCCATGGCGCAGTGGGGCGTTGCGATGTCTTACTACCACGGCTTGTGGGGCAACAGCGACCTGGGGGCCGGCCGCCCAGCCCTGCAGAAAGCTGAAGAGATCGCAGCCGCGAACTCCAAGACCAGCGCCCGCGAAAAAGCCTACATCGATGCCTTGGCCGAAATTTACCGTGAGGATGGCAAGGACAACGCCACCCACGCTCAGGCCTTCGAGCAGAAGATGGGGAGGCTGCATGCGGCATATCCCGATGACAGCGAAGCTGCCATTTTCTACGCCCTGGCGCTCCGCATCACTGCCCCCGCAACCGACAAGACACTCGCCAATCAGCGCAAGTGCGGCGAAATCCTCGAGCCTATTTTCAAGCAACAACCTCAGCATCCCGGGATTGCGCACTACATCATTCATTGCTACGACAACCCGGTGCTGGCAGAGAAGGCTATAACAGCGGCGCGCATGTACGCCAAGATTGCGCCTGCGTCGGCACACGCCAACCACATGCCGTCGCATATCTTCACGCGAGTGGGCTCGTGGGATGAGTCGATCAGCTCCAATATCAAGTCGGCGGAGTTGGCGGCCGCGGCGGAAAGCACCTCCAAAGACGCGGAAGCCCGCGACCAGCGGCTCCACGCCATGGACTACCTCGAGTATGCGTACCTGCAGAGCGGCCGCGTGAAGCAGGCAACGGCGGTGCTGGATGCGATGAACTCCCTGCCGCCTGTCGCCGGACTCACCATGATTGGAGACTATGCACTGGCGGCAGTTCCGGCGCGTAACACCGTCGAGTTGGGCCGGTGGGAACAGGCGAGCCGCCTGCAAGTGAGAGGAGAGGGCGTGCCCTGGGCCCAGGCTATCACCTGGACAGCTATCGGGCTCGGCAGCGCACGGTCCGGGAGTCTCGACCGGGCCCGGCAAGCAGAGCAGACCCTGGCCTCCTTGCGCGATGCCATTGCCAAGCAGAACAGCCTTTACTGGTCGAATCAGGTGGAGGTGCAGCGGCGCGAAGTAGCGGCGTGGATCGCCGAGAAGTCAGGCCAAGGCGATGCCCTCGCGATGATGCGGTCGGCGGCCGAGTTGGAAGAGAGCATGGACAAGGACTCGGTCACCCCCGGCGCCGTCACCCCGGCGCGGGAACTGCTGGCCGAGTTGCTGCTCCAGGAACACCACGCCCCGGAATCCCTTGCGGCGTATGAAACCGTTCTCCAGGTCGCACCCAATCGCTTCAATGCGCTTTATGGAGCCGCCCGCGCGGCTGAAGCCTCGGGCAATGCCACTGCCGCTCAGCGCTATTTTCGGAAGTTGACTGAGATCGCGGTCGGAGAGGAACGCCCGGAGCTGGTAATTGCCCGTCAGAAGATCGCGGTCAGGGCTCAGAACACAACGCCCCCGGCCCCGCGATAGTAGCTACAGGCCGAAGTTCCCCCTTTCGCGCGCTGAGGTTTCGCTTGTAAGATATGCCCCTTCCCGAGCTGGGTCTCGGGATTGCCCATATCCAGCCCCCTCAGCACGGGGCGCGCGGGCAGAGGAGGCAAACTGTGGAAGCTCCAGCTGTCTCGGCCGATACCTCATCCCGGCGCACCACCGGGCCCATCGTTCTTCTGGGTGCGCCTGGGGCGGGCAAAGGCACTCAAGCCAAGCTGATCGCTGCTCACTTCGGGGTTCCGCAAATTTCCACCGGCGATCTGCTCCGCGACCATGTCCGTCGCAACACGCCTCTCGGCCAGAAAGCGCAGGCGATCATGGCACGTGGCGAACTGGTGCCCGACCAACTGGTTTGTGATATGGTCGCGGACCGCCTGGCACAACCGGACTGCGCCCAGGGTTTCATCCTCGACGGCTTCCCCCGCACTGTCGCTCAGGCGCAATGGCTGGACGGGCAACTGCAGGGCGGATTGCTACGGGGCAAACCCGCAGAAAAGGTGCCGCTGCTGGTTATTGACATCGCCATCGACCACGCACTCTTGTTGCAGCGCCTGACCGCGCGTCGCACCTGCCCGCAGTGCGGTTCAATCTACAATCTGCTGTCCAATCCTCCCCGGAACCCGGGCGTATGTGACCTTGATGGCACAGCTCTGATCACCCGGAAAGACGATCAGGAAGAGGTCATTGCCCAAAGACTTGAGACCTATGAGGAGCTGACCTTGCCCTTGACCAGCTACTATCAGCAGCACGGCTCTCTTCGCCGCGTCCATGGGGCAGGCGGTGTAGAGCAGATCGCGCAGGAGATTCGGAACCTTCTCGAACAGCGCAGCGTCTAGCCGAAACCTGTGCCGGTGGCGATCGCTCGAGCCGACCTCTGGGGCTCTGAAATACCGCGGAGGCCGCCATGTTGGAAACCGTTGATCTGAAGAAGAACCTGTCCAAGGCTGCCTACGCCAGGCAAATGCCGGCGCTGCAGGAAAAACTGCGCAAACTGCAGTACGCGGCGCAGGACCAGGGCGTCGCAGTGATCATCTGCCTGGAAGGCTGGGACCTGGGCGGCAAAGGTTACCTGATTAAGAAACTGACGGAGAAGCTGGACCCGCGATTGTTCCGTATGCGCTCCGGCTCGCCTCCTTCGCCCCTGGAGCAACGCTACCACTTCCTGTGGCGCTACCAGATGGCTTTGCCCAATTATGGCGAGATGACCCTGTTCGATCACTCATGGTACGGGCGGGTGCTGGTGGAGCGCTGCGACAGGCTCACCAGAAAGAAGCATTGGCGGGAAGCCTACCAGCAGATCAATGAGTTCGAGCGCTGGCTGACCGACGATCACCAGGTGTTGCTGAAGTTCTGGGTCCACATCTCCAAATCCGAGCAGAAGAAGCGCTTTCGCGAAGCGTTGGACGATCCCCTGCTGCGCTGGAAAATCAGCAAGGAGTATCGCCGCCACCACCGCCGAGTACCCCCGCTGGGTCGACGCAGTCGAGGAGATGCTGGCCAGGACCGACACCCCCAACGCTCCCTGGACGGTCATTGAGGCTAATGACCTGCGCTGGGCCCGAGTCCGCTTCCTGCGCACCATCGTGAACGCGATTGAAGCTGAACTTACGCGGCGCCAGGCGCAGGCTGCGGCAAAAGCCCATGGCTCCCCACCGGTGGTTCAGGACAAAAAGAGGTTAGCGAGGCGTGCCACGCTTGGGGCGCGCTCGGCGGAGATCCCTGATGCTTGAAACCCTGAAGATGAACCGGAAGCTCTCGCCTGAGCGCTATAAAGAAGAGTTGCCCAAACTCCAGGTCCGTCTGCGGGAGTTGGAATTTGCCATCTTCAAACGCCAGGTTCCAGTGCTGTGCTTGTTCGAAGGCTGGGACGCAGCGGGCAAGGGCGGCGCCATCAAGCGCATGACCGAATTGCTCGATCCCCGCGGATTTACCGTCTCTTCCTATGCTGCGCCCAGGGGAGAAGAAAAAACCCATCATTACTTCTGGCGGTTCTGGCGCAATCTGCCGCGCAACGGGCACCTGGCCATCTTCGATCGCAGCTACTATGGCCGCGTGCTGGTGGAGCGTGTGGAAGGATTCTGCGTCGCAAACGACTGGCAGCGCGCCTACCGCGAGATCAATGAATTCGAGTCGCACCAGCATTCTTTCGGCATGGTGATCTGCAAGTTCTGGTTGCACATCACCCAGTCCGAGCAGTTGCGCCGCTTTAAAGGGCGCGAGTTCGATCCGTTTCGCAGCTACAAGCTGACCGAGGAAGACTGGCGCAACCGCGCCAAGTGGACCCTCTACCGAAACGCCGCCGAGGACATGCTGGCCCATACCAGCACCCCCTACGCCCCCTGGACCGTAGTGGAAGCCAACGACAAACTGTTTGCGCGGGTGAAGGTGTTGCGCACGATCGTGGACAGCATCGAGCAGGGGTTGAACTGAGGCGCGCAGAGACTTGAGGGTCCCCCGGCCCATCCTTGGTCTGCTTTTTCGATAGACTGTCCCTGAGGAACCCCCGTTGGCGGAAGAAAGCCGCAAAGGCGTGGATTGGCTGGACGTAGCCTGGCTGCTTTTTCTCGCGGGTCTGGCCATCCTGCCGCCAGTGCGCGAGATTCACAAGCAGCTTACGCTGCTAGCCATCGGCATCGTGCAGATTCTCGAAAGCCGGATTATCTCCCGCTTTCCCAAATCCGGGCGCGTCTATGCCGTCGTGCTCAAGCTCCTGCTGGCCACGCTGCTCCTGGGGCACACCGGCGGCCCCGCGATCAATAGCAGCTACTATCCCATCTATTACCTGCCGGTGGTCACGGCCGCGGTGTACTTCGGTCCGCGCACCACCCTGCTCTGGACACTGCTGGCTTCGGCACTCTACTGTTCCTACCTCTACCCCGCGCTGCAGGAATATCAACTCACTGCTTCGGGTATTACCGAACTCGCCATCCGCATCCTTTTCTTCTTTCTCGCCGCTTTGGTCGTGAACCGATTTGCGGTGGAGAACCGCCGCCAAACCAGCCTCTATCAACGCCTGGCCGAACAACTCGCCGACACCAACCGCCAGCTCCGCCAGGCCCAGGCCGAGGCCCGCCGCTCGGAACGCCTGGCCGCCCTGGGCCAGCTCTCCGCCGGCCTGGCGCATGAGATTCGCAACCCCCTGGGCGTCATCAAGGGCTCAGCCGAGATGTTGAATCAGAAGCTGGAGACATCCAATCCCCTGGCCAGCGAACTGGCCGGCTACATTTCCAGCGAGGTGAACCGGCTCAGCGTGCTGGTGAGCCGCTTTCTGGATTTTGCGCGGCCGCTGCGCACCGAAACGCGCCTCCAGTCGATTACTGACCTGTTGGACCGCGCTCTCAAGTCGGTTGCCGAGCAGTGGCAGGGCGGGACCATCACGGTGGAACACGCTTACCAGGAGAATTTGCCGCTGCTGCCGCTCGACGAAGGGTTGTGCGAGCAAGCCTTCGTCAACCTCGTGCAGAATGCCTACGAGGCAATGGGAAGCCAGGGCGGCACGCTCCGCGTCCAGGTGGCCGCGGCCAACGTGAACGGCCGACGCGGAGTCGAAGTCCGGCTGCAAGACAGCGGTCCCGGAATTCCCGCCGATTTGCGGGAACAGATCTTCAATCCCTTCGTGACCACCAAGAACACCGGCGTCGGGCTGGGACTTGCCATCGTCTCCAAGATCGTGGATGAGCACCGCGGCTCGATTCGGCTGGAGAACGCTGCCGGTAAAGGTGCGTGCTTTGTGATCTTCTTCCCCGCGGGAGAACCGGCTGCAAAGAAGGAAGGAGCGCGGGCCTCTGCATGACCAGCAAAGCCACCATCCTGATCGTCGAGGACGAAGCCAAGATGCGGCGTCTCCTCGAGCTCAACCTCGGCGACGACGGCTTCAACACCCTCTCCGCGCCGGACGCCGTAGCCGGACTGAAGCTGCTACATACCGCCTCGGTGGACTTGGTCATCACCGACCTCAAGCTGCCCGGCATAGATGGCCTGGAGTTTCTTCAGCAGGTAAAGCGCGTTAACGCCGCCCTGCCCGTCGTGGTCATGACCGCCTTTGGAACTGTCGAGACTGCGGTGAACGCCATGAAGGCTGGAGCCAGCGACTACGTGCTGAAGCCGTTCTCCCTCGACGAGATGCGCCTCGTGGTGCGCAAGGAACTCGATGTCCACCGTCTGCGGGAGGAGAACCGCTCGCTGCGCGAGGCGCTGCAGAAGCGTTATGAGCATCCCAACATCGTCGCCCGCAGCGCGAAGATGCAGGAGGTCCTGGCAACGGTTGAGCGCGTCGCCCCCACCAACTCCACGGTGTTGCTCGGCGGGGAAAGCGGCGTGGGCAAAGACCTGATCGCCCGCGCCATTCACGAAAAATCGCGCCGCGCCTCGGGGCCGTTCATCAAGATCAACAGCACCGCCATCCCCGAGAACCTGCTGGAAAGCGAACTGTTCGGCTACGAGAAGGGCGCGTTCACCGGAGCCACCGCCAGCAAGCCTGGCAAGTTCGAACTTGCTGACAAGGGGACGCTCTTTCTCGACGAAATCGGAGACGTGCCCGCCGCCACCCAGGTCAAGCTGCTGCGGGTTCTGCAGGAGCGCGAGTTTGAGCGCCTGGGCGGGACCCGCACTTTAAAGGTGGACGTCCGCCTGGTCGCCGCCACCAACCGCGATCTGCGCGAGGCGCTGGAGCAGGGCACCTTTCGCGAAGACCTTTATTACCGGCTGAATGTCGTCCCGATTGATATTCCGCCACTGCGCGAGCACAAAGAAGACATCCCGGAGCTGGTGAACTTGTTTCTCGCCCGCGCCGCCGAATCCGGCAAAGAGATCACCCGGGTCACGCCGGAAGCCCTGAAGATCCTGATGGACTACCACTGGCCCGGCAACGTGCGCGAGCTGCAGAACATCATCGAGCGCGCCTCGGCGCTGGCCCGGGGCCCGGTGCTCGAGCCCGCTGACATCCATTTCGATCCCCAGCGCGCGAAACCCGCCACCGCCGGCCCCGCCTTCCTCCCCGACGGCATGACCATGGAGCAATGGGAAGACGAAATGATTCGCGAAGCCCTGCGCAGAGCCAACGGCAACAAGAGCCAGGCCGCCCGCATGCTGGGGCTGTCGCGGAATGCGCTGCGCTACCGGCTGTCGAAGATCGGGATTGAGGACGAAGCGGAGAACGGAAAGGAAAGCTAGGAGCGGTCGGGCTTTCGCACCAGTCTAATCTCGAGGGTGCCTTGTCCTTGTCTCTCCGTTCTGTGGAGAGACAGGGCGGGGATTTTCGGCCATATCGGAACATCCGCGCGTCGACTTCAAACCGCTGCGGCTCCTCATTGCGTCGAATCATGAGTTATTCCAGAAAGGGTTTGAAGCTCAGAACCAGGTCGTAGGTAAAGTCAACTAACTGATGGAGCGATGGAAGGATCGCATCACTCGCAGAAATCTTCACCTTGCGAATCGCTTTATCAACTTCGAGTTCCAAACCCGTCTCCACTTCGCTGTCAAACGCCCCAATGGAGGAAAACTGTGGGTTGCGTGCTTTGAGGTTGTAGGGCCCATGGAATCCGGAAGGCCCGAGCGGAGCGGACTCGGCCAGCCAATCAGCAACGAGCATGCAATCCCTCGAATAGGTGAACAACTCCCTGTGCTTGTCGATGTTGTCAAGCTCGTGGATTCGCCAGAGTGTGTCATTCCCACCCTTGTAAGGCTTGAGCGCATCGATAGCTTTTATCGCTCTCGGGCACATGCCTTCTACTTTTTGAGCCTTGTCTCTTTCGTAAGTAGTGGAATCCTTAGCGATAGGAAACTCAACACGGCGGCTCGGCTCTTCTCCAGAGCCAACCCAAACGAGTTGACATGCAAGGTGATCGAGGGCGCCCCTAAGATTGTGGACAACATCTCCAGCGGCGGCAAGAAAATCAAAGTCAAGAATCCGATGCTCACCCAGTTCGCGTTGCTTCGTATCAGGATCGGTCGTGACCGCGTAGAACTTCCTGCTGCCAAATGTCCCGATTTCGCGCTCCAAATTAGTGAGGTGCTTCTTGGCCCTCTCAATTCTTACGCGAACAAGAATGATTCTATCGTTGCCTGTCATACGGCGAATCATAGAATTCTGTTAACGCGACCTCAACGAAATACTTACCTCCGGGATTGTGTTGCTGGGAGAGAGTGGGCCGGCCCCAAAGGCGACGCGCATGCTGGGGCTCTGTGGAACACACTGTCCAATGACCCGAGAGAGGAGAGGGAATTACGGACTGAACCTCCGCGAAGTGGACCCGCCGAGAAAGTTAGAGAAACACCTATTGAACAGACCGCGTTTGGGAGGACAATCTCCGGAACTCCTCGACCTTCTGCGCCAAATGCTTCGTCGCGAGCAAGTACATGGTCTCGATTTGTTCTTCCCGCCCTTCGCCGGGATAGACCTTAAGATATTTGCGTCCTCGTACAATTGTCGTCTTGCAACGTCGGCCAGCGACATAGTCCATCTCAAGGACACAACTTGGATCTCCCGCGTATCTCTTGTTCATCACTTCCCTCTCAACGTCCCGCCATTGCGTCGCCGGATCGAATGACGTGATTGCGCCGATTCCAGCGGGTCCCGCCATTTCAAACGATGCCCGTGCCCACGATTCGACGACGGCTTGCAACTGTTCCGTTGGCTCCAGTGCAATGACCCAGTGATCCGCCCTTTTTTGGATGATTCTCAAATTCCTGCCTCCAAACCATGTCGCCCGCAAGAGATTCATCTGCTCGCCCGCTCATCCGCTTTCTACGTTAGACGTTGACGCCCATATGATCGATACAACCCAACCTAACACCGTCCAGCCGAGCAGAATGTTACAGACGGCGATTGCCAGCCTGTTATTGTGTCCTCGGTAGTATGCAACGAGCGCAGGTAAGAAGTAGAAAACTGCGCCAACCCCGATCCCCAAGACGAGATCAACATTGTCCATCGTGTTTTCTCTCCCTTAAGTATTGTGAGGGGGTAGCCCACCATTCCCGAGGCACAGTCGTCGAGTTTACCGCAACCTCGGGATGGCTCTCATCTCCTGTACACATCGGTACTCAAATACTTCAACCCCGAGTCCACCATGAGCGTGACGACTTTCTTCCCCGGCCCCAGCTTCTGTGCCACCTGAATCGCCGCAAGGACGTTGGCTCCCGAGGATGTTCCCGCGAACAGCGCCTCTTTCCGCGCTAGCCGTCTGGCCATCTCCTTGGCATCGTCGGTCTTGACGGGCAGAATTTCATCCACCAGCGACAGCTCCCATAGCGGAGGCGTGTAGCCAATTCCGACTCCTTCGATCTTGTGGGGACCAGGCTGGCCGCCGAGCAGCACCGAGGATTCTGCCGGCTCGACAGCTACGATCCGGACGCCCGGCTGGTATCGCTTCAGCACCGTAGCGACTCCGCGCAAAGAGGCCGCTGTGCCCACGCCGTGCACGAAGGCGTCCACCTGCCCGTTCGTCTGGCTCCAGGTCTCCTCAGCCAGCGGGTAGTAGCCGGCGATGGCATCGTGGTTGTTGAGCTGGTCGGTCCAATAGGTATGCGGCTCCTGGCTCAACTTGCGTGCACCCTCGATCATGTCCAGGATCAGTTTCTTGGTGGTCTTGCCGCCCTCGCTGGGGACGAGGGTGAGCTCCGCGCCCAGCGCCGCCATGTGGTCGCGCTTCTCTTTGCTGAAGGCGTCGGAGGTCACGATGCGGATGCGATAGCCCTTGGCCGCGCACACCAGCGCCAGCGATGTGCCGGTGCTGCCGCCGGTGTATTCGAGGACGGTGTCCCCGGGCTTGAGGCGGCCGTCCTGCTCGGCGCGGGAGATCACGGCCAGCGCCATGCGGTCTTTCATGCTGCCGGTGGGGTTCTCCCATTCGAGCTTGACGAAGATGTCAGCGGAATTGGGCGGGACGACCTTGCGCAGTTGAACCATGGAGGTGTTGCCGATGGCGTGGAGGATGTCCATGGAGCGCTCGAGATTTGCCGGATCAATAGCCTTCTATGGATGAGCGGGGTGGGTGGGGCGGTGCAGGCATTTGCTTTTCAGGGACGTCAATCGCGGGTCGGCAGGTGGGGGCGGGACGCGCCCACGACAGCCGGCGGGACGCCGGCGCTACCTGGCTGAAATCCACCACATCTGGCTGAAGGCAGCCATGGTTCTACAACCCCGACTTTTGACACTCTCCCTAATTGATTGACAAAAAGCGACTTGCGGCTCGGCCAGCCTTGGCACCCCACCTGCTTTCTCGAAAGGTGCGTGAGTGGTCCCCGAAACCCGCTCACGCGGTGAGGTGGGCCATGAAAAACAGGTTGCTGGTTGGGTTTTCGATTCTGCTGCTCGCAGTGTTCGGGACGGTGCGGGCCAGCGCCCAGGTGGATCTGTCGGAGGGCGTGGGACGCATCAGCCTGATTCACGGCGATGTCTCCACCCAGCGCGGCGACTCGGGAGACTGGGCATCCGCAGCGCTGAATCAACCCGTGGTCAGCGGTGACCGGGTTTCTACCGGCGCTGCATCCCGCACTGAGGTGCAACTCGACTATGCCAACATCCTGCGCCTGGCGGATAACACCCAGGCCACGATTGCCGGCCTGACGCGCAGCCAGATCCAGGTGCAGATCGGCCAGGGCCTGGCGGACTTCTCGGTGTTCAAGGGCAGCGAGGCCAATATCGAGATTGATACGCCCAACGTGGCTGTCCATCCGAGCTTGAAAGACGGCGTGTATCGCATTGAGGTGAATGGCGGCGAGACGCGGGTGATCGTGCGCAAGGGTGAAGCACAGATCTCCACACCTCAGGGCAGCACGACCATCGAGAAGGGGCAGTCGGCCATTGTGCGCGGCACGGGCAGCGACACCGAGTACAAGACTGCCGACGCGCCCGGCAAGGACAGCTGGGATTCCTGGAACAACGACCGCGACGGAACCATCCGCAACGCGGAGTCCTGGCGGCATACCAACCAGTACTACACCGGAGCTGAAGACCTGGATGCCTACGGCCACTGGCAGAATGTGCCGGACTACGGCTATGTGTGGGCGCCGGTGGTCCCGGTGGGCTGGGCGCCGTATCGCGCGGGCCGCTGGGTTTGGGAACCCTACTGGGGTTGGACGTGGGTCTCTTACGAACCGTGGGGCTGGGCTCCGTATCACTACGGACGCTGGTTCCTGTACGGCGGATCATGGGTGTGGTGGCCGGGGCCGGTTTATCCCTACTATCAGCCGGTGTGGGCGCCGGCCTATGTAACGTTCTTCGGATTCGGCAGCAACGTCGGATTCTCCTTCGGCTTCGGCTTTGGATCGGTGGGCTGGCTGCCGGTGGGACCGTGTGACCACTTCTATCCGTGGTATGGGCGGTACCGCTCCCGTTTCAATGTGGTGAACATCACCAACATCACGATCATCAACAATAACCGGGGCCGGGGCCACTGGGGCGGGTTCGCGCCGCTGCACACGGGAACTCGCTATTCCAACCTGCGGCTCGCCTCGACCGACGCACGCATCCGCGAAGGCATTTCGACCCTTCCCACGGATCGCTTCGGCACTGGTCAGGCAAGGCCGGCGCCGTATAGCCACAAGGGCTTCCGCGATGGCGGAATGATGACGGGGAACCTGCCCATTGTTCCCACGCGGCAATCGCTGTCGGCGAGCGATCGCCAGGCGGCTCCGTCCACGGTGCGCGGCGGACAGCCGGAGCACTTCTTCGCCAAGACCCGGCCGGCGGTTGCGCCACAACCGTTCGAAAAGCAAGTCGCGCAGATGCGGCAGGACATCCAGCGGAATGATCACTTTGCCAACCGGCCGGAAGGACGGGCCGAGGCGCAAGCTGGGAAACCCGCTGCTGGGATGAACAATCCGGCGATGAGCACCCCGCGCACTCCGGCGCAGGGACCGGGAACGCGGGTGCAGCCGGGCACCGGCAGAGGCCAGGAGACTCCGGCCAAGGGAGTGGAGAGACCCGAGGCAGGCCTGAACAACGCGCCGGGGGGTTGGCGGCGGTTTGGCACCGAGATAGCGGAGAACCGTCCGCCGCAGAAGCCGCAGCAGGCCAATGCGAAGCCGGCGCCTTCGCGGAATGCGCCCGCAAAGGAAGCCGGACCCGCGACCCCCGAGCAAGGCAGCTGGCGCCGATTCTCGGAAACACCGCGCGGCGGCGAACGCAGCACTCCGCCGGCGCAGCAACCCGGGAATCGCGGCGGAAGGCCACCGGATACAGGGAATATGCCATCGCGCGCCCCGATGAGCGGTCCGCCTGCAGCGCAACCGGATCGCAACGAGGGCTGGCGGCACTTCACGCCGCAGCCCGCTCCAGCCGCAGCGGAATCTCCGAATCAGGGAAACCGCGGGAGCGATCAGTGGAACCGCTTCCCTTCCCGCGGTGAGGCACCCGCAGTTCGGCCGCCGGCTTACGGCGACAACCGCGGTTCCCGGCCACCGTTGGATCTGAGACGGCCGATTGTGACTCCGCGCCCGCCGGCTGGGATGTCAGGCCCGAGCCACGGCGGCGGTGCCCCCCGGCCAGAACCTCGGAGTGGAGGAGGCAACCGGGGTGGGTCGGCTGGCGGCGGACAGCCGCATTCCTCCCCTCCGAGCCGACGGCGATAGCAGGCCAGACACCGGACAAACTACGGGGGCCTCGAGCCCCCGTTTTTCTGTCGGCAACGATGATGCGCAGCCACACTTGAGTACTGCGGCGGCGCCCAGACATCTCAACACCAGCGTGTCAATGATATAGGGTGCGCCCTCGAAGAGCAGCTCTTGCCACTTCTCAAGAAATTGCGCTAACGGCTATCGCTCCTGGCAGTCCAATTGAATGCCGGCCGCGCGGGCTCAGCCGGCAAGTCGGGGCCCCTCGCAGGCTTGAGTTTCTCAATGCGCATGTTGCTCGACACCATCGGCCAGACATTGCGCACCCTGTGGGCGCATAAGCTGCGCTCGTTCCTGACCATGTTCGGCATCGCCTGGGGCGTGGGCTCGCTGTTGCTGTTGGTGGGAGTGGGCGAAGGCTTCCGCAACGGCAATCGCAAGCAACTCGAGACTTTTGGCAAGAACATCATCTTCTTCTTTGGTGGCCGCGCGCCGGCGGTTGAAGGCAGCTTCACTTCCATGAAGTGGTTCAACCTCACCTACGACGACTATCTCGCCATCCAGAACGAGAGCAAGCTGGCAATCCACATCTCGCCGCTGATCGCCCGCGACGACATCCGCGCCGTCAGCGACTACACCAGCACCAACGGCCAGGTCTCCGGGGTGCCGCCCATCTACAGCCAGGTGCGGACCATTCCTTTGCAGGTGGGACGGTGGATCAACGATCAGGACAACACGGAGCGCCGGCGGGTATGCGTGCTCGGCCGGGAAATGACCCGCAACATGTTCCCCGGCCGGCCTGCGGTGGGCAGTTCAATTCTCCTCAATGGGGTTCGCTTTGAAGTGATCGGCGTGCTGTCCATGATCGGTCGCGAGGAGCAGAATGCCACCAACGTCCGCATCTTCATTCCCTTCAACACCATGCGCGAGCTGTTCCCGTTGAAGGGCGACAACTCGCAGGACGGCAATGCGATTTCGTTCATCAATTACCAGCCCCGCACTTTCGACGAAAATGAAGCTGCCAAGGACGAGCTGCACCGGATTGTCGCCCGCAACCACGGGGGCTTCGATCCCACAGGCAAGGATGTCTGGGAAGAGTGGGACACGGTGAAGAACCAGAAAACCATGGCGAAGATCTTCAACGCCATGGACTGGTTCCTGGGCGGCGTCGGCTTGGTCACGCTGGCCCTGGGCGCGATCGGCATCGTCAATATCATGCTGGTGGCGGTCAGCGAGCGCACCCGCGAGATCGGCCTGCGCAAAGCTCTCGGCGCCACCAACCGCAACATCTTGTTTCAGTTTTTCCTGGAAGGCGCGTTTCTCACTCTGCTGAGCGGCGCGGCCGGGGTGGGCGGCGCGATGTTGCTGATCCGCCTGCTGTCGGGAGTACAGCTGCCCCAGGGCTTCGATACCCCACGGATCGTGCCCGCGTCCGCGATCGCCGCCGTACTTTCTCTGGCGCTCGCCGGCATCACTGCTGGAGTGTATCCGGCTCGCAAGGCCGCCATGCTGGAGCCCGTAGAAGCCTTGCGTCAGGAGTAAGCCATGACCCATGACCTGCTGAAGGAAGCCTACGGCGCTATGCGCCACAACCGGCGCCGCACCACTCTCACCATGCTGGGCATGGCCTGGGGCATCGCGACTGTGGTCATTCTCTTAGCGTTCGGCTCAGGATTCGAAAGCGCCATCACCCTGATCTTCAGCTCTTGGGGAACCGACGTGATCGGGGCCTTCCCCGGACGCACCTCTCTGCAGGCGGGCGGTTCCAAGGCCGGCAGCGAGGTCCGGCTGCAACTGGCCGACGTGGACTACATCCGCAACGAAGTGCCCATGATCAAGGGCGTCACCCCGATCTTCGACCGCCAGAACGGGGCCACCATCCAGCACGACACCCGCACCTTCACCAATCTCTTCCTCACGGGAGTGTTTCCCGTATACCAGCGTATCCGCGGCTTTGACGTAGCCACCGGGCGAGGCCTAAGCGAAGAAGACCACCTCCAGCGCGCCCGCGTGGCGGTGATTGGCGACGAAGCGAAACGCCGGCTTTTTTCTGGTGAACCTGCGCTCGGACAGAACATCCGCATCAACGGCATGACCTTCGAGGTCATAGGTGTCTACCAGCACAAAGTGCAAGGCGGCGACAACAACGACAACAGCATGGTCGTCATCCCCTTCAGCACTATGGGCGATCTGTACGACACCCAGTACATCACCGGCATCTTTATGGATTACGAAGGCCAGGACCACCAGCAGATCGCGCGCGTCGTGCGTTCCGTCCTCGCCGCCCACCACAATTTCCGCCCCGACGACCGTCGCGCCGTGTTCATCGCCGACTTCAAGGAAGACTTCGATGACTTTCGCATCGTGACCGTCGCGCTCAAGATTCTGCTGGCCTTCATTGGCGCGCTGACCCTCGGGATAGGCGGCATCGGCCTGATGAACATCATGCTGGTCTCAGTACAGCAGCGGACCCGGGAGATCGGTGTGGAGAAGGCGCTGGGCGCACACAAGACCCACATCCTTCTCCAGTTCCTCGCTGAAGCGCTGGCCATCACCTTCAGCGGAGGCTTGGCGGGGGTCGTGATCGCTTACCTGATCTCCTGGGGCGTGGGGGCGTTGCCGCTGATGAGCGCCTTCGGCGACAACCTGCAGGCCGGCGACATCCATCTCCACATCAATATAAGCAGCCTGGCGGTCGCGACCGTGATCCTCAGCCTGGTTGGGATCGTGAGTGGCATGTTGCCCGCGGTGCGCGCCGCGCGCCTCGACCCCATCGAGAGCCTGCGCTATGAATAAACTTCAGTAACGCGCTCTTGCGGTGAGGTCTAGATGCCCCTCTTATTGCCGGGAATAAGTCGCCCACGTCCTTCCGTCGGAAACGGTGCCGCCGTGGCTTCAGGGGTGGATCACTGGCAATCCGAAGACTTGTTCGAATGGGTCGAAGTCACGATCGCGGTGCAGCAGCGCATGCCCATGCCGAATGCAGAACGTGGCGATCAGGCAATCGACGGTCTTTCGCACGGTGTAGCCGTAGTGGCGGAGTTCACGGAAATTCCGCGCGGCCGCAACCGCTAGTTCTACTCCGCCCGTTTGGAAAATCTCCAACTTGCGCAGCTCGCGCTGGACGCGGGCGAAAGAGGCGTTGTCGCGAATCCCCTGCAGGACCTCGCAGAGGATGAGGTCTGTCAGACCAAGACGTTGACGATCGAGTTCACGACTCAGCCAATCGGTTTCGTCGTTCCGCACACCCCGTAGGTAGTCCACCCAAACCGTCGTATCCACAATAACCACAGCTAGGCCTTGTCTGTGAAGCGTCCGAGGCGCGACACGTTCAGATCGCCTTCCCAGCGGATCTTGCCCCTTAGACGGCGGATCGTGGCCTGCGCACGAGTCTCAATGAGCAGTCGCAACCCGGCTTCCACTGCGGCTCGCTTGGTCCGCGCCTGACTGCACCGCATGGCGCGTCGCATCAGGCGATCGTCGATGTCAATATTCGTCCGCATCTAGGCTGAAAGCCTCCATGTGTAAAGATTTCACGTTTTTGTGTACTCGTCAACTGCCCCGCTTCGGCAGTAAAGCCCGTATCAGACCGTAGGTTTCGCCAGCCAGCCTGGGGGAACACCCAGGTAGGATGGGTTCAACTCCGCGACCGACGGGCAGCCCAGCAGGGTGAGCGTGCGCGCGACGTCGGTGCGCAGAATTTCAAGGGCGCGGGCGACACCCGCCTCTCCAGCTGCAGCCAGGCCATAGGCATAGGCGCGCCCCACCAACACCGCGCGGGCTCCCAGGCAGATTGCCTTCACGATGTCGGTGCCCCGGCGGACTCCCCCATCCATCAGCACCTCGACCTGGTTGTTGGCGGCGGCCACGACTTCCGGGAGTGCCCGCAGCGTGGCGGAAAGGTAGTCGAGCTGACGTCCGCCGTGATTGGAGACGACAATGGCGGCCGCGCCCTCGTCGATTGCCCGCCGCGCGTCGTCGCCGGTGAGAACGCCCTTTGCAACGATGGGACCCGGCCAAGCCTGGCGCAGCCACTTGAAATCGTCCCAGGTCACGACGGTATGGGACAGGGCCGCGGTAACATCCACCAGCGGCATCGGACCCTGCCCGGGAAGAACCACATTCTCCAGCTTGGGTAGGCCGCCATCGCGCAGAAAGGCGGCCAGCCATCCCGGATGCGCGAACAGTTGCGGGAGAAAGGGAAGCTTGGCGAACACCGATCCCGTCAGAAGCTCGTTCATGCCATTGCGGTGGTCCCGCTCGCGCAAGCCAGCCACGGGCGTGTCAATGGTGACAACCAGGGCGGAACAGCCAGCCTGCCGGGCACGCAGGATCGCGGCTTCGGCAACATCGCGGCCGCCGAGCAGGTAAAGCTGATACCACACCGGCCCCGCCGAAGCTGCCTTGACTTCCTCAACTCTGTAACAGGAGATGGTGGAGAGAATGTACCCAGTACCTGCCGCACCTGCGGCGCGGGCAGCCGCCGCTTCGCCGCCGGGGTGCATCAGACGACTGTAGCCCACGGGAGCCAGCATCACGGGAAAAGCCAGGTCGATTCCCAGCACCCGGGTGCGCAGCTCGCATCCGGGTACGGCTACCGCATGATGCGGGCGGAACCTGACCGCGTCAAAGGCGCGTCGGTTTTCCTGCAGCGTGACTTCGCCTTCGGCGCCACCGTCGAGGTAGTCAAAGACCACTCGCGGCACACGGCGCTTGGCCAGGCGCCGCAGGTCCTCGATATTGATCGCCCGGGAAGGGGCTAACGCGCGCGTTGCTTTGGTCTTCGTTTCTAGCATGGGAGCCAGGGAGCAACCCACGTTTCGGACTGGCTAGGACTTTACCAGTGGTTTGCGGCGTGCGTCCATGGGTGATTCGTCCGCCGGCTGAGGTGACTCCTTCCTCGTCCCTAAAAAACCCGCTACACTGACTATCCTATGTCCATTCCAACACAGCCGAATATCAAGCTGGTGAACGGTCCCGATTACCGGGAAGGCTATGCCAACAGCGTGCAGGTGCGGGTGAGCGTGTGGGATTTCTTCCTGGTTTTCGGGACCTTGCAGCAGCAGAGCGAGAACCAGGTGGAAATAAAGAACTACCAGGGAATCTACCTCAGCCCGCAGCAGGCCAAGGCGCTGATGACCGTCCTGCAGCAGAACCTGGCGAGCTATGAGGGCACGTTCGGTGAGATCAAACTCGATCCGCGCATGATGGCCGGCGGGCCGGTGCACTAGACGCAGGCAAGGAAGCTCCGAGATCGATTCGCGCCCCGTCAATCCCGCGCTGCTTTTCACACTGCTCTTTGTTGCGGTGTTTGCGCTCCATATCCCTCTTCTGCGGTTGCCCTATTTCTGGGACGAGGCCGGATATTACGTGCCCGCCGCCCGCGATCTACTGCTCAGCGGAAGTTTGATACCGCGCTCGACTCCTTCCAATGCCCATCCTCCGCTGGTGATGGCCTATCTCGCCCTCTGGTGGAAGATCGCCGGTTATGCGCCGACAGTGACACGCACGGCGATGCTGTTGATCTCGACGCTCTCCCTGGCGGGTGTGTTCCGGCTGGCTCGGCGCGTGGCGAATACCGAGGTCGCGATCGCATCGACCATCTGCGTCGCGCTGTATCCGGTTTTCTTCACGCAGAGCTCCCTTGCCCATGTGGACCTGGCGGCAGCGGGGCTGACGTTCTGGGCACTGGGCAGCTATGTCGAACGGCGCCACAGAGGGGCCGCCATGTGGTTCTCGCTGGCAGTATTGGCGAAAGAAACGGCGGTGCTGGCTCCACTGGCGCTTTTGCTCTGGGAACTCGTCTGCCCCGTCCTGCATCGCGGGCCGGGAGACCAGTCTCTCTGCCTGTTTCCGCAGCGGAGTTGGAAGTCCGCTCTGCTCCTGGCTCCAGCCCTTTTGTTGGCCGTATGGTACTCGTACCACTATCTGCGCACGGGGGCGGTGTTCGGCAACCCTGAATTCTTTCGCTACAACGTGCAGGCGACTCTGCATCCCATGCGCGTGCTGTTGGCATTCCTGCTGCGCCTGTGGCAAACGCTCGGCTATCTGGGTCTGTACCTGCTGACCGCAGCGACCCTGTTCGCCCTGTGGTGCCCTGCGATCTGCGATGCTGGCGGAGAACGGCGCCGGATCGCACCGGGCGTGCAGCTTGCGTTGCTGGTGGTGATCGCCAGCTACGTGATTTTTCTGGCGATGGTCGGCGGGGCCATATTGGCGCGCTACATGCTCCCGGTGGTGCCTCTGGCAATCATCATCGGGGTTTCGACGCTGCGCCGCCGGGTGCAGATGTGGCGCTGGGTGGTGGCCATCGTCGTGCTGGCGTTCGTCGTCGGACTCTTGGTCAATCCTCCCTACGAATTCTCGCCCGAAGACAACCTCACCTACCGCGACTACATCCTGCTGCACCAGCATGCTGAGAACTTCGTGGAAGCGCGCTACCCCATGGCGCGGGTTCTGACCGCATGGCCCGCGAGCGATGAGCTGAGCCGACCGTACCTTGGATACCTCACCCGTCCAATGAGGGTGGTGCGAATCGAAGACTTCAGCGTGGAGCAGCTCATAGCCAGCGCGGACATGCGATCCGAATTCGATGTGGCGCTGGTGTTCTCGACCAAGTATCAGCCCGCCCACACTCTGTTCGAGAACTGGCCTACCTGGGTGCAATGGAAGACCCGTTTCTTCGGCTATCACCGCGACGTGCCGCCCGCTGCAGCCGCACAGCTTCTGGGGGGACGACTGGTTTACACGGAACGACGCAGGGGAGAGTGGGTGGGCGTGATCGAAATGGAACCGGTGATGGAGGCACGAGCATCCAGGTAGTGCACTCTCCCGGCACTACGCCATCAGATGGCAGGAGTGCGTCTTCACCACCAGCCACACTTCACGTCCCGGCTGCAGGCGGAGGGAATCGCGGGCCGCGAGGGTGAGGTGGACCTCGACTTCCAAACCGCAATCCACTTTTGCTGACACGATCACATCTCGTTGAGTGAGTGAGACCATTTTGCCCGGAAGCACATTGCGCGCGCTCAATCCGCTTGGCTGAACCGTGGCCAGCAAAATATCGCCGGCGCGGATGCCTATCTTGAGGGTTGAGCCCATGTTGCCGCGTACCAGCGGAGTCTCCAGTTCCACATTACTGCCCGCGATGCGGCAGGTCATGGTGCCACGATCCTCATGGGCAGCGACTACGATGGCGTCGAAAATGTTTTCGAAGCCGGCGAGTTGGGCCACGGTTTCCTGCCGTGGCGCCGACATGACTTCGTGCGGCGTGCCCTGGGCAATGATCCTTCCGTTCTCCAGCACCAGGACGCGCTCGCCTAACGCGAAGACCTCTTCCCGGCTGTGGGTCACATAGAGGACCGGAATGCGATGGGCCTGGTTCCAGGCCCGGAGATCATCCACAATCCTTGACTTGGTGGCGGCATCCAGGGCTGCCAGCGGCTCGTCGAGCAGGAGAACGCAGGGGTCCGTGACCAGGGCGCGGGCCAGCGCCACGCGCTGCCGCTCGCCTCCAGAAATCTCACCCGGCTTCCGCCTGCCCAAGTGCGCAATGCGGAAAGACTGCAGAATAGCCTCCGTCCGCTGACGGCGCTCGTTCCCTTCAAGGCCGGCAAGTCCATACTGGATGTTCTTTTCTGCGCTGAGATGGGGAAACAGCGCCAGATCCTGGAAGACGTAGCCGACCCGGCGATGTGACACGGCAAGGTTGGTTCCCTGGCCGAAGAAGACACGTCCAGCGGCCACGATCCGGCCGGCGTCAGGAGCCGCAAGGCCAGCGATGCAATCGAGCAGTGTGGTCTTTCCCGCTCCTGAGGCACCAAATACAATGGTGATCCCCGGCGCCGCTGTGAACGAGCAGTCGAGTGCGAACTCGCTGCCATTGCCAAAGTGCTTGCGGATAGCGACCGTCAGCGCGACCGTATCAGCCGGCACGGATGCTGCGCTCTCGACCCGCAGCTGGCTCCTGGGCTCTATTTCCACGGCCATACCGCCCACACTCTCCGGTTCAGGGCGTACACTAATGACAGCACGGCAAATGAGATGGCCAACAGCACGAGTGCCGTCTGGTTGGCTCCAGCGTAGTTGAAGGCTTGCACCTTGTCGTAGATGTCGATGGACACCGTGCGCGTCACCCCAGGGATGTTGCCGCCCACCATGAGCACTACGCCGAATTCACCCATGGTGTGAGCAAAGCTCAAGGCAATTCCTGTCACCAGGCCCGAGACCGACAACGGCAGGATTACGCGAAAGAACGTTTGCAGCTGGGAGGCGCCCAAGGTAGCGGAGGCCGCGATCAGCTTGCGGTCCACCGCGGCGAAAGAGGCGGCAAAGGGCTGCACGGCAAATGGCAGACTGTAGATAATGGAGCCAATCACCAGGCCTTCGAAAGTAAATGCCAGCGTGTGCCCGGTCAGGGTCTGCCACCAGCGGCCGAGCGGGCTGCGCGAGCCCAGCGCAACCAGGACATAAAAACCCAACACGGTAGGAGGTAAAACAATGGGCAGTGCGACCACGGCTTCGGCCAGGAACTTCCAGCGCCAGCGTGAGTACGTAATCCAGTACGCAACGGGCAGTCCGAGGACCACCAGCGCCGCCGCCACCAGCACTGCGAGCCGGATCGTCAGCCAGAATGCTTGCCAATCCATCAGAGTTTCTCCCCATGGCGCTCAGAAACCATGGTCATCAGGCAGTTACCATCTTGCACGTAAACTTTTGTAAAGATTGGGCCAAGGCTCGCATCCGTGCTGCACAATAAACCATCATAATATTGAGTAGAGCGCCCACTAATATAGAGGATTCCGACGTGAAACTGCTAAAACGCCATTGGATGATCGTAGGGATCGTGGTTGTGGCCATCGGGGTATTCGCCGCGTTCCAGTTCAAGGGCAATGACAAGCCGCAGTATTTCACCGTCAAGGCCGATCGCGGCGACATCCACGAAGTAGTGGAGGCCACCGGCACCATCAACGCCGTGACCACGGTGCAGGTCGGATCACAGGTTTCGGGAACCATCTCTCGGCTTTATGCAGACTTCAACTCGCGCGTGAAGAAGGGCGAAGTCGTGGCCCAGATCGATCCTCAGTTGTTCGAGGGGACGCTGCTGCAAGCCAAGGCGGACCTGGCCAATGCCAAGGCCAATCTGGTGGCGGGGCAGGCCAATCTGGAGAAGGCCAAAGCTACTGCCGTCCAGACCAAAGCGGATTACGAACGCACCGACGGCCTGGCCAAAGAAGGCGTCATGAGCCAGCAGCAACTCGACCTGGCGAAGGCGAACTACGACACCGCGAACGCCGCGGTTTCCGCAGCCCAGGCCCAAGTGGTGCAAGCGGCCGCCCAGGTGCAGCAGAAGGAGGCCGCGGTCAAAGTCGCGCAGACCAATCTCGACTACACCACGATTCACGCCCCCATTGACGGCACTGTGATCGCGCGCAGCGTGGACGTGGGCCAGACCGTAGCCGCCTCGCTACAGGCGCCGACCCTGTTTACTATCGCGCAAGATCTCACCAAGATGCAGGTCTACGCCAGCACCGATGAATCCGATGTGGGCATGATCCGCACCGGACAGATAGTGACGTTCAAGGTGGATGCTTATCCCAAAGACACCTTCAGCGGGCGGGTCTCGCAGGTACGGATGAACGCCACCACGGTGCAGAACGTGGTTACCTACAACACCATCATTGATTTCGACAATCCCGACCTGAAGTTGTTTCCCGGCATGACGGCTTACATCACCATTCCGGTGGCCAACGCGAAAGATGTGTTGCGCGTGGCGAATGGCGCGCTGCGTTACAAGCCAGACATGAGCGCGGACCAGATCCGCGCGCTTTACAAAAAGTACGGCTTGATTTCGGGAGAGCAGGGGCAGAGCGCCAGCAACCAAGGCTCGAGTGCTGAGGGAACATCCGGCCAGCAGCACCGGGGCCGGCCGCAAGGAGCACAGGGGGGTGGTGGAGACGGGAGCCAGCAGCGCACGCCGCGCGTGGATGTTGCGGTGGTCTGGAAACTGCGGCCGGACAAGACGCTCGAGCCGGTGAGGATCCGCACGGGCATTACCGATCACACCATCACGGAGGTGGCGCAGATCCTGAAGGGTGAACTCAAGGAGGGCGATGAGTTGGTGACGGGAGCCATGACCGCGACCTCGGGCACTCGCCCTCCAGGCATGGGAGGCGGAGGGCCGCGGCGGTAACGGCCGGAATTAGATCCAGAAAGGCTTAAGTGGCGACCATTTCACAACCCGAAGTTGGCCAGACCATCGGCAGCGATCATCACGCAGTCATTCAGGTGGAAGACGTCCACAAGTATTACGACCTGGGTGAGACGCGGGTACATGCGCTGCGCGGGGTCAGCGTCACCATCGAACGGGGCGAGTTCGTCGCCATCATGGGGGCCAGCGGCAGCGGCAAATCCACATTCATGAACATTATGGGTTGCCTGGACAAGCCCAGCAGCGGGCGTTATCTGCTGGAAGGGGTCGAGGTTTCACAGCTCAGCAAGCGGGAGCTGGCCGCCATCCGCAATCGCAAGATCGGCTTCGTGTTTCAGGGTTTTAACCTGCTTTCGCGCACCACCGCGCAGGAGAATGTCGAACTGCCCACGCTCTACGCGCAGATCAGCAAAGAAGAAGGCCAGAAACGGGCGCGGCAAGCTCTGGAACTGGTCGGCTTGGGCGACCGCATGCTGCACTTCCCTTCCCAGCTTTCTGGAGGTCAGCAGCAGCGTGTGGCCATCGCGCGGGCGCTGGTCAACCGTCCCTCGATTTTGCTGGCGGATGAGCCCACCGGCAATCTGGATAGCCGCACCTCGGTGGAGATCATGGAGGTGTTTCAGAGGCTGAATGACGGCGGGTTGACGGTGGTTCTGGTGACCCACGAGCAGGATGTGGCGCAGTTTGCCAAGCGCAGCATCCAGTTTCGCGATGGCAGGATCCGGCGCGACGAGCCCGTCGCGAACCGTCCCCTGGCCGCCGAGGTGCTGAAGAACTTGCCGACGCTGGAGGATTAGAGCGCGTAACCGCAAAGGACGCTAAGGTTGGCGCAAAGTAGCTAAGAAAAACCTACGGAACGATTATGGACCTACTGGCAATCATTCGTATCGCGATGCGGGCGCTGGCGCGCAACAAGCTGCGCTCCAGCCTCACCATGCTGGGGATCATCATCGGTGTGGGCGCGGTGATTGCCATGGTAAGCGTAGGTCAGGGCGCGCAGCAGCAGGCCCAGGAGCAGATTGCCGCCATGGGCTCCAACTTGCTCTTTGTCGGCGCGGGCACGGTGACGCGGGGCGGCATGCACATGGGTTGGGGCGCCACCAAGTCGCTGGTATACGAAGACATGCAGGCGATTCTGCGCGAATGCCCGGCGGTACAGGCGGCCGCGCCGGGCAGCCAGACCGCAGCCCAGGTCGTGTTCGGCAACGACAACTGGGCCACGCAGCTCAGCGGGACCGAGCCCCAGTACTTCAACATTCGCAGCTGGTCCTTTCAGGAGGGCGCACCGTTTACCCAGAATGATGTAGAAATGGCGGCCAATGTCGCGGTCATCGGAGAAACGGTGCGCAAGAACCTGTTCAGCGCCACCGATCCCATTGGGGAAACCATCCGCATTAACAACCTGCCCTTCCACGTAGTGGGCGTGCTGGCCCCCAAAGGAACCTCGGCGGCCATGGGGAACGATCAGGACGACATCATCATCGTGCCCATCACCACCTTGCAGAAAAAAATCACCGGACAAGACTGGCTGCGCTGGATTGTGGTCTCGGCCATCTCCCGTGAGGCCAGCTACACCGCGCAACAGCAAATCACCGCCGTGTTGCGCGACCGGCACCGCATCCGCCCCGGTGAGGATGACGACTTCTTTGTCCGCAACCTGGCCGACATGGCCGACCTTGCCGACCAGCAGGCGAAGTTGTTCACCGTGCTCTTGGCGTCGATCGCCAGCATTTCGCTGATCGTGGGCGGCATCGGCATCATGAACATCATGCTGGTCTCGGTGACCGAGCGCACGCGCGAAATCGGCATTCGTATGGCCATCGGCGCCACCGAAGGCGACGTGCAGCAGCAATTTTTGGTGGAGGCCATCGTGCTGAGCCTGGTGGGTGGAGCCGCGGGGATCCTGGTGGGAACCGGAGCGTCCTTCCTGATCACCCAGACGCTGGGCTGGCCGGTGCTGATCTCCGCCACCGCCATTGGCGCCGCGGTGGTTTTTTCCATGGCCGTGGGAATTTTCTTCGGCTTCTATCCGGCCCGCAAAGCCGCCCGGCTCGATCCCATCGAGGCCCTGAGGTACGAGTAGCAAGCCGATAGGCTACATGGCAGTAACCAGATTGGAACATGTCCCGACGGACATGGACCCGGCCTCACTATTTTGCATTGACAACTAGGTTCCTGCCTCCTGATACTCAAGGAACTGGCTGCTCTCCCGCGTTCCCATGCGGATGGACTTTATGAGAACTGGTGTGAGCAGTGGTTTTCTTCGTGCTTTTTGCCCTCTTTTCCTCCTTCTGACACTTAGCATCGTTAGCTTCGGCCAAGGCGCAAAGATGCGCTCCGAATACGACTCGGTCGCGGACGAGGACCGCGACCAGCCTGAGGCCCGGGAGCAGTGGTTCTTGCGTGGGCGCACCCTCCCGAAGGAATCGGCGGCCGCTCTCCGCTACCGTGCTCACCTGCAGAAAATGCAGGCCCGGGCGGCGCGGCTCGCGGCTGCACAGAAGGCCGGATTGACTTCTGGAGCTGCTTCCGGTTGGAGTCCGTTGGGGCCGGCGCCGCTGGCGTCCGACGCCAGCGGCTTCGGGCAGCAGGACTACGATTGGGTGTCGGGCCGGGCGACGGCCGTGGCCGTGGATCCTGCCGACGCCACCGGGAACACAGTCTACGTCGGCGGCGCCTACGGCGGGATCTGGAAGTCCACCAACGCCGGACCGCTCAGCCTGAGTCCGTCCAGCGTGAGTTGGACTCCGGCGATTGATGCCCAAGCCACCCTGGCAGTGGGTTCGATCGCCCTTCAGCCGCAGCTCAGCAATCCTGACCCCACCAAGAGCGTCATCCTGGTAGGCACGGGTGAGACCAACAGCTCGGCGGACTCCTACTACGGTTTGGGCATCCTGCGTTCGACCGATGCCGGGCAGAACTGGACGCTGATCACCACCGACAGTACCGGCACGCGCAGTTTCGCGGGCATGGGCTTCAGCAAGATTGCATTCAGCACCAGCAATCCAAACCTGGTCGTGGCCGCCGCTGCTGCGGCCTCCCAAGGCATCAGTGAAAACCTGGAGCAGTCCAGCCTGAATCGTGGGCTTTACTATTCCACCGACGGCGGGGCGAGCTGGACCTACGCGGCGGTGAAGGACGGCGGCACCACCATCACCCCGGCCTCGACTACGGGGGTGGTGTTCAACGCTAACGCCGGCAGCGGGACCTTCTATGCAGCCGCGCGCTTCCACGGCATCTATTCCTCAACCGACGGCATCAACTGGACCCGCCTGGCGACCCAACCCGGGCCTGGCCTGACCACGGCGGCTTGTCCTCCGAGCACCTCGCAGAACTGCCCAATTTACCGCGGCGAACTTGCCGTGGTCCCCGGCCGCAACGAGATGTACGTGTGGTACGTGGATGCGAGCCAAACCGACAAGGGCATCTGGAAAAGCACCAACGGCGGCTCGTCCTGGACCCAGGTCACCGACAGCGGCATCACCAACTGCGGCGATTCGTTTGGCTGTGGCACCTCGCAGGGCTTCTACAATTTGGAATTGGCCGCGGTGCCCAACGGCTCCACCAGCACCGACCTTTACGCGGGGGCGATCAATCTCTATAAGTGCACCATCACGACGGGTTCACCGACCTGCAACGGCACGGGCGCGAATACCTTCGTCAACCTCACCCACGTCTACGGTTGCAGCGCCATCGCCAAGGTCCACCCCGACCAGCATGATGTGGATTTCCTCATCGCCAACGGAAAGGCGATTCTGTATTTCGCCAACGACGGCGGTATCTACCGGGCCCTCGACGGTTACACCGGGTTGACAACGGGCACGTGCGGGCTCACCAATCAGTTCGACAGTCTCAATCAAACCCTGGGCTCGATGACCCAGTTCGTATCCTTTTCGCAGCATCCCAGTGATCTGAATACTATTCTTGGCGGTACCCAGGACAACGGCTCGCCCGCGACCGCTTCGTCGCAGAGCAGCAGCAGTTGGCTCAACGTCAACGCCGGTGACGGCGGCTACAACGCCATCAACCCCAACAGCACAAACGAATGGTTTACCGCCAACACCGACGTGACCATTCAGCGATGCACCTCGGGCATCGCTTGTCATACCCAGGACTTTCCCATTGTGGTGGGATCGAACAATGTCGGCGGGGACCATGGCGCCTTCTACACCCCGTACATTCTTGACCCGCAGGTGGCGGCGAGCGAGTTGATCGTGGGAACCTGCCGCGTTTGGCGCGGGCCCGGCACGGGTGGCAACCTCACGCAACTCAGCGTGAACTTTGAAACCGGCTCACCCACGGGAGGCTGCACCGGCGGCGAAGTCAACCTGGTGCGGTCCCTGGCCGCGGGCGGCCCCGTGGGCACGAACGGGTTCTCCAATGTGATTTATGCCGGCACCGACGGATTTGGCCCGACCGTGACTACAGGCGGCCACATCTGGGTGAGCACCAATTCCAGCGGCGGCACCAACACCTGGCTCGACCGCACCGGTTCGATCAATCCCAGCCACTTTCCCGTCTCTGGCGTCGCGATTGACACTGCCGATGCCACCGGCCAGACCGCCTACCTGACCATCATGGGGTTCCATGTCTCGCATGTCTGGAAGACCACCAATGCGGGGGCAACCTGGAGTGATTTCACGGGCACAGGCCTCGGCATGCTGCCCGATTCGCCGGCGAACGCGATTGCCGTGGACCCCGGCTCCAGCCCGACCACCGGGACCGTGTACGTGGCCACCGACGTAGGCGTGTTCTCCAGCAGCACGGCCAGTGCGAGTTGGACGGAGGTCGGCCCTGCTCCGAGCAGCGGACAAGCCGGCTATCTTCCCAACGTTTCCGCCACCGCGCTGAGGATTTTCAACTCCTCGGGACAGAAAGTGTTGCGCGCCTCCACCTACGGACGCGGCGTGTGGGAGTTCAACCCGCTGGCCACTCCTGACTTCCAGATTGGATTCTCCTCTGCGACGCAGACGGTCTTTCCCACTCAGACGGCCACCTATAACGGCACGCTGACTGCCCTGAATGGGTACAACAGCCAGGTGGCGCTAAGCTGCACCGGCACAACTCCCAGCACCTGCACGCTGAACCCCACGCAGCTGACGCCCACCGTTTCTGGCGCAAGCTTCACGGTGACTGCCGGGGGGGCGGTGGGTGACTATGCCTTCAATGCGCACGGAGTGGGTTCGGACGCCAATACTACGATCCATGATGCGCCGCTGACCTTGCACGTAGTGGACTTCAACCTGACGGCGCCGTCGCCGGGCAGTATCACTGTGAACCGACCCAATACATCCGGTCCCGTGACCTTTCAGGTAACCGCTTCTGGCGCGTTCAGTGGTACCGTCTCGCTCTCCTGTAGCGGCTTGCCTTCTGGCGCAACCTGCAACTTTTCGCCGTCAAATTCTGTGAACCCCACGTCCGGCAATCCGGTGACGGTCACGTTGACGATCAGCACTACAACCAGCACCTCCACCGGAACATTTCCGGTGACGATTTCGGCGAACACCGCGGGGGCCCCCGGACCCAAGACCCAGAGTCTGTCACTCACCGTGACCGCGCTTGCCGACTACGGAATGGTCATCAGCAACCCTTCGCTGTCCACCACGGCTGGAGTGCAAGCCACCTTCAACGGCACGCTGACGGCCTTCAACGGATACAACAACCTGGTCAACGTAAGCTGCGGCGCGGGCGCGCCGCCGACCTGCACCGGGGCGAGCGTAACCCCCAGCGCGGGCGGAGCAGCCTTCACCGTCACCGTGAGCAGCGGCACTGCCACGACGTATAACTTCAATATCACCGGGGTCGGCACGGATGGCAGCGCCATCACGCACAGCGTGCCCGTCTCCCTGACGGTCAGCCCGGACTTCAGCTTCAACAATACCTCTGGCACGCAGACCGTGCTCGCCGGCCAGACCGCCGTCTACGACCTGGATTTCACTCCGGTCGGCGCCGCCACTTTCCCCAACGCGATCACTTACAGCTGTTCCGGACTGCCGGCCCTCACCAGTTGTTCGTTCGCCCCGCCACAGATCTCCGCGGGCAGCGGCGCAACTACAGTGACACTCAGCATTGCGACCACCGGACCAAACCTTTCACAACGGAGGTTGCTGGGTGGCGCGCAGCGGTTGTTGCTGCCATTCGGGATTTCCGCGCTTGGTCTGGTGCTGGCAGGTTTTGGCCAGGAACCCCGAATTCGCCGCAAGTACCAGGTTGTGGGGCTGGCATTGCTGTTGCTCTTGACCGGCATCCTGCTGGCGTGCGGAGGTAGCGCCAGCGGTCCGCCTCCACCACCGGCTGCCAGGGTACGGGTCAGTCCGCCATCCGCATCGTTGTTCCCCGGACAGATGCAGCAGTTCACCGCGACCGTGACTGGTTTGAGCAACACGGCCGTCAACTGGAACGTAAACGGCACGCCGGGCGGGGATGCTACTCATGGCACCATTGATGCCACCGGGCTCTACACGGCACCGGCATCCGTGCCCAACCCCGCCAACGTGACGGTGAGTGCGGTTTCACAGGCTGAGTCGAGCAAGGTGGGATCTGCGCCGGTAACGGTGCTCACTCCAACCGGGAGCGGAACCTACACCATCACGGTGACTGCGGTATCCGGCTCGCTCTCGCACAGTAGCCAGCTCACGCTGACGGTGCAGTAGCGCGAGCGGAGGCAGCGAGGACTGGTTGCTGTGGGCAGGGCCAAAAATAAAACAGGCGTCCCGGACTCTTTTCGAGTCCCTGGACGCCCGGGCAGCCCTCCCCCAGAACTGCTCACTTACGACACTAAAACCTACCTCGGCAGTTGGGAATGGCACCGAGGTGCCAGAAACAGTCCACCAAGGTGCCATCACAAAAGCCGCATAAATACTGGGGTTTCCGGCTCTCGCGGGCTGCCACCAAAGTACCTGCCGAGTTTTGCACCTCCGTTATGCTCCTTCTCCTTTCCCGCGCGTTACAGTGGGAGAAGAAGGGTTTGATCAGGATGAGGTGATCCCTATGGTCAGCCGTCTCGACACCCGTCATCTTGTTCGGCTCAAAGTACAGCTCAACGGCGTGGACAACACTGGCCACCCCTTCAAGCAGACCGTGTTCACCCACGACGTCAGCGCACGTGGGGCCCGCCTGGAGGACATTCCACCCCTGGTCGAACCGGCCTCGGTCGTCGAAGTGCAACACCGCGGGCGGCGCGGACGATTTCGCGTGGTCTGGGTCGGCGGCCTGGCTAACAACGAGGTGGGTCTGGAGAATTTGGAGCCCAGCAAGTGCCTCTGGGGCAGTCCGCTGCCGGGCAGACCAATCCACAGCACTCCGCCAGCAAGCAGCCAGAGCTACGGCTAAGGGATTTCTCGTTTCTGGGGACCGATAGCGGACGCTATTGACGACGGGCACTAGACCTGAACGTCATGGTAGCCACGAATGCGGCGTACCCAACGCAGCACCTGCAATAGCAGTCCGCCTCTCGACCTGATTCTAGTTTGAAGAATCTCCCGGACGGCGCCCGGGTAACTCGCGCCGCTTACAGCGGCCGGACGTTTTCAGCTTGCCAGCCCTTGGGGCCCTTGGTCACTTCGAACTCGACGCTCTGCCCTTCCTGCAGGCTGCGGAAGCCGCCCGCCTGGATGGCTGAGAAATGCACGAATACGTCTTCGCCAGTCTGGCGGCTGATGAAGCCGTAGCCCTTAGCGTCGTTAAACCACTTCACTGTTCCTTGTTCCATATTCTTGGTGTGTAACCTTTCGATTAATTTACGCTGGTAGAAGTCGGAAGTGCTGGGCAGGTACTAGCTGGTTGGCAAGAAGCTGCTGACGACCGATCCACATCAAACGCACCTCTACCATAACAGATAAAGCAACTTAGCGATACCAAATTAAGTTGGGCGCTGCTGATGAGCTGGTTACGGAAGTGTCCTCCCAGGATGCCTTGCCGGGTGGATTTTGGATATTGCCCGCCATTTCCAAAATGGGCCTTTGACACACGCCCATGTTCCCGCCGACACAGCCTCGCCGTGCGCTCCTGCAGTACAAAAGAGACATACGAGGAGGTGCTCATGATTCGCAGTGCCGTTGCCATCTGGAAGGGCAGCCCGGTCATCGGGGAAGGCCTGGTTTCGACCACCAGTGGGGTCATCTCCAACGCCCTGTATGCTGCTGCTGGCTCCAGCACGGGCGGCGATCCCTGCACCAGCCCCTCGGAGATGCTGGCGGCCGCGGTGGCTTCCTGCATGTCCCTGATGGTGGCGCTGGAGAGCGCGAAGGTTGGACTCAAACCCGACCATGTAAGGACCGAATCGGTGTTGACGCTGGAGGAGAAGAAGGGGCGATGGGAAATCACCGGCATACAGTTACGTGTCAGCGCTGGCATCCAGGATGCGGATGAGGAGAAGTTTCACAAAGCGATCCGCAGCGCCAGGGCCCGGTGCCCAATTTCCCGTGCGCTGAAAGTGCCGATCAAGATGACCACCAAGCTGGAAGCCGTGGCGCACGAATTATCTGCGGTCTGACACGCCCAGCGGGCCTGACTCCAAGGGACGAAAGGAAATTCCTGTTTCGTTGTGGAGCTGCCACAAGCTGGAGACGGGCGGATGACCTGTCGATGCCGATAGTCAAGAATCTTAGAAAAAGATCACCCGCTGCGTAATCCGTCCCGGGATTGCCGGGCCCGTCCTTTGGCGCTATCGAAGCGCGCATTGTTCTATACTGGCCGTACCAACCCATAATGCAGACCACTACGTTCCAAGCGCCTGCCGCGACCGCTCCGCACCCACCTGCGCCGGCGGCCCAGGCGGCATGGCTCTCGTGGCTGGCCTTGTTTCTGCTCTGCGCCGTGGTCTATCTGGGTTCGGCGTTCCTCCCCGCACTGCAGGACGACGCCGACTCCACTCATGCCGAAGCCGCGCGTGAGATGCTGGTCCGCGGGGACTACGTCACCCTGCACGTGAACGGCGTGCGCTATCTCGAAAAGGCGCCACTCCTCTACTGGCTGGTGGCGTTCAGTTACCGCATCTTCGGGGTGAACGAGTTCGCCACCCGCTTCCCCACGGTGGTGGCCATGTTCCTGCTGGTGTGGCTGGCGGCGACCTGGGCTCGGCAGGCATTTGGCAGCAGGGCGGGAGTTTATGCGGGATTATTTGTCTCCACCACCGTCGGCTACTATTTGTTCACTCGCGTCCTGATTCCTGAGGCAGTCCTGGGCCTGTTGATCGCCGCTTGTTTCTACTTCTTTCTGCGGGCGCTGGATGGTCCGCATCGTGCGGGGCTGTGGTATGCCGGCTATGTCTGCCTGGCCCTGGCCGTGCTCACCAAAGGGCTGGTCGCGTTGGTATTTGTCGGCCTCACGGCGGTGGTGTTTGTTCTCTTGACGGGCGATTGGCGCCGCTGGCGAGAGTTCCACCTCCCGACCGGGCTCTTACTTTTCTTCCTCATTGCCGCGCCCTGGCACCTGCTGGCGGGTTATCGCAACGCCCATTTTTTCTGGTTCTATTTTGTCAATGAGCATTTTCTCCGTTTCCTCGGAGAGCGCTACCCCAAGGACTACAACAAGGTTCCCGCCGCACTGTATTGGAGTCTGCACTTGGCCTGGCTTTTTCCCTGGAGCCTCTATTTGCCGCTGGCTTTCCGCGATCTTCGCCGCGATTTTGGCGCGACCAGGAACGATGGCGGCGCCGGTTTTGGCGCGCGCACCCGTTTGCTTTGCTGGATCTGGGCAGGCATAGTCCTGACCTTCTTTGCCTTCTCCACCAACCAGGAGTACTACACGCTGCCGGCTTACCTGCCAATTCTGCTGTTGCTGGCGGCGGCCATCGCGCACGAAGAATCGTCGGGCAAGCGCCCCTGGCTGATCTCGACCGCGGCCGCGCTGGCCTTGGTTTCGGTGGCCGCCGGAGGCGTGCTGCTGGGCGGTCTTTGGTCCTCGCGAAACCTGCCGTATGAGCCTGATATCAGCACGGTGCTGGCGCGGCATAGTCTGGCCGAAGACACGCTGTCCATGTCCCACATGCTGGATCTCACCGGCGAATCCTTTGCGGCACTGCGTTTGCCGGCGGCGCTGGCCGCGTTCGCTCTGCTTCTGGGTCCCGCGATTGCCTTGTGGTTGCGCGCCCGCCGCAAGCACCTCGCCGCTACCTGGCTTACTGCCTTGGCCATGGCTCTTTTCCTGATCGCCGCGCAAATTGCCCTTGGCCGTTTCATGCCCTATCTGTCCTCCAAGAGTCTGGCGGAAAGCATTGCACAAGAGTCTCGTCCGGGAGACGAGGTAGCCATTTACGGAGACCAGGCCTACGGATCCTCGCTATTGTTCTATCTCCGGCGTCCCATCAAACTGGTCAATGGCCGGACCACTTCCATGTGGTTTGGCTCAACCTATCCCGACGCCCCCAAAATCTATTGGGACGATTCGGACCTGCTGCGGAGCTGGAACTCCGGGACGCGGGTCTTCCTGTTCGTGCCCTCCTACCAAAAGGCGCGCGTCGATTCGCTGCTGCCATCTCAGAAATTTGTCGTGGCGGAAAGCTCGGGCAAGATCGTCTACAGCAACCGTCGCTGAAAGCCGGCCTCTGCAAGGGAGGCGCCGCGGCTGGAGCCGTCAGGCCGTACCACTTCGTTTCATGTCGCCAGAGCTGCCAACGAGCTCCCCCAAGTCGTAGTTCACCAGGTCACCGATGCGCTCGATGGTCAAGTCCGGCGGAGGGTAGCTCGCCACCGCGGCTTTATCCAGGGCGTAGTGCCCTTGCCGCGGGAAGATGGTGGTCACGCGGCTGCCCCACGATGTCTTGACCGCGGTGAGGATGCGCACCTTGTCATCCACCAGGATGTAATGGTCCGCGGGGTAACGCTGCTCCACATCGTCCAGCTCGCGCTCCTTGTGCACATAGATCAGCACGTGCCCGTCCATGGCATCGAACAATCCTGACCGGCGAATCTTGTGCGGCTGAAACACCACATCGCCGTCGGACAAGATCGCCGGTTTCCCCCACTGGCGAACGTGCTCCACGGCATCCAGCGAGTTGGGGAAGAGGCGGTTGGCAAACGGGTATTCCACCAGAAAGTGGGACACGGCGAGCAGGTGGGGATCGCGGGGATACTCCTTGCGGTAGCGCTGCAGCGCGCCCAGGTAGTCGGCATAGCCCAACTCGGAGCGCAACTCTTCAAACACAGCCCAATACCGCTGCTGCCGCTCCTGGCCGACTTCGCGCGTGAGATGGTTCTTGAGGTCGGCAGAAACGCGATCGTTGTCCAGCAAGGTATTGTCCACGTCAAACAGCACTATCACGTCTTTGGCCATGATGGGCCCGCCCTCTCCGGAGAACCTCCGGCTGAATTCGCGGTGCAGACTGGAACGTCCCCAAACCCAGGTGGCAAGCCCTGGGGAAGCTCGCTTGAGCGCGGAATACTAACACGGGGATGGTGATCCAGGCACGCATTTCCCATCGGGACGTTGCGTGGGAGCCCGGTGAAAGTCGAAGGCCACTTTCAGTTTCCGAGGGTATGGGGGTTTGCCTGCACCAACGTAACGTCCCCCGCCTCTCCCTTTGGGGATAACATTTCACACGGGCCCGTACCCCGCCGGCCATGAGGTATTTTCTATGCAGCAAACGTCGAAATTCTGCGTATTTCTCACCGCTTTCCTGTTCCTGGCAACGACTGGCTACGGCCAATCACTAGGCGACGTGGCGCGCGAGAATCGTCAGAAGCAACAGGAAAAGAAGAAGGACGAAGACAAGAAGGACGCTTCCACCCCGCACAAAGTCATTACCAACGAAGACATCCCGGAGAAGGAGGATACGTCCACAAGCGAAACCGAAGGCACCCCTTCCGGCGACCAGGACGATCAGCCCGGTGGTGAGTCCTCTTCTGCGGTGACCAGGTCGGGTGAACAATGGAAGGCTGCCATCCAGGCGCAGAAGGAGGCCATTGCTTCCCTCCAAAGTCAGATCGACAAGCTCAATGCCTCGATCCACTTCGTGGAGGCGAACCGCTACACCAATGGCGTCCAGTACAACCAGTACCAGTTGGAAAAGCAAAAGCGGGTGCAACAGGCGCAAAAGCAGCTGGACGAGCAAAAGAAGAAACTTGAGGACATGCAGGAGGCCGCTCGCAAAGCTGGCTTTGGTAGCTCAGTGTACGATCCGTAAGCCGGTTTATCTCCCGCTCAAACCGCCATACGACGGCTGTCGGCTTCCTTTTGGGCCAGGTAGCGCATGAGGATGTCGCGCAGCGAGATCAGGCCCTTCAGCTGGCTCCCGTCCACAATAAGCAGGTGGCGAAAACCGAACTCCCGCATCAGGAAGAGACAGTTGTCAACCGTCTCCTCCACGCTCACACAGCGGGGATTGGCGGTCATCACCTCGGAAATCCTGGCGGTTCCGGGCAGGCGGCCCAGGGCTACGACGCGGTTCATCACATCGCGCTCGGAGAAGATGCCCACCAGCTCGCCATTCCGCATTACCGGCAGCGCGCCGATATGGTGCTCCATCATGAAGCGAGCTGCTTCCAGCACCGTGCGGTCGGCTTCAATGGAGTAGACTTTGCGGTCTCTCACCAGATCGTAGGCTTGTGCCATAAAGTTGCTCCTTGCGGAAAGCGCACCAGACGGAACGTGCCGGACAGCCGGCCCCACGCCGGCAGAGGTGGAGGCATCACTTTATCACGTCCGGCAGCTCTCCGTGGCCAGAAAGCAAGGGCAGCCCGAACTGCATGGGCTGCCGCACCCAGTCACGATGTGCCCCTCCCTTCAGAAGCGGATGGCAGGACCGAATGTCACCTTCAGATTGTGGTGCGCGCCGTCATCGAAGTAGATCTGATCGCCCACGTCAAGGCGCAGTCCGAACGGTCCCCAAAACCCTTCGATGCCGCCACCCGGGTAGAGTGCGAAACGGGTATCACCGGCGGTGACGGCCCCGAGTTGGCTGGCGAAACCACGAATCGGGCCCTCCGTGGTACTACTGAAGTTCACAAAGCCTAGCTTGCCGGTAACAAAGACACGCAGCGGACCCGAACTTCCAGCCGAAAACTTGGGCCCAAAGAGTCCGGTCAACGGGCGAAAACGGGTGGTGGTAAACGTGGTGATGACACCATTGTCAAACACGGTTGTGAAATTGCGCTTGAAGTCGTAAGCCATCTCCGCCTCCAGGGCGATGTTGCGATGCACGTTGACTGCCGCTCGTCCACCAATGCCAACAAAATTGATCTCGGGTGAGGTGACGCCAAAGCGCAGGTAGTCGGCGAAAACGCCAACCTGGCCGTGGTCCTCCGAGCTTTGGGCCATGACGTACGAGGGTGCGGAAAGACACAGCCCCAGAACGACTAACAGGGTGACCTTCTTCATGCGGTTGCCTCCTCGATTGTTCTTCTGTCCACTTCACAACTGCCGGCAAGCGTGCGCGATGGCACACACGTGCGGAGTGCCGGCGGATTGACCTTGGATGCGGTTGATGGCTTCCCGGTTGGGTTCAGGAACCGATGGTCAAGGCGTGTCAGGTGTATCCACTACAGAGAAGATGGGATGCGCGGTCAGCGGGCTGGGGCCAGGTACCGCCTTTTGTAGTACGCCTGCACTTGCACCGTCGGCGGCGGAGTCACTTCCACTTTTATCGTGCGCCATTTGCCGTCACGGGCCCGATTGCTGGGCCGGTAGCCCAACAGGTACTGGGTGCGCATTTCGCGGCTGATGCTGGCGGCGATCTCTGGCACTTTCTCCAGATTGCTGGCGGTCACGGTCCGGCCGCCGGTTGGGTCGGTGATCCCGCGCAGCCAGCGTTTGCCCATGAATTCTTCAAACGACTTGAACAAGAAGGTATCGAAGATTCCGATGGCGTACACCTGGAAACCGGATTCCTGCAGCAGGCTCTTGATCTCCCCCATTCTATAGCGACTGTCATTGTCGCCGCCGTCGGAGATGATAAGGAGGGCTTTGCGCTGGTAACGGGCAGAATGCATGCGGCTGACGGCCAGGTAAATAGCATCCAGCAGCGCGGTGCGGCCCTGGGGAACAGTGGTTGTCAACTGGCGTTCGATTTCCTCGATGGACTGAGTCGCCGTGGCGAGCACCCGCGGTTTGTCGGCGAAGGTGACCACGTAGTAATCGTCTTGTGAGTTGGCATTGTTGAAAAACTGCTCCACCGCCTCGCGCAAGGTAACGAACTTGTTGGCCATGCTCGCGCTGAGGTCGAGAACGAGGCCTACGGAAATGGGGGCGTCCTCGGCTGAGAAATCGCGGATCTCCTGCCGCCGCGTATCCTCAAAAATGCTGAAATCATCCCGCTCCAGGCCGAGCACGGGGCGGTTCATGGTGTCGGTCACGGTCACCGGCACCAGTACGCGGTCCACGTCAACGTGCAGCGGTCTTGCGTGCGGCAGCAGGAGGCCGCGCTCACTGGCCGGGAGTGGCGACAAGGCGATGGTCTGATCCGCACGTTCGCGTGGCATGACGTGGACATCGTCCATAGTTTGGGAATGGGCGGTCGCGGTCCCGATGAGGATTGCGAAGCAGAACAATCCCCAGAAACGAAAGCGGGATGCAGAGCGGCGAGCGATATCCGGGAGCCAGAGCATGGATCCCATCCAAAAGGTGCGGGCGGGATGGTAGCACAGCTTTGAACCAATGTCGGGGAAAAAGTTTTCTTCCGCAACAGGGACGAAAGACTCCGGCCAGACTCCTGTAGGGGCACCTTCCTTCCAGCCCCGTTTTCCGCCTGCGTGCGCAAGCTGGGAGCCGGTGGTTGGCTGCAATTGCCCCGTGCCAACCACCGCGCCATCTGCTATCTTCTTGGCTTCGTGCCGATCGTGCCGACTACACCATCCCAGGAGCCTTGATGCCCCAAACTGAGCTCCCACGACCTTCTGTCCTCTACCGCTGGGCGGTTCTTGCCTTTGTAAGCATCGCCATGGGCGGAAACTATTACATTTACGACAGCATCAACCCGTTGGAACGGATTTTCATCGATCGGCTGGGCTTCTCGGCTACCGAGTTTGGCTGGTTGAACGCGAGTTACAGCGTGGCTGCCGTGCTGACGCTGCTGATCGGCGGGATTGTCATCGATCGCATCGGCACCAAGAAAGCGCTGACCGCATTCGCCGTGCTCTGCCTCGCGGGAGCTGCCCTCACCGCCGTAAAGGGAAGCCCCGTCACTATGATTGCCGGACGAACGATTCTGGGGCTGGGAGCCGAGTCGATGATCGTGGCGGTCACCACCGCCCTGGCCAAATGGTTCAAAGGCAAAGAGCTAAGCTTTGCCTTTGGCATCAATCTCACCATCGCCCGTCTGGCATCGGTGGCAGCTGACAATTCGCCAACCTGGGCCAAGTCGGTGTTCTTCCCCCAAGGCCCGGCCGGCGCGCCCAGTTGGAGGGGGCCTCTGCTTCTGGCAGTCGGGGCAGGAGTGCTCAGCCTGGTCACGTCTTTGATCTATTGGGCGCTGGAAGTGCAAGCCGAGGGGCGGTACGAACTGGGCAAAGCTGGAGAAGTTGACAAGCTCGAGTTCGGCCAGATGTTCCGCTTCAATCCCTCTTACTGGTATGTCGTGGGGCTTTGCTTCACCTTTTACTCCGCTATTTTCCCTTTTCGCACGTTTGCCATCGACTTGCTGACCAACAAGATCATTGGCGCCCAGGGAGGTGCCGCGGCTTCGGAGGCGGTACGGGTTTCGGCACTCAGCACGGCCGGATTTCTCAATAGCTTGCTTCCTTTCTCGGCGATGATTGCTACACCTCTGTTTGGCCTGTTGGTGGACCGCGTCGGGAAGCGCGCCCTGTTCATGATCCTGGGTTCGGTCTTGCTTATGCCGGTGTACCTGATGCTCGCCTATCTGTCCTTCAGCCACCTGGTGGTACTCAACATCCCCTTTTACGGCACCTGGAATTTGCCCCTGGTGCCCCTGGTCGCTACCTCATTGATGGGGATCGCGTTCTCCCTGATTCCAGCGGTGATGTGGCCGTCAGTGGCCTACATCGTGGATCAGTCGCGGCTGGGAACCGCCTATGCGCTGATGACCTTGATCCAGCAGATTGGCTTCTTCATCATGAACCTGCTGATCGGGAGAGCGAACGACCACGCCCATGCCGGCCTGAGCAATGTGGGCGGGTATACTCCTGGTTTGTGGATATTCTCGGTCCTGGGGTTCGTGGGGCTTAGCTTTGCCATCCTTTTGCGTATTCGGGAGACGGGTCCCCACGGCCATGGGTTAGAGACCATTACTACCGCATCGGCAAGTGCTTAGAGGCAACTAGTGAGCGGTTGACGGGATTCGCCCTCGCCTATTAGCCTGCGGAATGGGTACTAAGGTCACCCTTGGACTGCGAGCCCTGGCTATCCCCCGAGCACGCAGGGGCCTGCGTCCCAACGGGGAGGGGGGTGGCTCGGCCCCCAGGGAGCGCAAGCGGTACAACGAAAGGACATTTACGCCGCATCTGACCTAGTGCGGCCGGAAAAGGCGACTTGACGGACGCGAAGAAACCACAGGGCGACCGGCTTTCAGAAGCAGAGGCGATAGAGCGGGCGAAGCAGGGCGAGGCAGAATCCTTCGAAATCCTGTATCACCTGCACAAGCGTCGCGTGTATTCCTTATGCCTGCGCATGACGGCCAACACGGCAGAAGCCGAGGATCTGACTCAGGAAGCCTTCCTGCAGTTGTTCCGCAAGATCGCCACCTTTCGCGGCGAGTCAGCCTTTTCTACCTGGTTGCATCGCATGGCAGTGAACGTGGTGCTGATGCATCTGCGCAAGAAAGGGCTCTCGCTGGTGCCCTTGGAGGACACCCTCGAGACCGAGGAAGAGACCCCCAGGAAAGAGTTGGGGGCAGCGGATGCGCAGTTGGCCGGATCGGTGGACCGGCTCCAGTTGGAGCGCGCCATCGCTGCCCTGCCGCCGGGATACCGGTCGATTTTCGTGCTGCACGACGTGGAAGGATACGAGCACAACGAGATTGCCGAGATGGTGGGATGTTCGATCGGCAATAGCAAGTCACAGTTGCACAAAGCGCGGTTGAAGTTGCGCGAGCTCCTCAAGACGAGCAGAGCTGAAAAAGCCGGCAGGCCGTAGAGGAGTTGGAGAACAGCGGTATCGGGGAGAGAGGTAGCATGAACTGTGCAGAGTTTCAGCGAGTTCTGCCAGAGATCATCGGCGGCAGCCGCAGCGTCGAAGAGGACGCCCATCTGATTACCTGTTCTGCATGCACGGGGCTGGTTTCAGATCTCAACATCATTTCGCAGGAGGCCCGGCGGTTGCAGGCATCCGAGGAACCCAGCCCGCGGGTGTGGAATGCCATCCAAGCGGCGCTACGGCAGGTGCAATCCGACCTCGATGTGATTGCAGAAGAGGCCCGCTCCCTACAGGCAGTGGACGAGCCCAGCCCGCGAGTCTGGAATTCCATTGAGATCGCGCTGAGGCAGGAGGGGCTGATTCGTCAGCCCCAGCGGGACCCCGCTGTAATTCCTAGGTCCTGGGTCTGGACCCGAGCCTGGCTCCTGCCGGTCGCCGCCACCTTTCTCGTCGCCGCCGGCATGCTTATCTACCAGCGTGTGCCGAACCAGACCGCGGCTCCGGGACAATCCGCTTCCAATCCTGGCTTTCTGGCCGGTCTCCCCTCGGTGATGACCCATGGCGCCAGCCCCGAGGATGAGGAACTGCTGGACACGATTGCCTCCCGTGCGCCTGCCATGCGGGCCACGTATGCGGCGAATCTGCAAAGTGTGAACGACTACATCCGGGATGCCGAAGAGTCGGTCAAGAGCGATCCTAACGATGAGCAGGCCCAGCAGTACCTGATGTCGGCCTACGAGCAGAAGGCGATGGTCTATGAGATGGCATTGGACCGTTCTCTGCCATAAAATGAGTACCCGGCCATCGGGTAGTGATTCACGCGGAGGCACGAGGATGCGGAGTGGGCAGCGCGCAGCGAAGATTGTCGCAGTCGCGATCGTTGCCGCGGTGGGCTTGGCCGCTGGGCCGGTTCGCAAGGAATACCGCTACACGGTGGGCTCGCGCGCAACGGTGACGATTACCAATCAATATGGTCCTATTTCCGTAAGGCCTGCCTCCGGCAGTCAAGTGCTGGTCACGGCTACCACCTATTCCGACAAGGTTGAGGTAGATCAGGGTCAGAGTGGCAACCGGGTAGATGTCCTGTCGCACCTGCTTCCCGGCGCCACCGCGGATAACGGGCGAGTCGAGTACGAGGTCCAAGTGCCCCCCGATGCCAGCGTCAATCTCCATTCCACCACCGGTCCGCTCCACGCCGAACAGCTGCACGGCGATGTGACGCTGGAAGGGGCCACTGCCCGGGTTGAGGCGCGCGACATCCGGGACGCCCATGTCCACGTTCGGACCCTCAATGGCCCGGTAACTCTGACCAATATCCACAATGGGCACGTGGAGATCACCTCGGTGAGCGGCGACGTCACCCTGAACTCGGTGGACGGCCCTTTTGTTCAAGTTAACTCCAGCAGCGGCAAGATCCGCTACGATGGCGACTTCGGTGCTGCCGGCGAGTATTTCCTGACCAGCCACAGTGGCGATATCGAAGCCACCGCCCCGGGCGATGCCTCGATTGATGTGATCGCCCGTTCGATCCGAGGACACGTGGAAAACGATTTCCCCCTGCAGCCCAGGCACACCCCCTTCGTGGTCAAGGCGGGGAGTGCCTTCGCGGGTACGGTCGGCCGGGCCGGCTCAGCGGTCAAGCTCCTTTCCTTCAGTGGTAAAATCCACCTCAAGAAACGTTGAAAATCCAGGCCGGGGCAGGGTACCGCACTCCGGCAATCGGCAGATATGAGAACCAGACCCGGGCCCGTCCGCGAGGCCAGCTGGCCGGCGCCTGAGCCTGTGGCTGGGATTGGGGTGGTGTTCCTGGTGGGCTTTATGGGCGCCGGCAAGTCCTGCGTCGGACAGGCCTTGGGCCGACAGTTGGGTTGGCCGTTCGAAGACCTCGACGACCGCATCCAGGCCCGGGAGGCACAAACCATCGCGCAGATCTTTCGTTCAAGCGGCGAAGCCGCCTTCCGCCGCGCCGAGCACCAAGCCATCCAGGAACTGCTCTCCGGCCTCGGGTCTTCTCCCCGAGTCGTGGCTTTAGGCGGAGGGGCCTTTGCCCAACCCGAGAATGCTGCGCTTGTCGAAGCCACCAGATTTCCTATCGTTTTCTTGGACGCGCCGGTGGAGGAGCTCTGGCGCCGCTGCCAGCAGCAAGAAGTGCAGCGTCCGTTGCGCCAGGATGAACAGCAGTTCCGGGACCTCTATGCGGCCCGACGCCCCTATTACCTTCGTGCTGGACTGAGGGTTGAAACCAGCGGTAAAGCGATTGAAACTATTGCTGGCGAGGTGGCAAGTCGCCTTCGGCTGCGATAGATATTGTTTGTGCAGACGCAGCTCGCTGCGTCTTAAGGAGTCCTAGGTGAACCTAAGAAACGCGTTACTCGTGGCAGCAGCGTTGTTGCTGCTGGCCACGGCTGCGGTTGCGGGTACGGCCCAGGAGAAGCAAGCGTCCGGCGGCACGGTGGACTCAGGGTCGTTTGGCATCTTCGTGAACGGACGCCGGGTGGCGACGGAAACGTTTTCCGTCCACGCCCAGGCTGGGGGAGCGAACACAATCGCTTCGGAGCTCAAGGAGGATGGCGGCGGAGCAGCCCAAAGTTCGGAGCTGCAGATCACCTCCGCCGGCGTCCTGGTCCGTTACGAATGGCACGAACTCGCTCCCGGCAAGGGCCAATTGGAGGTCACCCCGAAGAATGATTTTCTGGTGGAGCGCATTACCGCCAACCCCGGGGACAAGCCCGCCGAGCAGCCCTTCCTCATGCCCAATACCTCGGTGGTGCTGGACAACAACTTCCTCATTCAGCGCGAGGTGCTGGCCTGGCGATACTTGGCATCGAGCTGCACGACCGAGAAAGGGCAGATGCGCTGCGCCCCGGCTCAGTTCGGCGCGATTGTGCCCCAGGACCGTACCTCCACCCGCTTGAGCGTGCAGCCGGTGGGCGAAGAAAAAATCACCGTCCACGGCGTGGAGCGGCCGCTCCTCCGCCTCAACCTCAAGAGTGAGGATGAAGAGTGGGCGCTCTGGCTGGACCCCCAGGACCACTACAAGCTGATACGGGTTACCAGGTCCGGGGACAATTCGGAAGTGGTCCGGGATTAAGGCGGTCAAATTGCTGTCCCTGATTGACACACGCACCTCGCGCGTTCTGTTCACCGTGCTGCTGTTCGCGCTGGCACTCGGATTCCTCTACATTGCCCGCAATACCCTCATCGCCTTTCTGTTTGCCATCTTGTTCGCCTACCTTATCGATCCCGCCGTTTCCCGGCTGGAAAAGTTGGTGCGGGGGAGGGGCCGCGCCATTGCCGTTATCTACCTGCTGCTCGTCATCCTTTTGACAACCTTTTTCTTTTTCGTGGGCCCCGACATCGCACATCAGGCCCAGCGTTTGAGCCAGTCGCTCCCCGCGCTTATCGAGAAAGTTGGCTCCGGGGAAATCGCCATCCAACTCGGGGCGGAACACGGATGGAGCGGCAAGAGCATCGAGCAGACCAAGGAATTTCTGGCCACTCACCGGGGCGATCTCCTCAATCTCGCCCAGCGGATCGGGCTGCGGTTGGCCGACCTGGCCAAGGAATCCTGGCTTCTGGTGTTGGTGCCGATTCTGGCCGCATTCTTCCTCAAGGACGGACGCGCCTTCAGCCAGGTGTTGCTGTCGTTTGCGAGTGTGCGGGCGCAACGCGAGTTTCTGGAAGGAGTCCTTGGTGACCTCAATCAGATGCTGGCGCATTTCATCCGCGCCCAGCTGACTCTGGCGGCGCTATCGCTGCTCGCCTACACCTCCTTCATGGAGTTGATGCGGGTCCCCTACGCTCTCGTGCTGGGCACCGCGGGCGGCATCATGGAATTCATTCCCGTGGTGGGACCTCTGTTCGCAGCCCTGGTCATCGTCGGAGTCGCGATGCTGATGAGCTATCCCCACTGGCTGGCATTGCTGGTCTTTCTGGGCGCCTGGCGCCTGATACAGGACTACGTTGTCTCGCCAAGAGTCATGGGAAGGAGCATGGAATTGCATCCCCTGGCCGCCATTTTCGGGGTGCTGGCGGGCGGCGAGATGGCCGGAGTGCTGGGAATTTATCTGTCCATTCCAGTCATGGCCAGCCTGCGCATCGTCTGGCGCCGTTGGCGTTTGTATGCGGAAAAGAAGCGCTTCGGCCCGTTAAACGAGTACTCATTCGGAACAGAAATCAGACGGTAGTGAGTAGTAAGTAGCGAGGAACCTTCTCTGAGGAAGCCTTACTCGGTACTCGGTACTCGGTACTCGGTACTCGGTACTCGGTACTCGGTACTCGGTACTCGGTGCTCGGTACTCGGTACTCGGTACTCGGTGCTCGGTGCTCGGTGCTCGGTACTCGGTACTTGCTACTGGCTGCCGGCCACTGCCGCCTCCAGCTTGACCTGCCGCAAGAACTCCGCCGCCGCTTCCGGCAGCACGGTGTTGATGAACATCCCCGAGCCCAGTTCAAACCCCGCGACCCGGGTGAGCCGGGGTATCACGCTCACGTACCAGTGGAAATACTTCACCCCCACGCACTCGGCCGGCGCGCTGCGGATGCTGTAGTTGAAGTCCGGATTCTCCAGCCCGTAGTAAAGTTTCCCCAGTATTGCGCGCAGGATGCGGGCCAGGTCGGCAATCTCGGCCCCGCTGATGCCTCCGAAGCTGGCCATGTGCCGCCGTGGATAGATGTGGGTGCAGAACGGCGTGGGCGAGGCGAATAGCTCCATGGCGACAAAGTGTTCCGTCGTCATCACGATGCGCTTCTCTTCCTGCAGCTCCTCCTCCACCATCTGGCAGAACATGCACTCGCCGTACTCGTCGTAATGGCTCAGCGCGTGCTGGAAACGTTCCCGCACCTGCTGCGAGATTACAGGAGTGGCAATCAATTGCGAATGGGGATGCTCCAGGCTGGTGCCGGCGTCGCGGCCGTGGTTCTTGAAGATCGTCACGTGGGCGATGCGCGGATCATGGCTCAGTTCCATGTAGCGGGTGCGGTAGATGCGCAACACGTCCGCCACCTGCGCATCGCTCATCCGGGCCGTGAATTGAGCGTGGTCGGGCGTCTCAATGATCACGTCATGCACGCCAAAGCCATTGATGGTGCGGCGTGAGCGGTGGATGGTGCGGCTGGGCTCCAGCTCCCGCGCCAGCGCGGCGAAGCGGTTCGGCACCACCCGCACCTGCCAGGAACCGTTGCCGTTGGCCGGCACCCGTAGCACTTCGGGCGGGGTCTTACTCTCGTTTCCCGGGCAGAACGGACAGGTCTCTACAAAGGACGCCACCGGGTTCGCCTGGCGATGCACCACCAGATCCTCAGGGCGCTTGGCGCGCTCAGTAGCGATGATGACCCATTCCTTGGTGAGAAAGTTCTGGCGCAGTTCTGGCATATTGACTCCTCTGCTTCTCTATCGGCACCGCTTCGGTTCGCTTCAATTGGCGCCAGGCTCTGGGCCTCAGGCTCTAGGCCTTGCGCAAAGTCCAGATGGCAAGCCCGAATGGACCCACCTAGAGTAGCGGTTCCATCTTCCTGCCCGAGGGGCAGGGCCTAAAGCCTGGAGCCTAGCGCCTGATATAGAATCCACAATACTACCCATGCAGACCAAGATCCCCGTAGGAATCCTGGGCGCGACCGGCATCGTCGGCCAGCGCTTTGTCCAGATGCTGGAGCACCATCCCTGGTTCGAAGTGGCCTGGCTGGCTGCATCCGACCGCTCCGAGGGCAAGCCTTACGGCGAAGCCGTTCGCTGGCGCATGAAGACGCCGCTCCCCGCTCCGGTGGCCGCTATGCGGGTATCGCCGGCCACGCCGGACAGCGCACCCAAAGTTGTCTTCGCCGCCCTGGATGCCGCCATTGCGGCCGAACTCGAGCCCCGCTTTGCCGAGGCGGCTTGCGCCGTGATTAGCAATTCCAGCGCCCTGCGTATGCAAAAGGACGTGCCCCTGGTTGTTCCCGAGGTCAATCCCGGGCATATCAAGCTCCTCGAGTGTCAGAGCTGGCGGCGTCATTCCGGCGGCTTCGTCGTGACCAATCCCAACTGCTCGGCCATCGGGCTGGTTATGGCCCTCGCCCCATTGGAGCAGCGATTTGGCATCGAGACTGTGATGGCCGTCACTATGCAGGCGGTGAGCGGCGCCGGCTATCCCGGGGTGGCCTCGCTCGATATCCTGGGCAACGTCATTCCCTATATCCCCAAGGAAGAAGAGAAGATGGAGGAGGAGACCCGCAAGCTGCTGGGCCGGCTCAACGGCGCGGGAATTGTGCCGGCGGACTTCGGCATGAGCGCCCAGTGCAACCGCGTGGCTGTGGAAGACGGGCACACGGAATCAGTTTCGGTCAAGCTGAAGACGAGAGCCCAGCCGCAGGAGATGATTGCTGCGTGGAATGAGTTTCGAAGCGTCCCCCAGGAGCTGCGTCTGCCCAGCGCGCCAGAGCAGCCGGTCCGATATTCGGACGTGGCCGACCGCCCGCAGCCCCGCTTCGACGCCGATTGCGGCCAGGGAATGACCGCGACCGTCGGACGCCTGCGCCCCTGCGGCGTGCTCGACTGGAAGTTCACGGTGCTCTCCCACAACACCATTCGCGGGGCGGCAGGGGCTGCGCTGCTCAACGCCGAACTGCTCAAGGCCGAGGGATACCTGAAATGAAGCCGAATTCTGTGGTGGTCATAGAAACACGGAGATACGAAGAGAAAAGCGACCAAACCTCCGTGTCTCCGTGTCTCCGTGGTGAATCGGCTCGGAGAGATCTCCGCCGATGATCGTCATGAAATTCGGCGGCACCTCGGTGGAGGACGCGAAGGCCATCGCCCGTGCCGCCGACATCGTCAAAACGCGCCTGCCGCAGAAGCCGGTCGTGATCGTCAGCGCTCTGGCCAAAGTGACCGATCAACTGCTGGCCATGGGTCGCGCCGCCGGAGCGGGAGATCGCGACACAGCGCTAAAAGTCTCCCGCGGCCTGCGCGAGCGACACTACAACGTCGCCGGGGAATTGCTGGGCACCGGCATCTTCACTCAGTTTCACAGTGAACTGGAAGCCGACTTCGACGCCCTCGATGAACTCCTCCGCGGCATTGCCGCGGTGGGCGAATTGACCCCGCGCACTTCGGATCACGTCGCCTCGTTCGGTGAGCTGTTGTCCAGCAAGATCGTTATGGCGGCATTCTCCGCGCGCGGGCTCGATGCCAGCCTGGTGGACTCGCGCCAGTGCATCGTGACCGACTCCACCCACATGCGCGCAGCGCCATCTTTCGAGGAAACCAACGCGCGCCTGCAGTCCGCACTGCCGCCACTCCTGACTCACAATCGGGTACCTGTGATGGGCGGCTTCATCGGGTCCACGAAGGCAGGAGTTACCACAACCATTGGGCGCGGCGGATCGGACTTCTCCGCCGCCATCGTGGGTGCAGGCCTGGGCGCCGAACGCATCGAGATCTGGACCGATGTGGACGGAATGCTGACCACCGATCCCAACCTGTGCTCCGAGGCCAAGCGCATCAAAGTCCTCAGCTTCGATGAAGCCGCGGAACTGGCCTACTTCGGAGCCCGGGTGCTGCATCCGGCAACCGTGCTGCCCGCAGTGCAGAAAAATATCCCGGTCTACATCCTGAATTCCCGCAATCCTGACTGCCAGGGCACCTGCATCACTACCCGTGCGCCGCACTGCCGTAATATTTTTAAAGCCATCGCGGTCAAGAAACGCATCACGATTGTGGATGTCGCCGCCCCACGCATGCTGCTGGCCCACGGCTTTTTGAAAGCGATCTTCGAGGCCTTCGACCGGCACCGTGTGCCCGTAGATGTGGTATCCACCTCCGAGGTCAGCGTGTCGCTCACGGTGGACTCCAACGAATCCATTCCCGCACTGGCGGCTGACCTGGCCAAGCTGGCGGATGTAAAGTATGAAGGCCGCAAAGCCATTGTGTGTCTGGTGGGAGATAATTTGCGGGAAACGCCCGGTGTCGCCGGCCGGGTGTTTGCGGAATTGGCCGATGTCAAGATCCGCATGATTTCCCAGGGCGCATCGGAGATCAATCTGACGTTCGTGATCGAAGAAGATGCCGTACCCGGGGTCGTGCAGCGACTGCACGGGACCTTCTTCTCGGATTTGGATCCTGAGGTGTTCGCGTAGTTCAGGCTAAGAGTTTTTGACCGCCAAGTTCGCAAAGGTTGCGCAAAGTGCGCAAAGAACCTCTACCTTTTCGTACTTTGCGGCCTTTCTTAGCGAGCTTTGCGGTTAAGGCTTTTCTTTCCCATGAACATCCTGGTCCTCGGCCGTGGCAAAACCGGATCGCTGGTGGCAGAAGTTGCCCGCCAGCGCGGCCATTCGGTGCACGTCGTTCATGCAGCCGAGAATCCGCAGGGCAAGGCACTTACCGCTGCCAGGCTAGCGAATATCGACGCCGTCATTGACTTCACGACGCCCGCGGCTGTCATACCCAACATCGAGGCATGCATCCGCGCGAAGAGAAACATAGTAGTCGGCACGACCGGCTGGTACGAAGATTTGTCCAAGGTGCGGAAACTGGTGGAGGACGGCGGCATCGGCTTCCTTTATGCATCCAATTTCTCCGTCGGTGTGAACCTGTTCTTCGACGTCGCCCGCGCGGCAGCGGCGGCTCTGCAGCATCAGTATTTTGGCCAGATTTTCGAGCGTCATCACGCTCAGAAGAAGGACGCTCCCTCAGGTACCGCGGTGGCTCTGCAAAAAGTCATCAAGGATGCCTCGCAGACGGAGCTCGAGATCACCTCCTTCCGTGAAGGCGACGTAGTGGGCATGCACGAAGTGGTGCTGGGTTCACCCAACGACACCATCTACCTCTGCCACGACGCCAAGTCGCGCCGGAGTTTCGCCGAAGGCGCCGTCCGAGCCGCCGAGTGGCTGGCCGGCAAGAAAGGACTTTTTGACTTCAAAGATGTCTGGCGTGAGCTGTAGCAGGTAGTGGGAAGGGACGGCCTGTTTCGTTTTTCGCTCGGTACTCGGTACCCGGTACTCGCAACTGACTTTTGCGTTATCTTAATGTCATGCAACTCCGTGGCTGTGGCACCGCTCTTGTAACTCCTTTTCAGCAGGACGGCTCCATCGACGAGACCGCCCTGCGTAACTTAGTCGCGTGGCAAGTGGAATCGGGAATTGATTTCCTGGTTCCGTGCGGCACCACCGGCGAAACGCCCACGCTCTCCCACGATGAGTGGCTGCGCGTCATAGACATTACCGTGGAAGTGGTCGCGGGACGTGTGCCGGTCCTGGCTGGCGCTACCTCGAACTCGACGCATGATGCGGTCGAGAAGGCAAAGGAGGTTGCGGCCCGTCCGGGCGTGAATGCGATTCTCACCGCCTCGCCCTACTACAACAAGCCCACCCAGGAAGGCCAGTACCGCCACTTCCGAGCGATCGCAGAAGCGGTGGACAAGCCGTTGATCCTCTACAACGTGCCCGGACGCACCGGCGCCAACATCGAACCGGGCACGCTGGCCCGGCTGGCGGAGTTGCCCAACATCGCCGGGGTGAAAGAGGCCAGCGGCAACATGACCCAGATCGCCGAGGTGTGCAACGCCGTGCCCGAGCATTTTCTGGTCTTCTCCGGCGACGATGCTGTTACTTTGCCCGTGATCGCGCTGGGTGGAGTGGGAATCATCTCTGTCGCCTCCAATGAAACTCCGCGCGAAATGGCAGAGATGACGCGGGCGGCGCTGAACAACGACTGGGACACGGCGCGTCGCCTGCACCGCAAGTACCTCGCCCTGATGCAGGCCAACTTCATCGAGTCGAACCCGCTGCCGGTGAAGGCGGCGCTGGCCATGATGGGCAAAATCGAAGAGGTGTACCGCCTGCCCTTGCTGCCCATGCGGCGCGACACCCGCTCGCGCCTGCAGAAGGTCGTGACCGAGGCCGGCCTGATCACCAAGCCCGCCGCGCCCGCAGCTGACGTGGTCGATTTCTATATCTACGAGAACTGGCTCGCCGGGCCGCACAAGATCGTCGTGCACCGCTCCACCTGCGGACAGTGCAATCATGGCAAAGGCCGCCCCGCGGGCCACGACGCCAACCACGCCCGCTGGCATGGCCCCTACGCCACGCTGGCCGAAGCTCGCACCGCCGCGCATGACATGACCAATGTGCTGATACGCAGTGAGTGCAAGTGCATCTGAAGTTTGCAAATTGCCGATTGCCAATTCTCGATTGAAGCCGACTAGTGGCGCTCCTGAATCGGCAATTGGCAATTGAAAATTGGACATTCCCGTATACTTCTCCTTCATGCATCCCCTGCAGCCTGCCATCGAGCGCCTCGCCTCCCTCGATGAGGTGGAGCACAATCCCGAAGCGCGCACGACTTTCCTCGAATTCCGCGACCAACTTACTCAAGGCAAAATTCGCGCAGCTGAGATGGTCGGCGACCGTTGGCAGGTTAACGCCTGGGTGAAGCGGGGCATCCTCCTAGGATTCCGCCTGGGCGAGCTGGCTGAGATGGGCGATACCGGGCTGGCGTTTGTTGACAAGGACACCTTTCCCGCCCGCCGATTCTCCGTCTCTGAGCGTGTCCGCCTGGTGCCGGGCGGGTCCTCGGTGCGAACTGGGGCCTATGTCGCGCCCTCGGTCATCTGCATGCCGCCGATGTTCATCAACGTAGGCGCTTACGTGGATGAGGGCACCATGGTGGACTCGCACGCACTCGTCGGATCATGCGCGCAGATTGGCAAGCGCGTCCATCTGAGCGCAGCGGCGCAAATTGGAGGTGTGCTGGAGCCGATCAACGCCGCGCCCGTCATCATCGAGGACGACGTGCTGGTAGGCGGCAACTGCGGCGTGTACGAGGGAACCTTGGTGCGCGCACGTGCCGTGCTGGGCGCAGGCACAATCCTGACCCGTTCGACGCCGCTCTATGACATCGTCCGTGGCGAAGTGTACCGGGCAACTGAGGAGAAATCACTGGAAGTCCCCGAGAATGCAGTGGTCGTCCCCGGCTCACGCGCCGTGAAGAAAGGCCAAGCTGCAGACTGGAGCCTGTCCCTATATACGCCCGTAATCGTGAAGTATCGCGACGAGAAGACCGACCGCGGCCTCGAACTCGAAGATTGGCTGCGTTAGCCGCAGCATCGGCGTCTCGCCAGCCAGTTCCTCAGTGCACAACCACGTGCAACTTTCCTGCAGAACTTCCGATTCGAATCTGCCGCAGCCTCCGCACCACCGCATCCGCTTCCTGCAACTGCGAAGCTGGATAGGTGCTGGGCAGCGCAATCACCTTCATCCCACCGGCATGCGCCGCCCGAATCCCCGCCGGAGCATCTTCAATCACAAGACACTCCAACGGATTCACTTCCAGGAGTTCCGCGCCCTTCAGGAACGGCTCCGGATCGGGCTTCCCTTTCGCCACCTCATCCGCCGACACGAGCACCTTTGGAACCGGCAGCTTCCCTAGCCGCAGGCGCGCCGTGGCCAGATATCGCGTGCCGGAGGTCACCACACCCCAGAGCCCGTCGGGGATGGATCGGACCAGTTCGGCCGCGCCCGGCATGACAGTTACCCCTTCCGTATCGGCCGCCTCGCGCTTCTCCAGCTTCCGGACTTCTGCTTCCGCCACAAGATTCGGCGCAAGCATACGGACGACCTCGATCGTGCGGCGCCCATGCGCGATCGCGAGCACTTTCTCGGGGTCAATGCCGTGTTCCTCAGCCCAGATTCGCCATTGCCGCGCAACCGACGGCGTCGAGTCCACCAGCACGCCGTCAAGATCGAAGAGGATGGCCAAGCAATGGAAGGTCTGCATGCAGGGTCAGGAGGGCAGCTTCATGGTTGCGTCGATGACTGGCCCGGTCGCTCGCGCGGCCAGCATACGCTCCCTCATCTCCAGGTGACGCCGCCGAAAATGAGCCCGGGCCCGGCCGCCCCAGGCGCGCACAAAGTAGTAATTCAACCCGGCTCCGATAACCGAACTGGCAATCGGGATCAGCCTTCCCGCCCACTTCTCCACCACTTCCCCGCTGGCCTGCGCGGCAATGCGCTGGATCACCCTGGGCACAAACTTGTTGACCACTTCCTTTTCCAGCAGTTCGCGGCTAATGTCCACCCCGGCAGCGCTGGCTGCCGCAATCCACAACTCAGCGGTCTCCTCGTCCGTATTGAATTCGAAGCCATATAGCAGGCTCAATTTCTGAATGGTGCGCAGGGTAATGCCCGCCAGGATGCTGAGATCAGGGACCATGGTGACGATGCCACCGAGGCCGAGTCCCGCGCCCTCCGCCGCCGCCATCTTCATTCCCCCGCGGATGACATGTTCTGCCAAGTCGTCGAGCAGACCGATCTCAACCGAATACACACCCTGGAAACTGGTGATGGGCAGCCCGTACGCCGTCCGCAGTTGCAGAAGAAAGTGGGGCGGGTCCACGCGGACAGTCTGGTACGCACGCTGGAAACCGTTGACAATGGCGCCCTCAACGCGCCGCCGCAACCATGATTTGCGAATCTGGCCAGGCATCTATGACAACCTTAAACCAGAGTGGGCGCAAGGTGGAAGCGGTTCCCGGCTCTACGCTCTCATCCGCGAGTTCTTCACTGGCCACTCGGTACTCGCTACTCGATACTCGCACTGTGCTAGCATCAAGAGTTCCCCATGCCAACTGGAAAACTGCATATCGTGCCCCTGGGCGGGCTGGGCGAGTTCGGAATGAACTGCATGGCCGTGCGCTGGGGCGACGACATCATCGTTGTCGACGCCGGCCTCATGTTCCCCGAAGCCGAACTGCTCGGCGTGGACATCGTTGTCCCCGACATCTCGTATCTCATCGAAAATCGCCAGCGGGTGAAGGCCATCGTGCTCACCCACGGCCACGAGGACCACATCGGCGCGCTTCCCTGGATGCTCTCTGAACTCAATGTGCCGGTTTGGGGCACGGAGTTCACGCTGGCCTACGTGGAAGACAAACTGGAGGAGCACGGCCTCCTCGACGAAGCCGACTTGCGCGAGATACGGGCGGGAGAAAGCTTCAAAGTCGGTCCCTTCACCATCCATCCCATTCAGGTAACGCACAGCCTGGTGGATTGCGTGGCCCTTGCCATCCACACGCCCCTGGGGGTCGTCATGCACACCGGCGACTTCAAGGTGGACCCCACGCCCACCGACAACCGCCTGTTCGATCTGCACGCCTTCGCCGAATACGGCAAAGAGGGCGTACTGGCTCTGTTTCAGGATTCCACCAACATCGAACGCAAGGGCTACACCCCCAGCGAACGCGCGGTGCGGCGGAAGTTCGACGAGGTTTTTGCCCGCACGCAACGGCGCTTGTTCATCTCTTGCTTCTCCTCTTCCATCCATCGCATCAAGCTGGCCATCGATCTTGCCTTTGAGCACGGCCGCAAGGTCGCCTTCATCGGCCGCTCCATGAACAGCTCCGCCGAGATCGCCGAAGACCTCGGCTACATCGAGATTCCCGAGGGCCTACTTATTCATCCCGGCGAGATGAAAAATTATCCGCCGGAGAAAGTCTGCGTGCTGATCAGCGGGACCCAGGGCGAGCCCATGTCGGCGCTGTCGCGCGCCGCGGTGGACAACCACAAGCACGCCAAGATCGAGAAGAACGATACCGTCGTGCTTTCGTCGCGCATTATCCCCGGGAATGAGAAGGCCATCTACCGCATGATTGACCACCTGTTCCGCCGCGAGGCCCACGTGATCTACGAAGACGGCACCTCGCCACCGGTGCACGTCAGCGGCCACGCCAGCCAGGAAGAATTGAAGCTGATCATCAATCTGGTGAAGCCGAAGTATTTCATCCCGATTCACGGCGAGTACCGGCAACTGAAGCTGCATGCGGAACTGGCACAAGCCATGCACGGATCAGTGGGCAACGTCATTCTGCTGGAGAGCGGGGACATTCTCGAGTTCGACGAAATGGGCGCGCGCAAGGTCGGGCGCGTCAACGTGGGACGGGTGTGCATTGATTCCGGTTCGCCCACCGACGTAGTGGGGGACCTCATCATCAAAGACCGTCGCCACCTGAGCGAAGATGGCATCGTGCTGCCAGTGATCGCCATCAACAAGCTCTCCGGGCGGGTAGAGGCCCTGCCGGAGATCGTGACTCGCGGCTTCTCCGCTGGCGAAGACGGCTTCATGGAGGGCGCGCGCCAGATCGTCTCTCAAACCTTGGAGGTCTCCAGCGAAGAGGAAAAAGCCGACTACGGAGTGATCAAAGAGAAAATTCGCGCGGATTTGAAACGCTACATCTCGAAGCAGACGCAAAAAAGGCCGCTAATCATGCCGGTCATCCTGGAGATTTAGCTGTAGCGCCGGCGTCCCGCCGGCCACCGTAGCTTGAACACAGGAGAATGTCCTCATCGTAACCCTCGACGATATTCGCCAAGCCCAATCCCGCCTCCGGGGCATCGCCGTGCGCACGCCACTGGTCGTATCGCGCGTTCATGGCGACGACCGCAAGCTCTATCTCAAGCCTGAAAACCTGCAACCCATCGGCGCATTCAAGCTGCGGGGCGCATACAACAAGATCGCGTCTCTCAGCGAAGATGAACGCCGGCGCGGCGTAATCTCCTATTCCAGCGGCAACCACGCCCAGGGCGTGGCTTACGCGGCGAGGGTGCTCGGGGTGAAGGCCATCATCGTCATGCCCAGCAACGCTCCCGCGATCAAACGCGAGGCCACAGCTGCATTAGGCGCCGAAATTGTTCTCGTCGGCCCCGCCAGCGACGAGCGCATGGCCAAGGCGCAAGACCTGGCGGCACAGCACGGCTATGCAATCGTCCCTCCCTACAACGACGAGAAAATCATCGCCGGCCAGGGAACCATCGGCCTGGAGATTCTCGAAGATCTGCCCGACGTGGAAACCGTGCTGGCGCCCGTAGGCGGCGGAGGCATGATCAGCGGCATCGCCACCGCTATCAAGCTGACCAAGCCGTCGGTCAACGTGATTGGCGTGGAGCCCGAACTGGCGGCTGACGCCCAGGCCAGCTTGCGAGCCGGAAAGATCGTCCAGTTTGCAGCCGAGCAGGTCACTCAGACGCTCGCCGACGGCCTGCGCACGCAAAGCATTGGTCCCATCAATTTCGAGCACATCCGCACCTACGTGGACGATATCGTGACCGTCAGCGAAGACGAAATCCGCGAAGCCATGCGCAGCCTGGCCCAAAATCCGAAGACCGTCGCCGAACCCAGCGGCGCGGTCGCGATCGCCGGCTTCCTGTTCCATCGCGACCAGCTGCCAAAAACCGCGTTGAACGTCGCGGTGATCAGCGGCGGCAACATTGAACCGCAAATGCTCAAAGAGATGAGGCTGTAGCGCCGGCGTCCGCCCCAAGCGGGGTTCACAGGTGTAGAATCTTTGGTTCCGCTTTCATCCCTCATCTCCGAGGTGTAATCTATGTTTCCTGCAATGCGGCGGCTTCTCGCCGCCACAGTTCTGTCTCTTCTCCTCACCGGAGCATTCGCTCAATCCGCCAAGACCAAGCCAGCACCCAAATTCTTCCCGTACACTGTCCAGACCAAGACTCTTGCCAATGGCCTGACCATCCTCGTTATTCCCACCCCCGAGTTCAAAGACATGGTTACCTACTCGACGGCTGTTTTCGCCGGCTCGGGCAAGGAAACGGAAAAGGGCAAGACCGGCCTGGCCCACCTGTTCGAGCACATCATGTTTCGCCATGAGTATGGCGGCAAGCCGGGCGGCTACGATGAGGCCATCCGCCGCATGGGCGTACACAACAATGCGTGGACCGATTACGACTTGACGTTCTATCACCCCACCACGTTCTCTCAGAACCTGTTCGGCCCCGTCTCCCGGCCCGGGGGCCCGCTCCCCGGCCTGATCCAGCTTGAATCTTCGCGCTTCAAGAACCTGACCCTCGACCGCAAGACTTTCGAGGTGGAAGCGGGCGCCGTGCTGGGCGAATACCGCAGAATATTTTCCGATCCTGCCGAAAAAATGGTGGAGGACTTCTCCCCGGTGGCGTTTCCGAATCATCCTTACGGCCACACCGTGATCGGCTACCGCTCCGATGTCGAGAACATGCCCAACGCCTGGGATGCGGCCTGGGAGTTTTACCACAACTATTACGCGCCCAATAATGTGGCGATAATCGCTGTGGGCGATGTCGACCCGGCGAAAATTTTTGCCGAAGCCGAAACACGTTATGGCGACTGGAAGCCTTCCCATCCCCCGCAGATTCCGGCGGAACAGGCGCCCGACGGGCCTAAGCAGGTGCACGTGAAGTGGGAGGCCGATGTTTCGCCGCGGATCGTCGTCGGCTATCACACGCCAGCCATGAACCCCGGCAGCAAGGAAACCGCCGTCACCCAGATCCTGTCGGAGCTGCTGGCCTCGCGCTCAGCGCCGTTGTTCCAGAAACTACGCTACCAGAAGCAGACCGTCACTAGCTTCAGCATCCTCGGCGGCAACGAGCTTCTGGAGTCGTCTGATCCCCACCTGCTGCTGCTCGACTCCGAGCTGGTCCTCGAGCGCTTTCGCAAGGACGGCAACAAGTACGTGGAGGACGTGCAGAACGACGTGATCGGCGGGATCGAGGACCTGAAGCACTTCTCTCAGCAGCCCAAGGCGGGGGAGACTTTGCGCGTCATAAAAAGCAAAGTGCGCAATGACTTTCTCGCTGCCCTCGATTCCACCGGCAGCATCGCCCAGGCCTTTGCCTGGTATTACCGCTTCGACCACGATCCCCACGCGCTCGATTTACTGATGCAGGGTATCGATTCTCTCTCCCCAAAGGATGTGGACGCGTACGCTGCCACCTACTTCACGCCGCAGCGGCGAATCGTGACCACGCTGTGGCATGACCAGGACAGCGCCGCCGGTTCGCAGGAGGCCAAGTGATGAGAGACCAGTCATCAGTCATCAGTCGTCGGTCGTCAGCCTTACTGCTCACCATTCTGCTCTTCACGCTTTCATTGGCAGCGCAGCCCCTCAAAGGTAAGGCAGAGCCTGTCCACGTATTTGGGCCGAACCTGGTTACCCTTCCCTCTTCTTCTTCGCTCTACCAGATTCAGATCATGGTGCAGACCGGTTCGGCGGACGATCCAGTCGGCAAGGAGGGTACCGCCAACCTGGTCGCCCGCGCTCTGATCGAAGGCGGGTTTGGCGATCCCGGCAATCCGGTCACCAAGGAGAAGCTGGCGGAGATCACCCGCCCCTGGGGCGACGCCGCCACGCCGCAGGTTCTGGTGGACAAGCAGGCAACCACGTTTTCCGTCATCGTTCCGCGCGACGCTTATCCCGAGTTCGTGGCCCGTGTGCTCAAGCCGATGTTCACCCAGCCGCTGTGGATGCAGGCGGAACTCGATCGGCTGCGGCGGGAAGCTCTGACCGAGATCCAATCGCGCCTGCGCTTCGAAGATGAAGAGTCTCTCGGCCTGGCCGCGCTGGACAACTGGGTCATCCCCGGTCTGGGGCTCGATCATCTCACCCGCGGCACGGTGAAAGGCTTGGGGGCCATTACTCGCGACGATCTCGCCAGTTTCTACAAGAAGTACTACCAGCGCGGGAACATGTTTGTCGCCACCAGCATCAACGACCAGGACCAACTCGCCACTCTGATGGATGCTTTGCCTGCGGGGGAGGAGATGTTTGCCCGTCCGCAGTCGCTCGTCCGGGTCATGCCGGAACCGGGCCGCCATGTGCTCATCATCACCCAACCCAACGCCATCGCCACGGGTCTCCACTTGGGATTCCCCATTCCGATGACCCGCGCTAGCGACGACTATTGGCCTCTGTTTGTGGGCAATGTCTTCCTGGGCGCGCACCGCGACGACTTCGGCAGGCTGTACAGCGAGATCCGCGAGGAGCGCGGTTACAACTATGGTGACTATTCCTACATCGAATATTTGTACGGACGGCCGTTTTTCCTGTTTCCGCCCCCGGCCACGCCGCGCACGCAGGAGTACTTCAGCATCTGGATTCGGCCCGTCGGACATCAGTATGCACACTTCATCATGAAGGCCATGACCGCAGAGCTGGACCGTTTCGTCAAGGAAGGCCTTACGCCGGAGCAGGTGGCGGAAGCCAAGATCAAGGCGCGCACTTTGTACCTGAATTATGCGGAGAGCCTGTCTCGCCAGCTCGGCTACCGGCTGGATGACATGTTCTATGGCATGAAGGACAACGGCTATCTGCAACACATGCTGGCGAAAATTGACGCCGTCACCCCAGAGCAGGTCAACGCGGCAATCAAAAAATATCTGCAAGTCGAAAACTTGAAATATGTAATCGTGACCAATGAAAACCAGGGGGACAAACTGGCAGACGACATCGCCGGCGGAACCAATGTCACGTCCAAGACCCTGGCCGAGTATCACATCTCCGAACCGATTCCGCCGGAGAAGCAGAAGATGCTGGGGCAGGACGAGCAGTGGAAGGCGTATCCGCTGAATATTCCGCGCTCTAATATCCAAGTGGTCAAGGCTGCGGATATGTTCGAGAGCGGACCGGCCGAGCCCGTTCACTGAGGAGCGCCTGCTATCCGAGCATCATGGCGAGCCGGTATGCGCATACCAGTGTTGACAGGCGGCGTGAGAACTCCATGAAAGGCGCAAAGGGGATACTGTTGGCGTTGGTGCTCGGCTGCAGCGTCGCCGCGCTGGCCGCCGAGCGTGCCACCACGATACGGGCGGCCTCGGTTTACCTCTCGCCCGACAATACCTCCGCCAAACTGGCCGACCTGGAGCGCGGACGCGAGGTCATCATCCTGGAGACCAGCCGGGACTGGCTGCACGTCGAGGCCAACATCACCGAAGAGCGTACGGTGACCGGCTGGACGCTTGAAAAGGGCGTGGTACGGCCCTCCACCCCGAACGGCGACAGGATTCTGTTCGGGGAAGCGGTGGACTCCGAAGACCAGGCCAGCCGCCGCCACGGCCGCCGGGGAGCGGCGCAGGATGCATTGTATCTCTACTACCGCGTGGCCGAGGAGTTCCCCACTTCGCCTCTGGCCGGAGAAGCCATGTACCGCTCCGCCGACATCCGCTGGCAGATCGAGAAGGAAGACGTCATGTCACGTCCCTCCGCCAAAGCCCAGGATGCATACCTGCGCGAGGGCATGAACGAACAGTACATGAAAGAAGTGATAAAGAAGTTCCCGGGCACCAAGTGGGCCGATCTGGCCGCCTTCGAGTTGATCGACAACAAGCTCTGCGGCGACTGGCAGGGCCAGTCGAAATGTCCGGAGAAGGAAGCTGATATCTACGAAAAGTATGCCCGCGAGCACCCTCAGTCCCCGAAAACAGCGGAGGCTCTGTATGACGCCGCCTGGCGTTATGCCTCGCTGATCGAAATCTACAAGACCGAAGATCAGGCCAAGAAATCCGAGGATTCGAAGAGCAAGGCCGTGGCCCTGGCACAGAGCATCGCGACCCAGTATCCGCAGAGCGACTGGGGAGCGCGCGCCCAGCGGCTTATTTATCTGATGCAGCAGGGCATTCCAGCCTATGGCAACGCGCAGGAGTAAAACGGCGCGCACTCGCTCCCAGCTACCAGGAAAAATCCCTCCGAACCAAGATCGCAAGCCCGCGATCCGTTGATTTCTGCGATACTTTCTGCGCTCACCCTCTGGAGGAAGTTTGAACGACTATCTGCTGTCGGTGGTCCTCGGGATCATCGAAGGCCTGACGGAATTCCTGCCGGTGAGTTCCACCGCGCACCTGCGGATCGCCGAGTCGCTGTTCCACATCAGCCTGGCAGATGGCTACTGGAAGATGTACACCATCGTGATCCAGTTGGGCGCCATCCTGTGTTTGCCAGTGTATTTTCGCGACCGGATCGCCGGGTTCCTGTCCACATTCCCCGGCGGCGAGAACGGCGACCGCAATTTGCTCACTCATCCTTTGGGTCTGACCGTCATTGCGTTTGTCGTGACCGCGCTGCCCGCTTTCCTGCTGACCAAGGTCATCGGCAAGCACCTTGAAAGTCTCTACATCATGGGCAGCTCTCTGCTGGTGGGCGGTATTGTCATGTGGATTGTGGATGCCATGAACGCGCGGGCTGAGGCGGCCGGCCCGAATGCCCCTGCCAGCCGCATCCATACCTGGAAGATGGAGGCCATGAGTCTGGCACAGGCCATCTGGATCGGCGCCTGCCAGGTGCTGTCGGCGTTGTTTCCGGGTGTGTCCCGTTCCATGTCTACCATTGCGGCCGGACAACTGGCGGGGATGTCCCGGGCGTCAGCGCTGGAGTTCTCCTTCTTCCTCTCCATTCCCACCATGGTGGCGGCCACCGGATACGACCTGCTCAAGTCCGTGTCGGGAAAGGGTGAGAACCCCATCGGGGTCTCGCAAATCGATTCCCACGGATGGGTGATTCTGGCCATCGGATTCGTCGTGTCATTCATCTTTGCCTACGCTTCTGTGGCCTGGTTCATGGCGTGGGTTCGCAAGCACGGCTTCGTTCCCTTTGCGATTTACCGGATCGCGGTGGGGATTCTCGTACTGGCATTCATGGCGAGGGCAGCGGGATAACTCTCCCTGTCCGCTGTGTCCCCGGTGGTTGGTCCCAGGGCCTAAGCCCCAGAGAACCAAGCATCTGCGGCCAAGACACCGCCTGCCGGAAACCAACTCGATACTGCCCGGGATTGTAGGATGCGCGGGTTCTTGTCATAATCGTCTGGCTCTGGCCTCGTTCTGGCGGCGCGGGATGGGTGTCCCCCCGCGTTACGCACACGCCACTATGAGGTACCTCGCGCAGATTTTCGCCCCGACCAACAACCGCCGGCTCAACGAGCTGATCGGCTTCCTGCTGTGCGTCTCCGCGCTCCTCCTCGCGCTCGCGCTGGTTTCGTATTCCCCGCTCGATCCCTCGCTCAACAGCGCCTCGGTGCTGACGGGGTCGCGCGCCGCCCGCAACTGGATCGGTGTAGTCGGAGCTTTGATTGCCGACCTGATGTTGCAAGGCTTCGGCCTGGGTGCGTTTCTGCTTCCCGTCTTCCCTGCTGTGCTCGGCATGCGCTGGTTCCGTTCGCGCAAGGTCGCCTCTCCGGTGGCGAAGTCGCTGGGGGCAGTCTGGCTGCTGATGTTCGTTCCCGCCCTGCTGGCGCTGTTGCCCGGACACCTGCGCTGGCTGCACGCCGTGCCGATCGAAGGCTTGCTGGGGCGGATCCTGGGCGACGTGCTGATTCATTACTTCAATCTCGCGGGAGCGTACATCGTCTGTGCCAGCACGCTCGCGGTGGCGTTGTATCTGTCCACCGCTTTCTCGTTCTCGGCCTTGCAAGTATGGGCGCCAACGCGCTTCGCCTTTGTTATTGCCCTCTGGGACCGGTGGAAGGACTGGCAGGAGGAGCGGGCCAGAAAGCGAGCCCAGAAGGATCTGGAAAGACGGCGTGCAGCCAGGCCGCTGGTCACAACCCAGTTGGTGCCAGCCCGCCCAGCGCCGGTGCCACCTCCCTCACGTGCCGAACCCGTCCGCACCGGCATTGACCGCATGGCGGCAGAAGAGTCGGGCGACGTACCGCGGGAACATCCTGTGCCGGACCCGCAGCCCACCATCACGCCCGAGGTCACCGAACGCGCCGACAGCGGGCACAAGCCCAAGACCACCATGCCCCGCATCGCCGGCGGCTACAAATTGCCGCCGACCAGTTTGTTGCACCGTCCCGACGAGCAACAGGCGATTGACGCCGACGAACTCAAACTCCTCGCCCAGGTGCTCACCGACAAGTACGCAGAATTCGATGTCCACGGCCAGGTCACGCAGATCAACCCCGGCCCGGTGGTCACTACTTTCGAGTTCAAGCCTGAGGCGGGCATCAAGTACAGCCGCATCACCAATCTGACCGACGACCTTTGCCTTGCCCTGAAGGCGGAAAGCATTCTGATCGAGCGTATGGCGGGCAAGTCCACGGTGGGCATCCAGGTGCCGAACCGGGAGCGCGAGATCATCTGGCTGCGCGAGAATCTCGAGTCGCCGGAATTCATCGGCTCAAAATCCAAGCTGACCCTGGCGCTGGGCAAGGACATTAACGGCCGCATCGTCACCGCTGACCTGAATGGCATGCCTCACCTGCTGATTGCCGGCTCGACCGGCACCGGCAAGAGCGTGGCCATTAACGCCATGATCATGTCCATGCTCTACAAGGCGACGCCCGAGCAAGTACGGTTGGTCCTCGTTGATCCCAAGCGGTTGGAGTTGGGCGTCTACGAAGGCGTCCCCCACCTTTACACCCCAATCATCACCGAGCCCAAGCTGGCAGCGATCGCCCTGCGCAATGCGGTACGGGAGATGGAGCGGCGTCTCAAGCTGTTGGCGGAAAAAGGCGTGCGCAATATTGATCAGTACAACAAGTTGTTCGATGAGGATTCCACGCGCAGCCTGTTTGGGGATGACTCCGAGGACCGGCCCTTGGCGTACATCGTCATCATCATTGATGAGTTAGCGGACTTGATGATGCTCGACCAGGGCAATGTGGAAGAGTCGGTCACCCGCCTGGCGCAGATGGCGCGCGCGGTCGGCATTCACCTGGTGCTGGCTACCCAACGCCCTTCGGTGGATGTCATCACCGGCCTGATCAAGGCCAACTTCCCGGCCCGCATCTCATTCCGCGTTGCCACCAAGGTGGACTCGCGCACCATTCTCGACGCCAACGGGGCCGAGGCTTTGCTGGGACGAGGCGACATGCTCTACCTGCCCTCCGGCTCCGCCCGCGTACACCGTCTGCACGCACCGCTCGTCACCGAGAAGGAAATTGCCGCCGTGGTCGAGTTCTGGCGCTCCCAAGGCACGGCCGAGTACGAAGAGAAGTTCCTGGAAGCTCCGAAAGAAGAACGTCAGATTGGCGAGCCTGGCTCTCTGGAGGAAGGGGACGAAGCCGAGAACGATCCCCTCTACGGCGATGCCGTGCGCTTGGTGGTGGAGTTCGGCAAGGCCTCCACTTCCCTGTTGCAGCGCCGGCTCCGTATCGGCTACGGTCGCGCCGCCCACCTGATCGACCTGATGGAGCGCGATGGGATCGTCGGCGCCGCCGACGGACCCAAGCCCCGCGAAGTGCTGAAGCGTCCGGATTGGCTCTCGGAGGTGGAAGAGTCCTTGCGCTGATCTCGCCGGTCCGATCGTTGTACTGGAATCGGGTAGGAGGCGGGATTACTCCCGCCGTCCTCCCACACCACCGGACGTGCGGTTCCGCATCCGGCGGTTCATGAAGCCAACGAGAAGCGCCGCTGAGAGTCCAGCAGCGAGACCAGCCCCA
>Ga0335070_10000090_pt1 | contig 100135 bp, 84 predicted proteins | sample Lox_Sample_13_FD_206722 | JGI IMG/M metagenome (GOLD analysis project Ga0335070, IMG submission 206722) | Soil microbial communities from Loxahatchee National Wildlife Refuge, Florida, United States - Lox_Sample_1.3 | ecosystem: Environmental > Terrestrial > Soil > Wetlands | place: USA... | reverse complement strand
CGACCAGCGACCGCGCTGGCATCCGCCTGCTCGTGGGCGTGGTAGCTCGACCGCACCAGCGGACCTGACTCCACGTGGCGGAAGCCAAAGCGCAGGGCTTCTTCTTTGAGGTAGGCGAATTCGTTCGGGGTGTAGAAGCGGGCGATGGGCAGGTGATCGCGCGAGGGGCGGAGATATTGGCCGACGGTTAGTATGTCCACGCCGCGCGTGCCCAGGTCGCGGAAAACTTCGACCAGTTCCGCGATGGTCTCGCCCAGTCCCACCATCACGCCCGACTTGGTCACGATCGCTGGCGAAAACTTCTTGGCGTTCTCGAGCAGTTGCAGGGTGCGCTCGTAGCGGGCCCCGGAGCGGACCGCGCGGTACAGGCGCGGCACGGTCTCGGTGTTGTGGTTGAGCACGTCGGGCTGGGCGTCAAGGACGATTTTCAAGGCGTCATCCAGCCCCTGAAAATCCGGGACCAGCACCTCCACGCGGCATCCCGGCGCAACCTCGCGAATCTGGCGAATGGTCTCGGCAAACACCCGGGCGCCGCCCAGGTTGTCGTCGTCGCGGTTCACGCTGGTGACGACGGCGTGCTTCAGCCCGAGCGTGGCAACAGCTTCGGCTACACGGCGAGGCTCGTCCCAGTCGATGGGTTCGGGACGGCCCTTGGGCACGGCGCAGAAACCGCAGCGGCGGGTACAGATGTCGCCCAGCAGCATGAAGGTCGCGGTGCGATGGTTCCAGCACTCGCCGATGTTGGGACACTGCGCCGACTCGCACACGGTGTGCAGGCCCAAGCCGCGAGCCAGCTTCTTGAGGTTATGAAAGTTCTCGCCCACGGGGGCCTTCGCCCGCAGCCACTCCGGCTTGGGTTGCCGCACCGGAGGCCCGAGTTCAATCTGAATCAGTTGGGAAGCCCCTGCCATCGCGATCTATTGATTCTACTGCGGGTTGGCCAGATTCGTGAAACGGCGCGGCCGGGCGGGAGGACCGAGGTCTGAGGTCTAAGGTCTGAGTTCAGCTTTCCAGGTAGGCGTCCACCCACTCCTTGATGCGCAAACGCCGCTCGTCTTGCAGGTCGAAGCGTACGCCAAAGCTCTTGGCGGCGGGTTTCCGCCAGCTCACCGTGCTGCGTACCCAGATGCGAGGCAGAGTAAGCAGAGCAAAGGAGATTTCGGTGGATAGTCCCGGAGATACCTCTTCATCGCTCCGCATGGACATCCCCCCGGAGCTGATTTCCTGGCTGGTGGCGGTGAAGCGGCGGCCATCGGAGGTGGTCACGGAGACTTCGGTGATCACCGGAATGCGCACATAACGGCGGAATTCGTGCAGCACCAGCATCTGGGTAGCGCGCACCAGCTTCAACGCCGCCGAGCGCTCCAGCGGCTCGTGGAAGATGGCGTTGATGCCGTACTTGGAATAGCTCATGGCCTGTTGGGCGTTCCCCCCAAGTCCGTAAATGATCATGCGGCTGTTGGAGAGTGAGCTGCGTGCTGCGTCCATTACCGCCTCAGCCCCCGGGGCCAGTTTCACCACGCAGGCCGCGAACTTCTCCCGCTGCAGGCGCTCCTCAACATCTCCGGTCAGGACCACGCATTCCACGCCAAACTGCTTGAAGCAATCGGCAAGAATGCCGCGAGCGGGCTCCTTGATGTCCACCAACGCCGCCCGGGCCGTAGCCTTTCGGGTGGAGGGAGGAATGGGGGCAGCGGCGACTCCGAAGCCTTTGTGCATAGCTCGATTCACGGTAGCCTTGAAATCCCATTGTGTCCTGAACCCCTGGCGTGGCAAAGGCCCTAGAAGGCCAATCGGTGGGTACAGAAGTACCATTACCAGGAATGCACTGCCGGGTTACCACGGGTCCTTGACGACGGACCTGGGACCTCAGCCGTCGGGCCCCAGACCTCGGGTCCCAAGTGTCAGGCCTCCGACTCAGAGTTGGCTTCGCATACGAGTGGGCGTGCCTGAGGTCCAAGGTCCGAGGTCTGGTTCACTCCCAGCGCCGGAACAACAGAGCGCCGTTGGTTCCACCAAATCCGAAGGAGTTGGACATGGCGTATTCCAATTCGGCTTTGCGGGCCTGGTTAGGGACGTAGTCCAGGTCGCAGTCGACGTCTGGATTCTCCAGGTTGATGGTTGGCGGCAACATCTGGTCGCGCAGCGCCAGCACCGTGATTCCCGCCTCCAGTCCGCCAGCCCCGCCCAGCAGATGCCCGGTCATGGACTTGGTCGAACTCACTGGCAGCTTGTAAGCATGATCGCCGAAGGCGCGCTTGATGGCGATGGTTTCCAGCTTGTCGCCGATGTCGGTGGAGGTGCCGTGGGCATTGATGTATCCGACGTGCTGCGGCTGCAGCTTGGCATCCTGCAGAGTGTTGAGCATCACCCGGTAGGCGCCGTCGCCATTCTCGGCCGGCTGGGTAATGTGGTGGGCATCCCCGCTCATGCCATAACCGACGACCTCCGCCAGTATCCTGGCACCGCGCCGCCGGGCAAATTCCAGCTCTTCGAGAATCAAAATGCCCGCCCCTTCTCCGATCACAAAGCCATCGCGGGCCGCGTCCCAGGGACGGCTGGCCTTCTCCGGCGCATCATTGCGCGTGGAGAGTGCGCGCATGGCAGCAAACCCGCCCACACCCATGGGCGTAATTGCCGCTTCCGTCCCGCCCGCAATCATGACGTCAGCGTCGCAGCGCGCGATGATCTTGTAGGCATCGCCCACCGAATGGGCACTGGAAGTGCAGGCGGTACAGGTGGCCTCATTCGGTCCGCGGGCGTTGTAGCGGATGCTGACGTGCCCGGCCGCGAGATTCACGATGGCTGCCGGAATGAAGAAAGGAGAGATCTTACGGGGCCCTCCATTGAGCAGGTTGGAATGCTCGCGCTCGATGACGTCGAACCCGCCGATTCCGGACCCGATGTGCACTCCCACCCGAGTCGAAAGCTCCGGCGTCACCTGCAGGCCGGAGGCTTTGATGGCGTCATCCGTCGCCGCCAGGGCCAGATGGATGAAGCGCCCCATTTTCTTGACTTCTTTTTTTTCGATGAATTGCAGGGGATCGAAATTCTTGACCTCAGCCGCAATCTGGCAGGCAAACTGGGAAACGTCGAAGTGCGTGATTTGTGTCACGCCGCTCTTGCCGGCCAGCAGGTTGCGCCACACCTCTTCCGTGGTGTTGCCCACCGCGCAGATCAGGCCAATGCCGGTAACTACGACCCGACGCCCCAATCCTACTTCCCGCCTTTCGCATGCTTGCCGATGTAGTCAATCGCGTCCTGCACCGTGCGGATTTTCTCGGCGTCTTCGTCGGGAATCTCGATCTCAAAGGCCTCTTCGAAGGCCATCACCAGTTCCACCGTGTCCAGCGAGTCGGCGCCCAAGTCGTCCACGAACGAGGCGCTCTGCGTGACTTCGCCCTCGTCCACTCCCAATTGCTCCACGATGATCTGTTTTACTTTTTCGTCAACTGCTGCCATGGATTTTCCTCGCTTGTAGGCTTGTGTGGCGCGGGCGTTGCGCCCGCTGCCCCGAGCACGGGCCCGGCCGGCTGTTACTTGCTCACCTTGGCGTGCTTCTCGATGTAGTCGATCGCGTCCTGCACGGTGCGGATCTTCTCCGCATCCTCGTCCGCGATTTCCAGGTCGAAGGCTTCTTCCAGGGCCATGACCAGCTCCACCTGATCCAGGGAGTCCGCACCCAAATCATCCACGAAAGAAGCACTGGGAGTGACCTCGCCCTCATCCACACCCAGTTGCTCGGAAATGATTTGCTTTACCTTTTCCGTCATTTCTCTGGACTTGCCCTCACCAGCCATATGAGTTCCTCCTCCCGGGAAGATAAAAAGGGAACAAGTAGTGTACTGGGCCGAACGAATTAGTGTAAAGGAAGGAGTCCCTGCGCCAGACAGCTAGCAAACCGGAGTGAGACTACCCCCGCGAATCCTAACTGCCGCGCGCCGGTGTGGTCAAACCCCGGCGCCCCGCCCCCTAACGACCCGAGTACTCGTCGCGCAACCGTGTCTGGCGGCTGGTCATAGGGATCTCCCGTCCCGCGATGAACACCTGCTTCACGTCCGTCTTCACGTCCAGCGGATCGCCGTTGGCGACCACAACGTTGGCGGTCTTGCCCACATCGAGCGATCCCAACTGGTCCGCCACGCCCCAGATCTCCGCCGGGTTCAGCGTGATCGCCTTCAGCGCCTCGTCATAGGGCAAGCCGAAAGCGACGGCGAACCCGGCCTGATAGGGGAGGTTGCGCACATTGTGGGCTTCGACGGATGCAAATGCGATCTTCACCCCGCGCTTGTACAACTGGGCGGGCAGGCTATAGACCGCGTCATAGCGTTCTTCCGGCTTGGGATCCTCATAGATGGGCCCCACGATGACCGGCACTTTCAGAGCGGCGACGTAATCCAGCACGGGCTGAGAGTGGCTGATGTGATTCAGCACAAACTTCAGCTTGAATTCCCGGGCCAGTCCGACTGCCGTCTCCAGGTCGCTGGGCCCCTCCGCCGCCAGCACGATTGGCTTCTTGCCCTCCAAATAGGGCAACAGCGCCTCCAGTTTGAGGTCGCGTTTGGGTGGAGCAGGTGGCTGTTTCTTGTCCTTGTCGGAGGCGGATTTAGTCTCCCCTTCCGACTTCTTTTTTTCGTAATCCGCCCAGCGCTGCGCGTAGTCCTGCGCATCCAGGAAGGCTTGACGCAGTTGCGCCGCCATGCCCATGCGGGTGAACGGAAACTTCGCCCGCTCCCACGACTGGTTGCGCCGCTGTTCGCCGGTGAAGTTCAGCGGCATGGCGATGTCCCGCACCAGCAGCATTTCTTCGGCCGAGTTGCCATCCAACTGGATGAACGAATCCTGACCCGGCAGCGTGTCCTGGCTGTCGGGCGCCACGATGGCGTTGGTGATCCCGTTCAGCCGCGTGACCGGAATCAGCGCGGACTCGGCGTGAAATGCGTCAAACACGTGCATGTGCGGCATGATTTCGTCGCTGAGTTCGACCAGATCGTTGGTGCTTTTTTCGGCCGAAATCTCCGTCAACCCCAGGTAGCTTTCGGAATCAATCAGCCCGGGGTACACGGTCATTCCGCTGACATCCACCACCCGCGCATCCCCAGGAATGTTGACCGCGCCCGCGGCTCCCACCGCAGCGATCTTGCCATTCGCCATCACCAGCACGCCATTTTCGATGACGCCGTGCGTGATGGTGAGGAGCTTTCCGCCCTTGAGGACGATGGGTTGCTGTGCACGGCCCACCGTCGGAAGGGAAAGGCACAGAGCCAGGACAAGCAGTTGGCCAACGGCCAGCCGCCAACGGCTAACGGCTGCGCCTGAGGTTTGAGGTCCGACGCCCGAGGCCCGCATCACATTCCCTCCTTGTAGTGCGGCATGCCGAACCCCGGCAGGGCCCGGTCAAAATACACATCCCCGTCGATCAGCACCTTGTTTGGCACACCGTAGCTGGAAAGCGGATACCCATCCCAGATCACCAGGTCGGCATCTTTGCCCACATCAATCGAGCCCACGCGATCGTCAACGCCGATGATCCAGGCGGCATTCAGCGTGATCATCTTCAAAGCTTCTTCTTCCGTGGCTCCGCCGTAGCGCATGGTCTTGGCAGCCTCCTGGTTGAGGCGCCGCGCGAAATCCTCGGAGTCGCTCTTGATGGCCACGCGCACGCCTTTCCGCATTGACATTACGGCGTTCCATGGAATGGCGTCCCAGGCCTCCTGCTTGAATCCCCACCAGTCGGAGAAGGTTGCGATCCCGACACCTTCCGCGGCCAGTTTGTCGGCCACCTTGTAGGCCTCCAGGGCGTGGTGGAAGGCGCGCACCTTGTAGCCGAACTCCTTGGCCATCGCCATCTCGGTCAGCAACTCATCTGCCCGGTAGCAATGGATCTGCACCAGCAGCTTGCCGCGCAGCACATCCGCCAGGGCCTCCAGCTTCAGATCACGCTTGGGAGGCTTGGCATCCTTGTCGCCCTTCTTGACCTTGGCGTTGTAGTCGTCCCACTCGCGCATGTACTCCTGTGCTTGCACCAGGGCCTCGCGCTGTACCTCGAAGTTGCCCATGCGGGTGGAGGGTAGTTGCTCGCGGCCACCGTACACCCGCTTGGGGTTCTCACCGCTGGCGAATTTGATCGACCGCGGCGCTCCAGGAAACAGCATGGCATCGCGGTTCGCTCCGTACTTGTGCTTAATCACAATGGCCTGCCCGCCTATCATGTTGGCCGAGCCGTGGAGGAGCAGCGAGGTGGTAACTCCCCCAGCCAGTCCGCGATAGATGGCCTTGTCCTGGTAGTCGAAGGCGTCAAGCATCATCATTTGCGGAGTGATTGGGCTGGTGGCCTCATTCACGTCGTCGTCCAGCGCGATGTGGGAGTGGGAGTCAATGATGCCCGGCGTCAGGTATTTGCCCCCCGCGTCGATCACGGTGGCGTCAGCCGGGGCGGTCACGTTCTGGCCCACCGCGGCGATCTTGCCATCCTTGATGTACACGCTGCCGTTCTGTATGTCGCCGTGAGTAACGGTCATCACCACAGCATTCTTGATGAGAACTTCGTTGTGAGCGGCGGGCCCGGTCTGGGCCACAGCCGCCGCGCAAGCCACTATGAAGCCGGCTGCAATTCTGATTGGTGGTTTCACGCGTGTCGCAGCGCGATGCAGCATTCAGGAAGCTCCTTCGGGAAAGAAAAAGAAACGGAATTCTACAACCTCTTGGACGGTTGGCAATGGGAAATGTCAGGGGACGTGCCGGTTTGGCATGGGCTGTCCACCCCACGCCAGCCCTCTTCGCTTGAAACTCGCCCCCGGAAGCCGGAAACTGATCCGCATGCGTGCCGTTGTCCAGCGGGTCACCCGTGCCCAGGTCACGGTGAACGGAGAAGTCACCGGCAAAATCGCCCGTGGCCTGCTTGTCCTGCTGGGAGTCACGCACCTCGACACCGAATCCGACGCCGACTACCTGGCGGACAAGATCGCCGGCTTGCGTATCTTCGAAGATGAAGCCGGAAAGATGAACCTCAGCGTCAGAGACGTCAACGGCGGCATCCTGGTCGTCTCTCAATTCACGCTCTACGGCGATGTTCGGCGCGGCAAACGGCCGTCCTTCGATGCGGCCGCCTCGCCACAACAAGCCAGGACACTGTATGAGTATTTTGTGGAACGGATCCGCAGCCTTGGCCTCTCCTGCGCCACCGGCCGATTTCAGGAGAGGATGCAAGTTGAACTGGTCAACGACGGCCCAGTTACGATTCTGCTCGACTCAGCCAAGACCTTCTAAAGCAATTCTCGATTGAAGATTGCCAATTCCCGCCTGCCACGATATCGGGTACGGCGGCGCTTAGCGCAGCGGCTTCAACCGCCGAGATTCTGGTGGCCTTTCTTCCGCCGCCTTCCGGAACTCACCTTCTGCAGCAGCACCGCCACGTGGGCAATGGCGGCGTTGTCCGTCCCCATGCCTTCCGGAGTCTTGGCTTTGATTCCGATCGCGTCCGGCGGGATATCTAGCAACTCGACAAGGTGCATTCGGATGGCAGCAGCGTGTGGGCCGATCTTGGGCTCGGTCAGGATAAGTGTTGAATCCAGATTGGCGACGACATAACCAGCCGCCCGCACACGTTTCAGCGCCTCGCGCAGGAAGACAGCCGAGTCTGCGCCCTTCCACTGGGGGTCGGAGGGTGGAAACAGCGATCCGATGTCCGGCCCGGCGATTGCGCCCAGCAGAGCGTCGGTAATGGCGTGCAGCAGCACATCGCCGTCGGAGTGGCCACCCAAGCCCTTCGGGTGCGCGATGGTCACGCCACCGATCTTGAGCAGGATGCCGCGCTTGAATTCGTGCGAGTCCCAGCCGTAGCCGATGCGCATCGCTGGCCGTTGGTCACTGGTAGTTTGCATCAGTTTCGATCTGCGTTTATGAGCTGGCCCTCAGGTAAAACTCGGCCAGTTCCAAATCTGCCGGCGTCGTGATCTTGATATTCCGCGGCGAGCCCATCACGACCGCCACCTCGTGCCCAGAGCGCTCGACCAGCGAGGCTTCATCGGTGCCGGTGAAACCGTCGGCGGTTGCTTCGTCGAACGCCTTCTTGAGCACGTCGTAGCGAAAGCCTTGCGGAGTTTGCGCCATTACCACGCGCTCGCGCGGGACGGTGGCGGTGATCAGGGCGCCTTCGGCGGTGCGCTCCACCTGTTTGACGGTATCCACGGCCGGCAAGCCGGCGATTGCCGCGCCGTATTTTTGCGCTGCGCGAATGACCTCCCGGATGATTTCCCCGGTCACGAAAGGGCGGACGGCATCGTGGACCAAAACAATATCGTCGGGAGCAGCAGAAACCGCAGCTATGGCGTTCGCCACGGAGTGCTGGCGGTGCTCTCCGCCTTCGACCAGGTTGACCTTCTTGCGCAGGATGTCTTTGGCTTCTTTCTCCAGCCGGCTGCGAAAGGTGTTGATTTCGTTACTTCGCAGCGCAACATAAATCTCGGAAACCTCCGGGCTGCTGGCGAACTTGCGCAGCGTGTGCATCAGAATGGGCGTGCCCCCGAGATCGGTGAATTGCTTGGAGGCCGCGGGCTTTCCGCGCTTCGCGCCAGGGGCCGACGCCATGCGTGTGCCCAGACCGGCAGCCGGAATGATGACCACCACCTTCATGGGGCGTCAAGTATACGCCTGGACAGTATCGAGTACCGAGTTGCGAGTCCCGAGCGGTCCCTGCCTGCTCGGTACGCGGTACCAGCTACTCAGTACTGTCTCGGAAATTCCGGGGCGGGCAGGAGCGCCCGCCCCCAAACTGGAGACTGGGCTATTCCGTGGGCCGCTCTGCCATGATCGGTTTCTTTGCCTCGGAGCTCGAGCTGGGCACGGCCGTCACCACGCTGACGGCGGGCCGGGACTCGGCGCGCGTGGCCGCGCGCTCGTCCCACTTGCCGAAGATCATCTTCCCCGCCGTAGTCTGCAGCACCGAGGTCACGGAAATGTCGATGGTCTTGCCGATCATCTTGCGCGCGTTGTCCACTACCACCATGGTGCCGTCGTCGAGATAGGCAACCCCCTGGTTGTACTCCTTGCCTTCCTTCAGGATGAAGACCTTCATGATCTCGCCCGGGAGCACGATGGGTTTGAGCGAGTTGGCCAGTTCGTTGATGTTCAGCACCTCGACGCCCTGCAGTTGCGCGACCTTGTTCAGGTTGAAGTCGTTAGTGATGATCTTGCCCTCATAGAGCTTAGCCAGTTCGATCAGCTTCATATCTACTTCGCGGATGGTGGGAAAGTCGTCCTCCACGATCTGAATCTGCAGCGAAGCGACCTTCTGCAAGCGCTGCAGGATGTCGAGACCGCGGCGGCCACGGTTACGCTTGAGGGAATCGGCAGAATCGGCCACCAGCTGCAGCTCGCGCAGGACGAACTGCGGGATGACAATGGTGCCATCGAGAAAACCGGTTTCGGCCACGTCCGCGATACGGCCGTCAATGATGACGCTGGTATCGAGGATCTTGTAGCTCTTCTTCGACTGCTTTTCTCCTCCGAAGATCCCGCCCAGCGCCGAGAGGTTCAGCAGATCGCCTTTGTTGGCCCCGACCGCCAGCCCTACGTACGCCATCAGCAGCATCACCATGAGCATCAGAAAGCTCTGGGTTGGCCCGGGGGGGAGACTGTTGCGGATCACCAAGGCGAATAAGTAGGCACCAATGATGCCAAGCACGCTGCCGATGGCAGATCCGATCAGGCGCTTCAGGCTCATCAGGCGCAGTCGCCACTCAAAGATCACGATGGCGATACCAACAAGAACTCCCACTCCTGCGTCCAGATTTGCAGGAAGCCCGAAGGGCCGAATCAGATAGCAGGTAACAGCAACAAAAAGAACAAATAAGACTCGAACCAGTATTACGTCCACGGCATGAACCCTCCCGGAATTCCACCCCACGGTCCGACCCCCAGGGCAGAATTCCGCACTGGCCACCAACTGCCGACATACCGGCGGCCAGCATCTATGAAACGGAGCCTATGAAAGAATTAACGGCTCCTGCCCCGTCCCGCAGAGCGAAACGGGAAACCGGCCAACATATTCCAAGGGAAGTATATACCTCTGGTGAAACGCTGGAACTGTCAATCCAGCCGACGACGGTCTTGCTGGTTCCATGCCGTTGCGCTGGTACACTGTGGGACATGAAAGCTATTGTGATCAGTCGATTAGGGGGCCCCGAAGTGCTGCAGGTGGGCGAGACTCCGGATCCGCAGCCGGGCCCGGGCCAGGAGATGGTGAAGGTGGAGGCGGGTGGCGTCAATTTTGCCGACATCATCACGACCTCCGGGGGTTACCCAGGGACTCCGCCGCCGCCGCTGGTGGCAGGACGGGAGTTCGCCGGGGTACGGGAGCGCGACGGGCAGCGCGTCATGGGCTACGCGCAGTGGGGGGCGTTTGCGGAGCGCATTGCCACGCGACCGGAGTTGCTGTGGCCGGTGCCGCCGGGCTGGAGCCCGGAGGAGGGAGCCGCCTTCCCGGTGAATTATTTCACCGCGTATTTCGCGTATTGGAAAGCAGGGCCGCTGGGAGACACGGCCCGCTCAAAGGGTGAAGCGCCGCGGGTGCTGATTCACGCTGTCGCCGGCGGCGTGGGCACGGCTGCGGTACAGATCGGCAGGTTGCTCGGCGTCGAGATGTATGGCACTTCTTCCTCCGATGACAAGCTGGCCCGCGTCAAAGAGCTCGGCCTGCAGCATGGCATCAACTACAAGCAGAAAGACTACGAGGAAGTAATCAAGGATTTGACACGCGGCGCCGGCGTAGATGCGGTGTTTGAAATGCTGGGCGGCGAGCACGTCGCCAAGAGCGTGCGCTGCTTGCGCGACTTTGGGCGCATTATCGTCTACGGCGCCGCCAGCGGCCAGCGCGCCGAGCTTGATACGCGCATGCTCTATGCCAAGGGGGCCAGCGTGCATGGATTGTGGCTCAGCTACCTCTCCGCCAAGCGCGGCCTGATGGACGAGGCCTGGCAGCAGCTTTCCGCATGGACGGCACAGGGGCATCTCCGCCCGGTAATAGGCCACGTGTTGCCCATGGAACAAGCTGCGGAGGCGTACCGGCTGCTGGCCCAGCGGGAAAATTTCGGGAAGGTCGTGTTGCGACTAACCAAGTAGCGAAGAGCCTGCCACGTGTGGCCGATGCTTCCGAGCAGAGCTGGAGCGCACGCCGCCTGTCCGCTTTTGGACCACCTCGTTCGATAACGAACGCACCATCAGTTCGCTTGGGCCCGCTCTCCCGTATGCAATCAATGCGTTTCGCTTTTTTGCCTTGGGCAATAGCGTGCTAGGTCTCCGTGTGGGCGGCAAACGCCGTGTCCCGGCCGCTTAGACAATACACACGGACCGTGTGGGAAGGACCGCAGGGTGGGCATTTTGCTAACAAAGCGGCGCTCTGCGCGTCCAATGAATCGAAAGAAATCAAGGCGAGAGGGAACTTCTCAAGCGGTCAAGACGTATCTTGACGCGATAGTGGGGACCGGGAGCTAACCAGCCAATCCGGTTCGCAGAAAAGTTTCAGGGGTTAAAGGGACTGTCTCACACTCGGTTTGGCGGCCCAGGTGAGAACAATCCCCGGAGCAAAGAGCGCGAGGCTTTGCAGCCCGGCGCTTTTTGCTTAACCCCGAGGCAGCATTGTAGGCCTTTTGCGGACAAACGCAAGCGTTCTTCGCAAAGGCGAGTTCAGGCCGCCCCGAACCGGTTCCCGACGCTTTTCGGGAAAGAAAAAGGAGCACATGAAAGTATCGAGAATCTTCAAGGGCTTGCTGCTGGGAGTGGCTTTACTGCTGGCGAGCAGCGCCTTCGCCGCCAGCAAGGGTTCGCTTGCGGTAGTAGACCCGGTTACCATCGCCGGCAAGCAGGTGGCGCCTGGACAGTACAAGCTCACCTGGGACGGAAACGGTTCCGACGTAACGCTCAACATCATGCAGGGCAAGAACGTCGTGGCCACCGTGCCCGCGCGGGTGATCGAACTCAACAGCGCCGCGAGCACCGACTCGGCCGTCGTGAGCAGCAACAGCAACGGGACCAAGACGCTTTCCGAGATTCGTTTCTCGGGCAAGAAGTACGCGCTGGCGATCGGGCAGGAAACCGCCCAGGCCGAGGGCAGCAAGTAGTGGTGGAGTCTCCTGAGTAGACATGGGGAGCGCAAGCTCCCCGTTTTTTTGCCTGGCGCTTTAGTTGGAGGATGCCAGCACGTCGTCGTTGTAGTTGACCACGCTCAGTACTTCGGCATCGTGGGGTCCACCTTGTCAGCCCAGGCCAGAATCCCGCCCGCCAGGTTGTGCACCTTCTTGAATCCTGCTTGCCGCAGGAAGTCCACCGCCTTGCCGCTGCGCACGCCGGAGCGGCAATGGGCCACGATCTCGCGGCTGGAGTCGAGTTCGTGCACCCGCTTGGGCAGGTCGCCCAGGGGAATCAAATACCCCCCAAGGTTGCAGATCTGGTATTCGTGGGGCTCGCGCACGTCAAGCACGAACAGATCGTCGCCGGCGTCCAGTCGCTGCTTCAGTTCTTCCACCTGGATCTCAGGAACGTTGCTGTGCACTGCCTTCTCCTCACCGCGAATTCCGCAAAACTCGTTGTAGTCGATCAGCTTTGTGACGGTAGGATGCGTCCCGCAGGCGGGGCAATCAGGATTCTTTCGCAGCTTGAGTTCGCGGAACTTCATGCCTAGCGCGTCGACGAGCAGTAGGCGTCCGATGAGCGGCTCACCTTTACCCAGGATCAGCTTGATGACCTCCGTGGCCTGCATCACGCCCACTAACCCGGGAAGAATGCCAAGCACTCCGCCCTCCGCGCAGGAGGGCACCAGTCCCGGCGGTGGCGGCTCGGGATACAGGCAGCGGTAGCAGGGTCCATGCTCGGTGGCGAAAACGCTGGCCTGCCCTTCGAAGCGAAAAATCGAACCATAGACGTTCGGCCTGCCTGTCAGCACGCAGGCGTCATTCACCAGGTAGCGCGTAGGAAAGTTGTCCGTGCCGTCGGCGATGATGTCAAAGGCGCGGAACAGTTCGAGCGCATTCTCGCTGGTCAGCCTGGTCTCGAAGGTGCGTAGGTTCAGAAACGGATTGATCGCCTTCAGTTTTTCGGTGGCGGAATCGAGCTTCTTGCGGCCCACGTCGGCGGTGGTGTGAATGATCTGGCGCTGCAGGTTCGTATAGTCCACTACGTCGAAGTCCACGATGCCGAGCGTGCCCACGCCCGCGGCCGCCAGATACAACGCCAGCGGCGAGCCCAGGCCGCCGGCGCCGATGCACAGCACGCGCGCAGCCTTGAGCTTCTGCTGCCCTTCCATGCCCACCTCGGGCATGATCAGGTGGCGCGAGTAGCGCAGGATCTCGTCGTTGGTAAGGGTTGCGGCTTCAGGTTTAACTTCGGTTGTGGGGGCCATAAAAACCTCAAAATTTTCGACTGCCGATTTTCGATTTCCGGTTGGGAGGCGAAACTTAGAGACAACAACAGGACGGACAACAACACCAACAGCGGGATTGGGAGAGAGTTGTCATTCGACAATCAGAAGCCATCCTCACTATGCCCGGCCTCCGGCAATCGAAGGCACGATGGCAATGGTATCACTGTCGCGCACCCGGGTGGCCTCTTTCTGCAGGTAACGCACATCTTCGTCGTTCAGGTAAACATTGACGAAGGCGCGCAGTTTGCCCTCCTCGGTGTAGAGCTGGCGGCGCAGATCCGGGTGCTGAGTCACCAGGCCGGAAAGCGCTTCGCCGACGGTGGCGGCCTTGAGCTCCACCGCAGACTGTTTGTTCGAATACTGGCGCAGGGGTGTCGGAATAAGTATTTTCATAGCAACTTCTTCTTTCTGGGCCACCCCCAGTCTTACAGATGCGCCTGGTTTACCCGGGGATTCAGAGTGCGATCTGGATTGGCTCTTCGTCGAGATGCTTGTCATCCTCCCCGGTTCCGTCCAGCAGGAATGAATTCGTCAATACTGCCTTGCCCTTTTCCACGCTGGTAATCACATAGGAACAACCAAACCAGTGCGCTTCGGCGAGATCGGTCGAGGACCAGCACGCCGGATGGTCGGGATGAGAGTGATAAAAACCGAGGATGTCCTGGTTGCGCTCGCGGCCTTCCCGCTGGATGCGCACCAGTTCCTTGGGATCGATATGATAGCGGTTCTGCGGCGAGTCGGTGCGGGTATTGCCGCAGGGCACAGCTGATGTGACCACGCGCCCGTCGCCGTTCATCTGCCCCAGCAGCACCCCGCAGCACTCATGCGGATAGGTCTGTTCGCCGTGCCGGCGAATAAACTCATAGGCGGATTTGTAGATCTTGAGCATGAATTCGAATTGCCAATTTTCAATTGCCGATTGCCAACGTGAACTTTGGACCGGACTTGGCAATCGGCAATTGGAAATTGAAAATTCTTATCCTTCCTCCCAGAATCTCTCGCTCAAATACTTGTCGCCGGAGTCGCAGAGGATGGTGACCATCACGGCCGGTTCGTTCTTCCTCAGTTGCTGTGCAATTTGCAGGCAGCCGACCACCGCCGCAGCCGCGGAGATTCCTACCAACAATCCTGCTTCGCGGGCCAGATGCCGGGCCATGGCATAGGAGGCTTCGGTCGAGATTTCTAGATTGGCGTCAGCCAGCGAGGCGTCATAAATCCTGGGCACGATGGCGCTGGGCATGTGCTTGGCGCCTTCGATGCCGTGGAAAGGCGCGTCCGGCTGCAGCGAGATGCAGCGGATGTGCGGGTTCAGCTCCTTCAGACGGCGGGTCGTGCCGACAAACGTTCCGCTGGTGCCCAGCATGGACACGAAGTGGGTAATACGTCCCTCGGTTTGTTGCCAGATTTCGTTGGCCGTGCCATGGTAGTGGGCCCGCCAGTTGGCGTCGTTGGAGTACTGGTCGGCGTAGAAATACAGATCAGGATGCTGGGCGGCGAGCTCGCGCGCCATGCGAATGGCGCCATCCGAGCCTTCGGCCGGATCGGTATAGATGATGTTCGCGCCGTAGGCATGCAGAATGCGCTTGCGCTCGACAGAAACGTTTTCCGGCATGCACAACGTGACAGGAATTCCCTGGGCAGCGCCAATCATGGCATAGGCGATGCCGGTGTTGCCGCTGGTGGAGTCGAGCAGGATCTTGCCCGGGCGAAGTTGTCCACCACGCAGGGCGGCGGCGATGATGCTGGCGGCGGCACGGTCCTTCACCGAGCCTCCGGGATTGAACCACTCGGCCTTGCCCAGGAGTTCCACGCCGGGGTGCTCCGCCACCAGGCGCGTCAGACGCAGGAGTGGAGTATTGCCGATGTGATCGAGGGTATGCTGCCCAAGGGAGTTGGCCGCATTCGCGGACCGCCCGACAGCGCTTCGGGGCGAAGCATGTACCGGGGAATCTGACACTTGCCCGACTCTACGAGAGGCTGGCCGCATACGATGCAGGAGACTCGCCGTGACTATCGTAATCTGTCCAAACGGCGAATTCAGGTTTCAGCAACTGGTGGTTAGATTATAAAAGATGGGAGTTGGATGCGGGGGCGGCCCGAAAGGTACCTTTTTAGGGAATGCGCATCTAACGGGAAGAAGGGGCTCATCGCACGCAATGACCACCAAGGTAGAAGAACGCAATTATGAAGAAGCGCTGAACTGGCTGCGCGAGCATGGCTTTGACGTGCTCGACGCGCCGGGCACGCAGGGTCGCGTTTTCCTGAAGAAGTACAATTGCTCGGCCGCCATCCAGAAGACACCCGCGGACGGTGTCAAGATATTCGCCTATCCCGGCTACCTGATCGGCAGCGAAATTTCGAAGCTGGTGAACCGGGGATACCAGCAATTCCTGAAGACCGCCAAAACCGAAGTTCCGGCCACCGCCGATCATTTGAAGGCCTTGCAGCAATTCACCGAAGAACTGAAGGAAGGCCTGGGACTGCCCACTCTCTACAACGAATCGTTGGGCACGGTGAGTGAGTCCTACCAGTACGATCGCATCGTGGATCGCGACAAGCCGCAGACCGCGCGTCCCAAGCGTCCGTGGGAAGTAGCGGGCGCCAAAGCGATGGCCGCGGTCCGGAAGGGCCGGGCGTAAAGCAATCGTCAGTCGTAGCGCTGGCGTCCCGCCGGCTGTCGTGGGGGCGTATCGCCCCCACCGTGGATTCCCACCCATCTTTACAGCTCAACGCCCAAGACCCGCGTGAGACACTGTGTACTCCGGAGGCACAGCAATGCGCCAGACGTCCTTGATTGTCAGCTTGATCCTGATTTTCACAGTCCTCGCAGAAGGGAAGGATTCGGGCGAGCAGGCAAGATCCGCTATCCAGGAAGTTCTGCAGCGTCAGCAAGACGCCTGGAACCGCCATGACCTGGAGGGTTTCATGGCCGGATACTGGAATTCCTCGGACCTGACATTCTTCTCTGGGGCGAAGGAGACGTCAGGCTGGGAGGCAACCCTCGAACGCTATCGCAAGACCTACCAGAGCGAGGGGCGGGAGATGGGCAAACTGGAGTTTTCCGATCTGCGGATCGAGCCGCTAGGGCGAAATGCAGCTTTCGTGCGCGGAGCGTTTCATCTGACGATGCCGGATGGGAAAACGCCACATGGATTGTTCACGCTCATTTTCCGCAAGTTTCCGGACGGATGGAAGATCGTCCACGATCACACGGCAGCGGCAGAGTGAAAGCTCGTCGGCTTCCGCAGCTAGGCGCGCGAGGCCTGCCCTGAGCGAAGCCGAAGGGCCGCCCGCCCCACACGGCTTCTGCTAGTTCTTTCGGCCGGTGCCTCTGTCCATGGCCTCATTGGCCAACCGGTCGGCCTCGCGATTGTGTTCGCGCAGGGCGTGCTCGATGGAAAACCAGTCCAGTTGGGCAATCAGCTCTTTGGCGCGCGCGTGCAGGTCCCTCAACGTGGGGTTCTTGACCTTATAGATGCCTTTAATTTGCCGCACCAGCAGTTCGGAGTCGCTGATTACCCGGAGCGCTTGCGGTCCGTTCTTGATCGCGAACTCCAGCGCGGCGATCAAGGCCTGATACTCTGCGAAGTTGTTGGTCTGCTGGCCGAGGTATTGGCTGAGGGCAGCGACCTTTTGGCCGGCTTCATCCTCCATGACAACGCCGTAGCCGGCGGGGCCGGGATTGCCGCGCGCGCCGCCGTCGCAGTGGGCAACCAAGTAGTGCGCGGGTGGCTTCTCGTGGTGCGCGCCGAACAGGGATCCCGTGCGCGGCGCGTGCGGAGGCATTTTGGCAGTGTACAACGGGCGCGGTTTTTGGGTGGCGCAGCGCTTTAGCGCTGCGATTCAAGGCGACAAGCTGATCGGCTTTAGCCGCGGGCCCAGCTGCTCCCGGCAAACAACCTCAGCACCTAAAGGCGACTTGTCTGAGATGGCTTCAGTCGGCAGGCCTGAAGGCCTGCGCCACCCAAAAACCGGTGTGAAGATGCTTGATCTTAGGGCAGGCTGTGCCTGGCAAAGAATTCCCAGATGGTACGAGTCGCATCCAGGTTCTTGCTCGCCTTCCCTACAAGAAACACCGGCAGGTACTGCATACCGCCGGGCCAGGTGTGGCCTCCGCCCTCAATGGTGTACACCACGACTTCGGTGCCATCCTTGCCTCCGCCGTAGACATCGCGATGGACGCGAGTTCCGTCGTGGGCGGTGTCGGGAAGATCGGCGCTGACCGGGGTGGAGGATGTGTGGTCGCGGTTGCGCCAGAAGCTGGCAGCCGCCGCCAGGGACACCGACCTGCCATGCGTGCGCGCCACCTTGCCGCCATCGATGTGCACCAGCGGGTCCTCGGTACCCTGCATAAACATCACCGAAACCGGCCGCGCGGGTTTGCACATGGGCACCAGCGGCTCCGGCATAGTAGCTGCCACCGAGGCCGCCGCCGCAACCTTGTCGGCGAGATCACACGCCAGGCGCTGCGAGAAGAATCCGCCATTCGAGATGCCCGTCGCATACACGCGCTTGGGATCAACGTTCTGCGACCGTTCCAACTCTGCGATGAGCGCGCGAACGAAGCCGACATCGTCGGCCGGAGAGAGCCCACGGCTGTCGCTCCAGTGCTTGTTCAAGCCCTCGGGATAGGCGACGATGAATCCCTGCTCGTCGGCCAGGCGATCGAATTTCGTGAATCGGGGCATGTTGCGGGCGTGGCCCCCGCCGCCGTGGAAGACCAGCACCAGGGGAGCGGGCTTGGCTTGGTTCAGCGAGGCGGGTACGTGCAGGAGGTAAGTACGGGTCGTGCCACTGACGACGATTGTCCCTCGGTTGTCAGCTGATGCTCGGCGGCGGGCAGAGCCGCTCGCGTGTTTCCCTGCCACGGTGAGGAGAACCAAAGCACCACAAATCAGCAGGAACGGAGCTCTGCGCATAGTCTATCTTCCCGCGGCCAGCCGTGTCGCCAGCCGCTGCGGCAGGTTCGCCGCAATGATCCGCTCCTGCGCGTCCTTCAGGTTGTAGGGCGCGCGGCAGAAGGTCACGACCCGGGTTTCGGAGTCGAAAATCGCGAAGGCGGCCCGCCAGTCTCCATCGCGGGGCTGTCCCACCGAACCCGGGTTCACCAGAAAATGTTGCCCTTCGCGCAGCGGAAACTCCACCGTCTCGGGCTTGCCCACCGTGCGATACACGGGCCGGTACACGTCCGGGGTCACGGTGTTCGACCAGAAACTTCCCTGCAGGTGCGAGTGCCCAAAAAACGTCACCGGAATTAGGGAGATCAGCAAGGGTTCGATGGCATCGTGCAGAGTGACCAGATAATCGTCCTCGTCGATGGGCGAGCCGTGGACGAACTGCACGCCATCCAGCCCCTCAACGTAAATCGGCCCTTGAGGAAGCGATCGCAGCCATTGCAGGTTCTCGGGGGAAACATGCTCGCGGGTCCAGATGGCGGCCATGCCGGCGATGGGATTGAAGTCCTTGAGGTCCATGAGGCCAGAGGCCGCTTTGTCGTGGTTGCCGCGCACGAAGTATTTTCCCAGGCCACGGGAGCGCTCGATGACCTCATTCGGGCTGGCGCCGTAGCCCACGATGTCGCCAAGATTGACGACCATGTCGTACGCAGGGGCCGAGGCCAGGCAGGCCTCCAGCGCCTCCAGATTGCTGTGGATATCGCTTAGTAAGAGAACGCGCACGGGTCACCGGACAAACTGCCGATTATAGACCTGTCGGTCGCTGGCGGCACAAATCGGGGAAGCTCTTGGCCTTTTATGGGCGTCATCCTGAGGCCGAAAGGCCGAAGGATCTGGCGCGGAGCGGCATGGCCTCATCCCAGGCACGTGCCGCCGCAGGCCAGATCTCCTTCGACTCCGCTCAGGGCAGGCTTCACCCGGCTGAACTTCGCCGGGTTCGGGATGACGCCATCAGAGGGTGGCCCGCGCATTCACCACCGGGCACCGTGCCCAGTGTCCCGGCCCAATCTGGACCAGCGGCGGCAAAGCACGCGCACACTCGGCGACACGAAACTCGCAGCGCGGCTCAAACGGACATCCTGCCGGGACCAAATGCAACGGCGGCACTGTGCCCTCAATGGTCTGCAGGGCTCGGGTGCGGTCGGTCCTGAGGGTGGGCACTGCGGTCAGAAGGCCACGAGTGTAGGGATGCGCCGGGGCGCGAAAAATATCGCGCTTCGCGCCCAGTTCCAGCAGGCTTCCGGCATACATGACGGCCACGCGGTCGGCGACTTGCGAGACCACCGCCAAATCATGCGAGATGAAGAGCATGGTCAGGCCGAACTTTCTCCGCAGCTCCCCAAGGAGTTCGAGAATCTGTGCCTGGATGGTGACATCGAGGGCGGTGGTAGGCTCGTCGGCGATGAGCAACTGCGGCCGGTTGACGATGGCCATGGCGATCATGACGCGCTGGCGCATGCCGCCGGAGAGTTGGTGCGGATAGTCACGGGCCCGGCGCTCAGCATCGGGAATGGCAACGTCGTTCATCGCCTCCACGGCGCGGTCCCAGGCCTCTCGCTTCGGGACCTTGCGGTGGGCCAGGACAGCTTCAGCAATCTGGTCACCCACGCGCATCACCGGATTGAGCGCCGTCATGGGCTCCTGAAAAATCATGGCCAGCTGCGATCCGCGAAGCTGGCGCATGGATTCATCGGAAAGCTGCAAGAGGTCGTGCGAACCGCTTCCGTTGCGCAAGAGTACCGCACCGGAAGCGCGTGCTTGTGGTGGCAGCAGGCGCATCAGAGCGAGCGCGGTAACGGACTTTCCCGAGCCCGATTCGCCGACCAGACCGAGTACTTCGCCGGGAGCGATGCTCAGACTGAGCGCGCGAACGGCACAGAGTTGGGCGCCCCCGCCGGCACCGGGAAACTCGATTCTCAGGTCACGTACTTCGAGCAGCGCGCTGGCCACGAAGGTATCCTAGCAGGCGGCTCGCGGGCGGGGCTTGCCCTGAGCAAGCTCGAAGGGGCGCCCGCGCCACATCCTACTGTCCCAGGATCAGCGGTAAACCATTCTTGTTGTTGCCAATCACCACCACCTTGGAATTGGCGCTCTTAGCCAGATTCTCGGTAGCCTCAATTCCCTTCCACTCCAAGAGTGCCGGGCTGATGCCCTGGGCGACGATCTGCTGGAAGTCGCGAATACCGCCCGCCTCAATCCGCTTCCGTTCGGCTTCTTGCTTTTCTTTCTGCAGGCGGAAGTTCATGGCCAGCGCCTCCTGCTCCGCTTGCTGCTTGGCCTCGATGGAGGCCTTCAGCGTCGCCGGTAGCTGAATGTCGCGCAGCAGAATACTTTCGATGATGAAGCCCCGTCCCCCGAGCCTCTCGACCAGTTGGTCAAAGATTTGTTTCGCCACCAGTTCGCGCTCGCCGCTGTAAAGAGCGTTGGCCGAGTGCGAGGCGGTGGACTCGCGAATCGCGGCCCGCAGGTTGGGTTCGATCACGACATTCTCGTAATTCGGTCCAATCTTCTGGTAGACCTCGGCGGCCTTGGCCGGGTCCAGGTGGTAGATGAGAGATGTATCCAGATTCATGACCAGACCTTCGCTGGAAGGCACGCTGGCTGACTCCTTGACCGCCTGGGTGCGGATGGACATCTCGTTGTTGGACTTGAACGGATTCACCAGATGAATGCCTTCGGGCAGAACCTCTCCGGTCACGCGACCAAAGAGAGTGAGCACGCCCACGTGGCCCGATTCCACCCGGGCCACCGACGCGAACAACAAGATCACGATCAAGACCGCGGCCACGGCCAGACCCAACAGACGCAGCCCAAAGCCTCCGTTGGCATCAATCACTCGCCCACGACCTTCGTTGAATATCGGCATTTCATTTTCCTCCCCGGCGCAAATGTAGTAGCTGGACATGGCCATTCTAAGTGACAGAGCAGGCAGCGCGAACTGACCCACAGATCACGTAGCCTGCGCGGCCTTCGCCTTTGTTCACAACGGCTGCCAGCGCCACGGCCCGATCTGTTATGGATTGCAGGCTCTGGTTCGTCTTACTAACGACTGGCGGGATTCACGACTTGCGGCACGACGAAAGCCTCGCGGTGCAAATTGCTTCACATTGACACCCCCGCAGCAGCGGCCTATGCTGCGAACTCCTGTTCGGCGTGGAAGGAGATTTTATGAACGCATCACGCCCGGCTTCCTGCGACCGGGTGAACTGCTCCAGATTCCTGACAGCCGTGCTGGTGTCCACACTCTTTGCGCCGTTGGCCCAGGGCCAATTTACCCTCCGCAAGATCAGCGTTGACATCTTTACCAACGCCGGCAGCCAGCACAAGAGCGAGGTTGAACCCGACACCTTCGCCTTCGGCTCGACCATCGTTAGCGCTTTCCAGGTTGCGCGGGTTTTTAGCGGGGGCGGCTCAGATATCGGTTTTGCTACATCCACGGATGGGGGCATCACCTGGACCCATGGATATCTTCCTGGGCTTACCGTCAACTTCAAGGGTGGGCATTTCTCGGCAGCCAGCGACCCCTCGGTGGCATTCGACGCCAAGCATGGCCAGTGGTTGATTTCGGCGCTCCCCATCGGGAACGGCGCGGATGTGAGCGTGAGCCGCTCTCCCGACGGGATCCATTGGGGAAGGCCCCTTCCGGTTGACCGCAGCGGCGGAGACGACAAGAACTGGATTGTGTGCGACAACACACCCAGCAGCCCTTTCTTCGGCAACTGTTACACGGAGTGGGACACGCCCACCACCTTCATGAGCACCTCGACGGATGGCGGTCTGACCTGGGGCCCGGCCAAGGCGACCGCGGACCGCGCTATCGGCGTCGGAGGGCAGCCGCTGGTGCAACCGGATGGGACGGTGGTCGTGCCCATCGCCGGCGGCAGCGGCCTCATCGCCTTCACTTCCACCGATGGGGGCGCCACCTGGAGCCGCACCCGGCCTATCTCCAATGTCATTGAGCATGGCGAGCAAGGTGGCTTGCGCAGCCCGGGCTTGCCTTCGGCTGAAGTCGATGGCGCTGGAAAAATTTATGTGGTGTGGCCGGACTGCCGCTTTCGCAGCGGTTGCTCCAGCAACGACCTTGTGCTCAGCACTTCCACCGATGGCGTGACCTGGACGGCGCCCGCCCGGATTCCGATCGACCCGACCACCAGCACCGTTGATCACTTCATTCCCGGGCTGGGTGTGGATCCGACTTCGTCAGGCTCGACCGCCCACCTCACCTTGACCTATTACTTCTATCCAGTCTCCCAATGCGGGACTTCTTGCCAACTGGACGTGGGTTTTGTCACCTCCGACGATGGCGGCAACTCCTGGACCGCCGGAAAACAACTCGCCGGACCGATGCAGTTGAGTTGGCTGCCCAACACCTTTTCCGGGTTGATGGTTGCGGACTATCTATCGACGTCATATGTAAACGGAAATGCCTTCGGAGTCTTCGTGGTGGCCGGCCCGCCGTCCGGTGGTCTGCTGAATCAGGCGGCATTCACCACCACCACGCCCCTGATGGCTTCCTCGGACGAGCCGCGGTTCAGTTCCCGGGATGACAAGCCCGTTCCCAATGCAAAGTCGGACTTTGTCAGAAAGTACTACGACGATGAGTGGCGCTTCCCGAAGCCAGCACCGAAGAAGCCGCCCACGAAGCGCTAGAGGGAGGTCCGCGGCCGCCAGCATGAAAAGTTGTTCACATTGACAGTGCCAGATTGCCCAGAATATAGTCCGAAACCGCCCAGGCCACGTGCCGCGCCTTGCTGGTGGCCCGCTTTGCTCCCCCCGGCCGCAGCAGTTCGACGCACGTCTGAAACTCAGCTCAAAGGAAAATCCTGATGACCCGTCTGATGGGTGTCTCCGCTCTCTTATTCGCCCTGCTGACCGCCAGCGTGACCTTAATCCAGCTCAGTACGGATACTTTTACCAACCCATCCAGCCAGCACATGACCGAAGTGGAGCCGGACACCTTTGCGTTCGGTTCCATGATGGTGACCGCCTTCCAGGTCGGCCGCATTCTGGACGGCGGGGGCGCCGACATCGGTTTCGCGACCACGACCAATGGCGGCGCTACCTGGACCAACGGTTTCTTGCCGGGAATCACCACTTTCTTCCAGGGAGGACATTTCACGGCGGTGAGTGATCCATCGGTCGCCTTCGACTCCGCCCACGGGGTGTGGATGATTGCTTCTCTGGCCATCACCAATGCCATTGGAGAGGCGGTTCTGGTGAGTCTTTCCAGCGATGGCGTCAATTGGAGTAACCCGGTCACCGTAAACAATCAGAACGGATTTGCCGACAAAGATTGGATTGCCTGCGACAACACCTCCAGCAGCCCATTCTTCGGCCACTGCTACGTGGAGTGGGACGATGCCGGAAACGGCGGCCAGATCAAGATGAGCGTTTCGATCGATGGCGGCCAGAGTTGGGGAGCGGCCAACACTTCTTCGGGCGCCTTCGGAATTGGTGGACAGCCGGTGGTGCAGCCCAACGGGACCGTGGTGGTCTCGTTCGAGGGGGTTGAAGCCTTTACCTCGACCAATGGAGGAGCGAGCTGGACCCGGCCGGTCACGGTTGCCAATACCGTCGATCACGGGGTAGCGGGCGACCTTCGCACTTCGGCCCTGCCTTCCGCCGAGATTGACGGCGCCGGCACGGTGTATGTGGTCTGGCAGGACTGCCGCTTCCGCGCGGGATGTAAGTCCAACGACATCGTGATGAGCACTTCCAGTGACGGAAGGAACTGGTCGGCGGTCAGTCGCATTCCCATCGATCCGACTTCCAGCACGGATGATCACTTTATCCCGGGCATCGCCGTCGATCCGACGACCTCCGGGAGCAGCGCCCACCTGGGACTCACTTTTTACTTCTACCCCCAGGCCAATTGCACCAGCTCAACCTGCCGGCTGGGGGTTGGCTTCATCTCCTCGCTGGACGGCGGCAAGACCTGGAGCCGGGCCATCAAGGTGGCGGGGCCGATGCGCACCACCTGGATTGCCGACACCACCCAAGGCCGTATGGTGGGCGACTATATCTCCACCTCGTTCATGAACGGCAAGGCCTTCGGCGTGTTCGCCAAGGCTGTCGCACCGACGGGCGGCATCTTCAATGAGGCGATGTTCACCCCGGCGACCGGCCTGGATCTGGCGGAGGGCGGGGCCACCTTCAGCTCCGCGGGCGAACAGCCGGTGCCTGGCGCTCACTCAGACCATGGTCCCAGGAAGTTCTATGACCTGGACGGGCACGTGCCGATCCCGCCGGACAAGCTGGAGCGGGATTAGCTATTCCCTAATTCCATGGCGTCATCCCGAACCCGGCGCAATTCAGCCGGGTGAGAGCCGGCCCTGAGCGAAGCCGAAGGGGATCTTGCGCGGGGCAGCAATGTCCTCCTGGTCAGGTCCGGGCCGCCGCACGAAAGATCCTTCGCCCTGTCGGGCTCAGGATGACGCCGACATCGCGATAGATGCGCGCCCCACAGCGCCACTCCCCAACTCCAGGGCTAAACCCGCGCCTGCGTGGGTTTCTCTCGCATTTTCCACACCCGGGCGGCGCAGCTGGCTTGCCGCATTGCCGGAGGAATGCCAACCAATCGCGGGAAAACCGCGAAACAGCCGTGGTTCCGCGAGATCTCGGGTTCATCCGATGCACCAAATCTGGTCATAGGCTTGTGGAGTCCCTGCACTCGCTTGCATACAAAGCAGATGCGTCACAGTGTTTTTCATTGACTCTAAAAATAGAAAGCGTAAAAAGACACTCGTTCTTTGACACGTTCTAAGTTTTCCCGGTTGGTGCGGCGTCCGGGGCTCGAGCGAAGTCACTCTTCGCACCGCAAGGTGGAGAAGGGAAGGCTAGCGAGGGTCTATAGCCAAGCGCTGGTCGAGGCGAACAAGAACCCAATGTCAAAGGCAAGATAGAATCCCGAGGCGTTGAACAAGTTTATCCGGTTGGCGGTAAGCCCGGAGCCCGAGCCTAGATCGCTCGCAGCACCCCGCAAGGGAAGCCGCGAGGTCAGGTCGGCAAGGGTCTAAAGCGAGCTACTGGCCGAGAGGAATGCGTTCAACATCACCTCGGGGTTCTTATTTTTGGACGTCAGACCTCGGACTTCTTTTCCCTCACGCTCATTGGCATCGATCGGGACTGGCATCCCCGTCGTCCCGCCGCGAAGCGGCAGTAACACTCTAGGCGGTCAACTGCACCAGCGGCCTCCGCAGCCCAGTCCCCAGCGAGGCTAGAAATTCCTGAGCATGCCTCAAGCAACGGAGCCGATCCGGAACTTCCGCCGCGATCCGCCGGGGATATTCGTCGTGCGTTCGGCCATCGAGGCTTCTGCCGTTCTTCGCCTTCCTCACTCCACCCCACTGCTTGAAGAAAAAAGGCACGCGAGAAGCCCGGCATTGTTCGCGGATCGAAACTACCCACTCTTTCTTCATAGGCCGCGCGCCCGGCCCGCTCTCGCCGCCCACGATCACCCAACTGATGCCGGAGAGGTCAATCTCGCCAAGGTCTTCCAGCAGCGGTTCGATGGATAGAAATCGAACCCTCGCCGGAGCCTGCCGCAGGTGGTCCACTCTGGGCAAGCCGTATTTCCTGTCTTCGACACTCACTCCCCACCAGATGTGCTCCTGCTCCGCCGCGAACCGCAGTTTGCCGCTGAGCAGCTGTTGCATTCTCTGGGAGCGTTTGGTCAGCACCTGATAGGTATGCCAGTTTGCCGTGGCCATGACTCGGGAGACCGCTTCCACGTAGTCATCGGGCACGCCGTCCTGAAACAGGTCGCTCATCGAATTAACGAAGACCAGCTTGGGCGAGCGCCAGCAGAAAGGCTCGGTCAGTTTCTCCGGCACCAGGCGCAGGTCAAAACCCTGCTCGTAGGGATGCCCCTTGACCCCGCGGAACCGCTCAGCGAACGTCTCGGCATAGCAGTGCTTGCAGCCGGGACTGATCTTTACGCAACCCCGGATGGGGTTCCAGGTGGCGTCGGTCCATTCGATGTGGGAATTAAGGGACACTACTGGCTTTTACTCCCTTGCCCTATGCTTCTTGAAAATATCGTTAACGATGTTCTCCGCGACGTCCACCTGTGACGCGAAAAACAGGTAGTAAATGATCGCTCGACTGTTGCGCATCGGCATAGGCGAGGGGACCCTCTTGAACCCCGCAACCTTGACCAATCTTTGACGAAAGGCTTCGGCTACGATCTCGTTCGGTTCTTTCTCCGGCTCGCCGAATAGGTTACCAGTAGTTGAGTACGCAGCCTCCTTCCACGACTCGTCACCCCAGAATCTCGTCATCCTGTACGCTCGTTCGGGAGAAACTCTGTCTGGGTTTCACCATAGCGCATTCCGATTCATGTCCATCACCGGGAAGTTGAGGAACATGTCTACCGTTCCAAGTTGTCCAGCTTGGAACATCACATCCCAGTTCAGATCGAGACCGTAGGGATCCAGCAAGCAAAGAGCACGCCGATAGCTCTCGTAATGCAGAGTCGGTAGAATCGTCTTAATCAGCACCTCATTGCAGTCACCCTCATAGATGTAAACGTCATTCCTGGTTCCTGCGATGCGCTGAAGACTCTCTACCCTGGCGACATCCAAATCAATGAAATGGTACTCGCGAAAAGGAGGTTGAACGTTTAGGGCGTTCGACGGACTACCTGGGACAGACTCGCCGGTGCTCCTAGAGATGTGCTGCCCCGCACCTGCGAACGCATCGATGTAAATGTGGGACAGGTTCTTCCTGTTCAGGATCCTGGAGTATGCTGCAGCATAGTCACGCACGATCTCTAGCTTGATTTCCGACCAGTACCCGATTTCGTCGAACTGCGGGTCAGAACGTGACATATTCGCTTTATATTCGCCATACCATTCTTGGCGATTGTCGCAGGTTCGCACCTTCGATTCAATAGCTTTTAGGGGTACAGCAGCGTAAGCCGGTTTTGATTTGCTGTCTCAAGAACAAGAGCATCTCTGGTGTCACCGTCACGCCTTGGCGAGTGTCCGTTGTCGCGCAGATAAGGTGCACCTCATAGTCACGCTCACTAGTCGGCCCTTCTTAGGTCCTAAAGTATGTCAATGGGGCTGTGACCCGTGTGGTCGCTGCTTTGTTGGCGAGCTGATCCACGCGAGCGTTAAGTTGGAGCGCGACTTGCGTCTCCGGGCGCGAGACATTAACTCGGTGCCTTGCCAGGAGGTCGTTGAGCTGCATCCACAGATCCATGTTCTTGACTGGATCTCCTTCAGAAGTCTTCCAGCCACGCGTCTTCCACCCCGACAACCATTTGCTGATGCCGTCGCAAACGTAATCCGAATCACTGATAAGAAGCACGTCGCACGGCTCCTTGAGGCACCGTAGACCTTGGACTACAGCCATGATTTCCATTCGCAGGTTTGTCGCATTCTCAGCCGATCCGACCATCTCAGCGGCGACGTCCTCGAACTGTAACCGGACGGCCCAGCCCCCAGGACCGGGGTTCGGAATACAGGCCCCATCGGCAAAAAGCGTAACTCGCTTTAGAACGCTCAAAAAAACCAACTATTCGCTGTTCACGAATTCCTTCGGCTCTACAGCGGTATATTCCCATGCTTCTTCGCCGGATTCTTGTCCCGCTTGGTCTCCAGCATCTCCAGCGCCTGGATCAGCTTCTTGCGGGTTTCGTGGGGTTGAATGACCGCGTCCACGTAGCCGCGGTCGGCGGCCACGTAGGGGTTGGCAAAGCGGTCGCGGAATTCTTCGATCTTGCGCTGGCGCATCTCTTCGCGGTTGACGGCACGCTCCAGGTCGCGCTTGTAAACGATGTCCACCGCGCCCTCGGGGCCCATCACCGCGATTTCGGCCGTCGGCCAGGCATAGTTCACATCCGTGCGGATGTGCTTGGACGCCATGACGCAATACGCCCCGCCGTAGGCCTTGCGTGTGATCACCGTGACTTTCGGCACCGTGGCTTCGGCAAACGCAAATAGCAGCTTGGCCCCGTGCTTGATGATTCCGCCGTACTCCTGGTTCGTCCCCGGCAAGAATCCCGGCACGTCTTCAAACGTCACCAGCGGAATGTTGAAGCAGTCGCAGAAGCGCACGAAGCGCGCACCCTTGATCGAGGCATTGATGTCCAAAGTCCCCGCCAGCACCGCCGGCTGGTTGGCCACGATTCCCACCGAGCGGCCGTTCAGGCGGGAAAACCCCACGACGATGTTTTTTGCGAAATGCTCCTGCACTTCGAAGAAGTAACCATCGTCCACCACAGCGTGAATTGCGTCTTTGATGTCGTACGGCCGATTCGACTCCGAGGGCACGAGCTTGTCGAGCGCGGCGTCGGCGCGATCGACGGGATCAGTGCAGGGCTTGCGCGGCGGGTCGTCGAGGTTGTTCGACGGCACAAAACTCAGCAGCTCGCGGACCATCGAGAGGCACTCGGCATCGTCGTGCGCCATAAAGTGGGCCACGCCCGAGGTCTCGTTGTGGGTCATGGCGCCGCCGAGCTGGTCTTTGGTGACTTCCTCGTGAGTGACGGTCTTGATCACGTCGGGCCCGGTAATGAACATGTACGAGGTCTTGTCCACCATGAAGATGAAGTCGGTGATGGCGGGCGAGTACACCGCGCCCCCGGCGCACGGCCCCATGATGGCGGAAATCTGCGGCACCACGCCGCTGTAAAGAGTATTGCGCAGAAAAATGTCGGCGTAGCCGGCCAGCGACATCACGCCTTCCTGGATGCGCGCCCCGCCGGAATCGTTCAGCCCGATCACCGGCGCGCCCATCTTCGCGGCCAGGTCCATGATCTTGACGATCTTGGCGGCGTTGGCTTCCGAGAGCGATCCCCCAAACACCGTGAAATCCTGGGCAAAGACAAAGACCAGGCGGCCCTCGACGCGGCCGTATCCGGTGATAAAACCGTCGCCATAGATTTTCTGCTCGGCCATGCCGAAGTCGGTGCAGCGGTGAGTGACGAACTTGTCCGTCTCTTCGAACGTCCCCTCATCGAGCAGGAACTCGATACGCTCGCGCGCCGACATCTTGCCTTCTTTATGCTGCCGCTCGCGGCGTTGCGCGCCGCCGCCTTCTTCGGCCAGGTGGTCGCGTCTTTTCAGTTCTTCCAGCTTCTGCTCCAAGTCCATGGGGGAAGATTATATCTAGGCTCTGGACTTCAGGCGCTAGGCGCTAGCGTATGGATCTAAGGTTAGACTCTGGGTCGCCGGGAGGGCTTTGACATTCTCAGAGAACACAGGAATGCGTGAATAGGATGTTTCGCCCCCCTGACAAGCTGAAGAGTGGAAAGATGCGCTAGAGCCTAGCGCCTGAAATCAGTCCAGGCTGGATCCGATCGGCTCGTAGCGGTACTTCTTGCCGTCCCAGAACAGGACCGAGGTCATCTGATCGGCGCCGGCTTCTTCGGTGTAGATTCCGTAGATGATCTTTTTCTTCAGCGCCAACTTCCTCACATGGACCTGCTTGTAGGGCAGATCGATGACGACGAACTTGTCCTTGGGCGTGTTGGACCGCCAGGCCTCGGGCCCGTCGCCATGAATGATGAGCAGCACCATGCTGCGGCGTGTGGGGTCATCGGTCACAAACTCGCTCGAAAGCCTGGGATCGCCGTAACCAAAGAAGGCGAAATAGGGATCGATCACCGTGAAGCTGTGTTCGTCCGCGTCCATCAGCGGGTTGGTGCAGCGGGCGGCGATCACCAGGTCCTCGATGCCGTCGCCGTTCAGATCACCCCGGGAAGCCGGCACCCCGGGCAGCAGCGTGCACGTTCCCCCGAACTGTTTCTGCACGAAACTGTTATCAATGGCGAACGCAGGAGCAGGTTGCCGCGCCACCGACGCCACGGTCAGTGTCAGCAGCACCGTCAGAAGCAGAAGGAGAACTCGCGTGTACGACATACGGCTACTTTAGACCGGATAACGAGCGATGGATAGACACGTAATGGTTACGTAGGTAACGGGGGGACCTAATTGCTAACAGGCCGTGGCGCAGGTGCGATTCGTATCAGGGCACGCATTCATGCGTGCCGTAAAGGTCGCTACATCAACGCGCCTTCAGGCGCTGCTCCTGTGTCAACAGCTAGCGGCCCCCGAAGTGCTCCCACCCTTGCGGCAGCAACTCGTACCCCACACCCTGCTTGTTCCTCAGAAAGACTTTCCGGCCGCGGGTGACGTGTCCGATCTGGGTGATGGGCAGGCCGGCAAGCCGGGCAGGCACGCGCTTACCCCGAGGCGCCGTGAACAGAAGCTCGTAGTCCTCTCCGCCATGCAGGGCGAAGTGAAGGTCCACCGCATGGGCCGGGCGGCCTACGCTGGCGCAAGGGATGGCTTCCGCCTGCAACTCGGCGCCCACGCCGCTTTCCTCACAAATGTGGGCGAGGTCGGTGGAGAGGCCGTCGCTGGTATCAATCATGGCGGAGGCAAAGCCTTCCTCCCGCAGAATGCGTCCCAACTCCAGGCGAGGTTCGGGAAAGAAGTGCCGGAGAAAATCCCGCGGCTTCAGCTTGCGCTGAGTCTTCATCATCCGCTGCACGGTGGCGGCCGAGCCGCCAAGTTCCCCGCTGATGTAGATGCGATCTCCGGGCCGGGCTCCCGAGCGCCGGATGGCCTGGCCCTTGGGCACGGAGCCCAGCACTACGATATCGGCGAGCACGCCATCGGGAGACTCGGCGGTGTCGCCCCCGGCGAGAATGACACTGCACTTGCCGGCCAGGGTCAGCAGGCTGCGCAGGAAAGCATTCACCCATCGTTGCGGCAGGTCGCGGGGCAGTGCCAACGACAGAAAAACTGCCAGGGGATCACCGCCCATGGCCGCAATGTCGCTCAAGCCCCGGGTCAGGCAGCGATGTCCAACCGACTCAGCTGGATGCCAGTCACGGCGAAAGTGAATGCCTTCCAGCGTGAAGTCGGTGGTGACCAGCGCCTCGTGGCCGGCTGGGAAGCGGAGCACGGCGCAGTCGTCCCCGATACCAGCCATCACAATGCCTCCTGTCGGCGCCAGGCGGCGGATGCGGGCAATCAGCGCTTTTTCTGCAAGGGGCACGGGCAATCAATATACAAGGGCCGAAGCTGATTATGAGGTGGGGAAACCCCCGGAGCCCCTTCGTAACCACCCGTAACCCGTCCCCTCGGACGATGCCCGGGCACCCCTCCTTGGTAACAAAGAAGTGTGCTTTGCGCCGTTGACAGGGGGGAACCTCCTTTGTTACCGTTGCGAAGCTGTTTCCTATACCTTTGGCCGAGCTAAGTGCTGCATTCAGTTCGAATTGCAGCGTTAGGGTTGTTCAGGCCTAGCCTGGTTCCGGTAGGATACGGGCGCGTCGGCCCATCGGCAGATGGGGGCGCAGTCCGGGTTCAGGATGGACCTGCGGGTCTTGGAACCGCAAGCCGCCCGTCCGTGGTCCGGTCCTGAATACTAACGGAAGGACAATATTGCGCAAACGCTTCTACATCCTTTTTGTTGCTCGTGGCGACGATGGGCAACTCCGTAAGATTCCCATTCCTCTCCACTACCTGTACGTATTCCTGGTGGGAGCGGCGATTGGGGCGCTGAGCCTGACGGGGATTGCCAGTTCGTACATGCGGATGCTGCTGAAGGTATCGCGCTTTAACGAGCTCCGAACCGAGAAGGATGAGCTGAAGAACCGGTATTCCAAGCTGGAACAGGTGGCAAAGGAGAAGGACATTCAGGTGGCGTCGCTCGGTTCGCTGGCCAGCGAGGTCTCCTCCTTGTACGGCCTGAAGCCTGAACCCATCCTGGCAACCGCCTCTTCTGAGCATTTTCAGGACGCCCAAGTAACCTCCTCCCTCGATCAGCTCTACGCTTTGCGGACCTCGGCGTTGAGCGGTGCGACCATGGTTGGCATTTCGCTCGGGCTCACCCGCAACGCCACAACCGCGGACTGGGCGCGAGCCAACTCGGCCCCCAATATCTGGCCGGTGGAAGGTCCCATAACCGGCTCCTTCGGAGAACGGATTGATCCCTTCAACGGGGAAGGCGCGTTCCATAGCGGTGTGGACATCGGTTCCTCCTACGGACAACCGGTGATTGCTCCGGCCGATGGCGTAGTGGTCTTTGCCGACTTCCTCGGCGGCTATGGAAGGGCCCTGGTTCTGGACCACGGGCATGGCATCACCACGCGCTACGGGCACCTGGCGAACTTCGCAGTGGCCAGCGGACAGCATGTGCACCGCGGCGACACCATCGGATATGTTGGCCTCAGCGGCCGCAGCACCGGCCCCCACCTGCACTACGAAGTTCGTATCAACGACACTCCGGTCAACCCCCACAAGTACCTGCGCCTGACCTTCGCGCGCGGCGGCGGCTTCGCGGCGGGAAGCTAGGGAAACCCAGTCGTCAGTCGTCGGTCGTCAGCCAGAACACCGGGAACGGTCGTCAGTGTTCCGTCGTCCGCCAGATCGCGTCATGTCCTAGGCTGCGCTTCCCACCACCTTGCCTGCCTTCAGAGAATGGATCAGACCATTCAGCATTCTGGCTAGTTCTCCCGCTTGCCTCATCAGCTGGCTGGCATCAGGTTCACCGAGGTGGCCCAGCCTGTGCGCAATGGTGAGTTGCGTTTCTACCTCAAAAAGAGAGCCCCGCGCGTGATGCAGAAAGAGATTGAACTCCTTGTCCGAGGAGCGCCCTTTTCCTTCGGCGATGTTGCTCGGAACCGACACCGCCGCCCTGCGAAGCTGCATCGCAAGCCCAAATTGCTCATCTTTAGGAAATTTGCGAGTATGAAGATAAATTTCAGCTACGAGTTCCATTGACTTCTGCCAAGCCTTTAGGTCGCGATAGGAACCACTCATTTGCATGCCTCCCTTAACGCGCGTTGAGGCAAGGTTTATCAAGCAACGCTAAGTTCGTATGTGACGAGTGAACATGATTCCGGTCTTGGCTGAAGACTGATGACTGACGACTGTTTCTTACTGCCTCAACCCCATCCACCGCTCCGATACCACAATCGAATTGCCCGGATTCTGTGGATCGTAGCGGACCGAAGTCGGCAAGCCCAGGCGGCAGGAATGCAGATTGATGCGCTGGCGAAGGTAGGTCACGTCCTGCGAGGCTTCATAGGACACACCCGCCACGTCATACTGATAAATGAGCATGGTGGCGGCGCGACGCTCATTGGAGCGGATCTCTTGCACGTCAATCACGGTACCGTCGGTGATACGGCCAATGCGGTCGAGCCATTGCCGGCGTTCCCGTTCCAGATCTTCGGCAGTCCTGGGCTTGCGCCGTAGCAGAAAATAGGCCGCTAGCAGCACGCCCGCACCGCCCACAATCAGAATGTAAACGTGGAATGGAGTCATGAGAACAGAACTTGGCAATCGCGTAATTGTGTAATCTGAAGGCCGGCGCCGTCAAATTACCATGGCCGCATTACTCAGTGCTCGTCTACCACGGGGTTGCGCAACGTTCCCACGCCCTCAACCCTGACTTCCACCACGTCTCCGGCCACCACAGGGCTGACGCCTTTGGGGGTCCCGGTCGCGATCAGGTCCCCGGGGAGAAGAGTCATGGCTTGCGAGATGTGGCGAATGATCACTTCCAGGGGGAAAATGAAATCCCGCGTGTTGCCTTGCTGGCGGACCTCCCCGTTGACGCGGGTTTCCACGGTTACGCCGGCCCAGGGATCAATCTCGTCGGTCACCAGCGGACCCACCGGACAGAAGGTATCGAAGCCTTTAGCGCGGGTCCATTGCCCGTCCTTGTTCTGCAGGTCGCGGGCGGTGAAGTCGTTCACGCAAGTGTAGCCGCGGATGTAGGGGCGAACGTCTTCGTCCGCTGACGGTTTGTAGCATGCCTGGGCGATGACCACGCCCAGCTCACCCTCGTAATCGGTGCGCTGCGCAATCCGGGGACGGCGGATGTTGTCCCCATGGGCGAGAAGCGAAGAGGGGGGTTTGAAGAAGATTAAGGGCTCGGCAGGGACCTCGTTGCCCAGCTCCTCCGCATGCTCGCGGTAGTTGCGTCCAACGCAGACGATCTTCGTAGGGCGGACCGGCGGCAGCAGCCTGGCCTCGGCGAGGGGGATATGATCCATGCGCTTGGTGGCCAGATCCTCCATGTCCCCGCCGGCCTCTTCCGGGGCAGTGAGCAGCAGACGTGTAATCTCCTCACGGCCTGCAACCGATTCGATCAGACCGTAGTGGACCTGGCTATTGAGATGGAAGCGGCAATATTTCATAGGAAACCAGCAATGAGCAGTTAGCAATTAGCACCTGGCCTTTCCCATCTTGGGGCTGCCACGTTGCCTCGCAGCCAATTGCTAATTGCCAACGGCTAACTGCTGCCCTATGGTACCGCCTCGCTCGCCTCCTCTGACTTCGCGCTCTCGTTGCCGCGCAGGTCAACCGCGGAGACGGAATAGATATAGCGATGTCCCGAAACTACATTTACATCGCGAAATGCCGGAGATTTCACCAATTCGGAGTTGATTTTTGCTTCTAATCCGCCCTCTTCGTGACGGTAGATGTTGTATCCGGCGAGATCGGCGTCGGTGACGGGAGCCCAAATCAGGTCCACAAATGGGGCTTGGCCCACCCCGGAAAATACGGCCTGCAGCCCAGACGGAACCCCGGGTGGGTAGATGTCATGGGCGAAAACTTTCATCGGCGGCGTGTCATCCCCTTCGACTTGAAGCTCGGGCCCGCTGGCTTGAGAGATGACAGTCACCACGGTTGCCCAGTAATCGTAAGTCTTCTCCCACTCGAAGCTGTGATCCACAAGTTGTCCGAGCGGGGAGGTGCTGAGCGCCACCTCTCCGGCGACGGTAGCGGTGGTGCTGCCTTCCTGGCGACGGTAGACACGATAGATATGACGCAGTTCCGGAGCCTCGTGCTCGTGCAGAATACCGGTCCAGCTCAAGACCACTCCCTCCGGCGTGATCTGGGCCTTGAAGTCATCGGGCGGGGGCAGCGTGGGCGCCGCCGGCAGCTTCACCTGGTTGGAGAGCCCGGCACTGCGTTGGCTCGTGTTCAGAACTGAGACGGCATAGGTGAGCTCTTCCGTGGGATTCTTCGCTTGCAGCTCCTGAGGAAGCGTGTCGGTGTAGCTGGCCTGGACCTTCATCGGTGGGTTTGCGGGTTCGTGCTTTGCTTTGGGCGGGAGTGGAAACTGGGAGGCGGCGACCTCCCCCACCGGGGTGCCACAAGCGCTCATGGCAATTTCCAGGCTGCGGCAAACCTGAGTTGCGCCCATCCGGCGCACGGTGGCGCCTTCGGTGGTTGTATTCGGTACGGTCCAGGCAAGGTAAACCTTGTCGCCCTTGCGGCGGGCGCGCAGATCAGTCGGCGGCTTGGGCAATTCCAGCGCCGGCGGTATGGGCGCGCCAACCTTGGCACAACCAGTAAGGGCACCGGCGCAGGCTAGGAGCACCATGGCCCAGAAGAAATGTGGGTGGAACCGCATGAAGAAGTATCAGCGTAACACGAGCCGCGGAATTATCCGCTGGGGCAGTGGTCGCACACGCGCGATCCTTCACCGGCTGAACGCCGGTTCAGGATGACGCCATTCGCGCAGTCGGCAACGGGTCAGTGCAGCCGCTAATCCGCCAGTTCCTTCACGGCGTCGCGGAATACGCGAGTATGGTGGTCCACGTCCTCCTTGGTCGTGCTCGGGGACATGAGCGCCATGTTGTGGAACGGGGTCAGCAGGATGCCCCGGTTCATGGCGTAGAGATGCATGAAGCGCTCCAATTCAAAATCCATGGCATCGTGCGCCTGGGTGCCGTTCTTCGGTCGGTGCGGTGAGAAAAGATATTCTGCGCGGCAGCCCAGGCGTGTTACGTGCCATGGCACCGAAGCATCGGCAATGGCTTTTTCCACTCCATCAGTCCAGCGCTCTGCCAGAGGAATCATATGGTCGAAGACCTCTTTGGTCAGCACCTTGGACAAAGTCGCCCGCATGGCAGCCAGAGAAAGCGCATTACCCGCCAGCGTTCCGCCGATGCCGCCGGTATCGCAGTCTTCCAGGCTGTGGCGCTCGGCGATCCGCCGGGCAACCTCCTGCGTGAATCCGTAGGCCGCCCCGGGAATGCCTCCGCCAATCGCTTTGCCAAGAACGAAGAAATCCGGCTCCAGGTTTTCGGCGCGGGTACAGCCACCGGGACCGGCGCAGATGGTGTGGGTCTCGTCCATGATGAGCAGCGTGCCCAATTTTCGTGTCAGGTCCCGCATGGCCCGATGGAAGCCGGGTTCGGGGTGCACGATTCCGACGTTGGTCATGACCGGCTCAGCCAGCACACAGGCAACATCGCCCGGCGCCAGCGCCTGCTCCAGCGCGGGCAGATCATTGAACTCGACTACCTTGGTGGTGACCGCGGGATCAACCGGCGGCCCGATGTTGCCGCGCCTCGCCTGGGCCACGCCGTCCTTGAGCGTGATAAAGCTCTCGTCCACCGTGCCGTGGTAGCACCAGTTGAAGACCAGGATCTTGGGACGGCCGGTGATCTGCCGGGCCAAACGGATCGAAAAGCGGTTGGCATCGGTGGCGGTAAGAGCAAACTGCCAGTAGGGCAATCCAAAACGCTTCTGCAGCTCTTCGCCCACGAAGACCGCATCCTCGCTGGGTAGCATGAGCGTGATTCCGCGCTTCAACTGCTCCTCCGCCGCCTTCGCTGTGGCAAACGGTGAGTGCCCGGTCATCGCCCCGGTATCGCCCAGGCAGAAATCCACGTAGCGGTTGCCGTCCACGTCGAAGAAGTGCGCGCCCTGCGCTTCGCGCACAAACGGTGGAAAGGCCCCCGCCCACTTCATCATCCAGTTCATAGGCACGCCGCCCAGCAACGACTTGCCTGCGCGCTCGAACAACGCCTTGGACTTGGGACGGTCGTTGACGAAGCGCTGCTGCTCGCGCTCCATCAGGGACTTGAGGCGGGCGCGGTCGATGGATGGCATCAGGGTTCCGGAAAACTACTAGCCACAGAGGACACAGAGAACGCGGAGAAAAGACACCCTCTCTCGGTGTCCCCTGGGTCCTCTGTGGTGAACTGTTCTTACAGGATGTACCGCGACAAATCCTGGTCCTTCACAATGTCCGCCAGTGTCCTGCGCACATAGTCGGCGTCAACTTTGAAATGTTCGCCCTTCTTGTCGGGCGCTTCAAAGCTGATCTCGTCCAGCACGCGCTCCATGATGGTGTGCAGGCGTCGGGCGCCGATGTTTTCCGTGCCTTCGTTCACGCGGAAGGCAAAGCGGGCCACTTCCTCGAGCGCCTCGCGCGTGAACTCCAGCTTTACGCCTTCGGTCTCGAGCAAAGCGGTGTACTGCTTCACCAGCGACGACTTGGGCTCGGTCAGGATGCGGATGAAGTCCTCCATGGTCAACGACTGCAGTTCCACGCGGATGGGGAACCGGCCTTGCAGCTCGGGAATCAGGTCGCTGGGCTTGGAGACGTGAAACGCCCCAGCTGCGATGAACAGAATATGGTCGGTGCGCACCATGCCGTAACGCGTGTTGACCGTAGTACCTTCCACGATGGGCAGGATGTCGCGCTGCACGCCTTCCCGGGAAACATCCGGCCCGTGGCCGCTTTCCCGGCCGGCGATCTTGTCGATCTCGTCGAGAAAGATGATGCCCGCATCTTCCACCCGGTCAATCGCCATCCGCGTGACCTGGTCCATGTCAATCAGGCGCTGCTCTTCTTCCTGAATCAGGTACTCGAAGGCCTCGTTGACCTTCATCTTCCGCTTCTTGGTGCGCTGGCCGAAGATGTTGGGCAGCATGTCCTTGATGTTGACGTCCATCTCCTCAACGCCCTGATTGGAGATGATTTCGAAGGCGGGGAATGACTTCTCGCGCACATCAATCTCCACCATGCGTTCGTCCAGCTTTCCTTCACGCAGCTGCTGGCGCAGCTTCTCGCGGGTGCGCGAGTGTGATTCGCCGGACGAGGTTGTCCCCTCGAGCACAAAACCAGCCTGCGACTCCACCGGACGCGGCGGCGGCGCGGGCGGTAACAAAATATCGAGCAGGCGCTCTTCCGCATTCAGTTCGGCCTTGTCGGACACGTCTTCGAGCTTCTCTTCACGCACCATGTCAATGGCAATTTCGACCAGGTCGCGAACCATGGACTCGACGTCGCGTCCCACGTAGCCAACCTCGGTAAACTTCGAGGCCTCAACCTTGAGAAACGGTGAGTTGGCCAGCTTTGCCAGGCGGCGGGCAATCTCGGTTTTGCCCACGCCGGTGGGGCCAATCATGATGATGTTCTTGGGAATGACCTCTTCGGCTAGCTCGGGGGCGAGCTTCTGACGGCGCATGCGGTTGCGCAGGGCAATGGCCACAGCGCGCTTGGCGTCCTTCTGGCCGACCACATGCTTGTCGAGCTCACTCACGATCTCGCGCGGGGTGAGCTCGTCCAGCGCAAGCTGTTCTTCTTCGACGCTTCCAGGTAAATAAATGGCCATATCTCAGTCGTTGGTCCTTGGTCGTTGGTCGTCAGCCACGAGGTCATCGGTTTGCCGACGACTAACGACTAAAGACTAGAGTTCCTCAATCGTGACCTTGTCATTCGTATAAATGCACATCTTGCCGGCAATCTTCATGGCTTCTTCGGCGATCTGGCGGGCGGAAAGCTGGGTGTGGTCGGCCAACGCCTGCGCTGCCGCCTGGGCATACGGTCCACCGCTGCCGATCGCAGCAATGCCGCCGTCGGGCTCGATCACGTCCCCCTGACCACTGAGCAGGAACGTCTGTTCCTTGTCGGAGACCAGCAGCAGCGCTTCCAGATGACGCAAGAACTTATCGGTGCGCCAGTCCTTGGCCAGTTCAACCGCGGCCCGCCCGAGGTTGCCATGATACTGCTCGAGCTTGGCCTCGAAACGGCTGAACAACGAAAAAGCATCAGCAGTCGAGCCCGCGAACCCGGCGAGAATCTTGTCCTGATAAAGCCGCCGGATTTTCTTCGCGGAATGCTTGATGACGGCTTCTCCCAGCGTGACCTGGCCGTCTCCGGCCATGACCACATTGCCGTTGCGGCGCACGCACAAGACCGTCGTGGACCGAACTAAACGCTTTCCGCTCATGAGCTTAATCTTTCATTATAGCAGCGCCGCCCGCTCCCGAGATCTGGCCTGGCCAGCTGGGTAGTGGGCTACTTTCATTTTGCAAGGCGAGTTAAGGGTCGCGTGCAGATCACCACAGATGCCCTCAAAACCTACGTGAACGTTATTGAAGATGCCTTTGGCGGACAGGCCGACTACGCTCAGTTGCACAAAGTTTATCGTGCTCCTCTAGAGAACGAGACCAGGTATAGCCCAGCCAAGTGCATCGGCTGTGACATGAAAGAAGTCAGCGGAAGGCCAGATTTTCGGCACGTTTCGACGAGTTTTGTGGAAAGGCAAAACTGGAGTGTCCGTACCTCGATGCGCCGCTACACCCGCTTGTCGAACGGATTCTCTCGCAAACTGCGAAACCATGCGGCTGCCACGGCGCTAAACTACTTCGCGTACAATTTCATTCGGATTCACCGAACTCTACGCACTAGCCCGGCGATGGCTGCTGGCGTTACGGATCGGCTATGGAGCGTGGAAGACTTGGTTGCCCTGTGGGAAGCCTATGAAAAGCGAAGGGCGGAAAGAGCGGCATAACGATGGGACAGCAGGTTAAACAATATCAGTGCACACAATGTGAGCGGTTGTTTGTCGTCACAGGGAGTGGCCCCGATCCATACCCAGAGGAAGTCAAAGTGAGCGTACAGTGTCCACGCGCAGAATGCTTAACTCCAAATACCATTGACTGGCCGCACGGCTATCCATACTCCGTGAATCCAAAGTAGCCCACTACCGGCCAGCTGTGATATTGGTCACATTCTGATGTGCGCACGCGCGCTATACTGCCGTCATTCCCGTGGAGGTGATATCCATGAAATCAGTTGTGCTCTGTCTCGGTGTTGTGATGTTTTCCACTTGCCTTTGGGCGCAGGCCGCTCCTGCCGCAACCCCAGCCCCGGCCCCGCAAGCCCCCGCGGCCGGGCCGGGTAGCCCTATGCACCGTCACGGCCAGGCCATGGGTGGAATGCGCGATCAGCACATGCAGGAGATGAAGGCCCAAGTCGAGAAGATGCGCGCCACCCTGGATCAGATGAAGACGAACCTTGCGAGAGTGAAGGATCCTGCCCTCAAACAGCAGAGCCAGTTCGACGTTGATCTCTGGGAAGCCATGGTCAAGCACATGGAAGGCATGGTGAATATGATGTCCGGCTCGGGAGGAGCGGGCATGGGTGGAATGGCCGGGATGGGCGGAATGCAGGGCGGCATGAGCGGCATGCAAGGGGGTATGGGCGGCAGCATGCAGTGCTGCAAGGATATGAAAGAGGGTGGCGGTTGCTGCGGCGGGAACAAGTGCATGCAGGGTGCGCCGAAGCCCGCGCCTGACGACAAGAGCATGCAGTAGGAGCCGTCCAGTTGACAGGAGGCTTGCTTTCGTTGGGCAGCCCGAGCGCGTCTGCCCCTACGCGGTCACCGGTTCCGGCTTCCCCGCCAGCAACTGTCGCAGAACGAACTGCAGGATGCCGCCGTTCGCGTAATACTGGGCTTCCTGTGGGGTGTCAATGCGTACTAGTGCCTTGAACTCCCTGGTCTTGCCGCCAGCCGTGGCCCTCACTGTCACCTGGGCGCCGGGGCTGTACTTCCTCATCAGGTCCGAGATCCCGGTGACGTCAAAGACTTCTTCCCCGCTCAGTTTCAGCGACTGCGCAGTCTCCCCCGTCAGGAACTGTAATGGAAGAATCCCCATGCCCACCAGGTTGGAACGGTGGATGCGCTCGTAGCTCTCGGCGATGACCACGCGCACGCCCAGCAGCAGGGGACCTTTCGCCGCCCAGTCGCGCGAAGAACCAGACCCATATTCCTTCCCCGCAATGATTACCAGCGGCACGCCTTCCGCAACATATTTTTCCGAGGCTTCGAAGATGGTCATCTCCGCGCCGTCGGGCAGGTGGCGGGTAAATCCGCCCTCGAGGTTGGGAACCATCTTGTTGCGCAGGCGCACATTGGCAAACGTGCCGCGCACCATCACTTCGTGGTTGCCGCGCCGCGAGCCGTAAGAGTTGAAGTCGGCGGGTTTGACTCCGTGTTCGATGAGGTATTTCCCCGCTGGGCTGTCCTTCTTAATGGAGCCAGCAGGAGAGATGTGGTCGGTGGTGACGCTGTCGCCGAGCACGGCCAACACGCGTGCCTTATGAATGTCCCCGACCGGCACGGGTTTGACTTTCATGTCGTCGAAATACGGCGCCTTGCGGATGTAGGTGGAGTCCTTCTCCCAGGCGTAGGTTTCGCCCTTGGGTACGGGCAGCGAGCGCCAGCGCTCGTCGCCCTGGTAAACCTCGCCGTAGCTCTTGCGAAACATGTCCGATGAAATAGATTTCTGAATGGCCTCGTCCACTTCCCGCCGGGAGGGCCAGATGTCGGCCAGAAAAACCGGCTTGCCCTGCCGGTCTTTGCCAATGGCGTCTTTGCGCAGGTCCACATCAATGCGTCCCGCCAGGGCAAAGGCCACCACCAAGGGAGGGGACATCAGGTAGTTGGCGCGCACCTCGGGATTGATGCGGCCCTCGAAGTTGCGATTGCCGGAGAGCACCGAGGCCACGACCAGACTCTTCTGGTCAATTTCCCTGGAGATTTCCGGGGGCAGCGGGCCGGAGTTGCCAATGCAGGTAGTGCAGCCGTAGCCGACGAGATTGAATTTCAACTTCTCCAGGTAAGGCATGAGGCTGGCCTTTTCCAGGTAGTCGCGCACTACTTTCGAGCCGGGCGCTAACGAGGTCTTCACCCAGGCGGGGACCTCGAGTCCGCGCTCCACCGCTTTTTTCGCCAACAGCCCGGCGGCGAGCATCACGAACGGGTTCGAAGTATTGGTGCAGCTTGTAATGGCGGCGATCACCACGCTCCCGTGATGAAGGCTGCCGTTGCTTGAAGCCGTGGCCGGCTTGACCTCACCCTTGCCCGGCTTGACCAGCGATGGCAATGCCTGCTCGAATGATTCGCGCGCTTTGGACAGCGCCACGCGGTCCTGCGGGCGCTTGGGCCCAGCGAGGCTGGGCTCGACGGTGGCCAGGTCCAGTGTCAGTAGTTCGGAGTATTCCGCTTCTGGAGTCTTGGCATCGTGGAACAAGCCCTGTTCGTGACAGTAAGCCTCAACCAGAGCGATCTGTTCCTCAGAGCGACCGGTCAGACGCAAGTAGGAAAGCGTCTCTTTGTCAATCGGGAAGATCCCGCAGGTCGCGCCGTACTCCGGTGACATATTGCCAATCGTGGCGCGGTCCGCCAGGGGCAGGTCCTGCAGCCCCGGTCCGAAATATTCAACGAATTTCCCCACCACGCCGTGTTTCCGCAGCATTTCTGTGATGGTGAGCACCAGGTCAGTGGCCGTCGCCCCTTCCCGCAGGCGGCCGGTGAGCTTCACGCCCACCACCAGCGGAATCAGCATGGAGACCGGCTGTCCCAGCATGGCGGCCTCGGCTTCGATTCCCCCCACACCCCAGCCCAGCACGCCCAGGCCGTTGATCATGGTGGTGTGCGAGTCGGTGCCGACCAGGGTGTCGGGGTAGGCCGTGCGTTTGCCCGCCGACTCCTGCACGAATACCACCCGCGCCAGATATTCCAGGTTCACCTGGTGCACGATGCCGGTGTCTGGCGGAACAATCTTCAGATTGCGAAACGCCGTCTGCCCCCAGCGCAGGAACTGGTAGCGTTCCTTATTGCGCTGGAACTCGAGCAGAGCGTTCACGTCGAAGGCATTCGGCGTGCCGAACTCATCCACCTGCACGGAGTGGTCAATCACCAACTCTGCCGGCTGCAGCGGATTAATCAACGCCGGGTCGCCGGACAAGCGCTTCATGGCATCGCGCATGGCGGCCAGATCCACCACCGCCGGCACCCCGGTAAAGTCCTGCAGCAGCACTCGGCTGGGGGTGAAGGCAATTTCTTTGTCCGGCTTCGACTTGCTGTTCCACGCCGCGAGCGCGCGAATTTCGTCCTTGGTCACGTTGCGGCCATCTTCGGTTCGCAGAAGATTCTCCAGTAGAATGCGCAGCGAATAAGGCAAGTGGCGCGTGGAGATGCCCTGCTTGTCCAGCGCGTCAATCCTGTAGATTTCGTATTCCTTGTTGCCAACTTTGAGACTAGAGCGGCTATTGAAACTATTCATGAATGATGACCTTCCTGAGATGTCCGCACGCCCACCAATACTTGAATACTAGTTTAGCCCTTCGGCGGAGGATTGTGCAGCGCAGGTCCGATTGCCGCTGCCGTCGACGCCGGCGCAGGAACACCGTGCAGCGAGGACGCTTATTTTGCCCGCAGCAGCAGCACCGGCGCGCTGATGCGGTGCTGTACCCGGCTGGCAGTGGTACCCAGGAACACATCGGCGAGGAAGCGGTGTCCGTGAGTACTCATGGCCACCAGATCGCAGCCCTTCTGCTTGACCCACTTGACGATTTCACTGGCGGGGTCGCCGTACGCCAACTCCGCTTCCGCTGGAATGCCGGCCGCCTGGAACTCGGCCCGCACTCTTTCCAAGTACGCCGTGTCTTCGGTGATCTCCGGGCTGACCGCGTCTGGACCATAGGTTCGGGCGGCCCATCCGTCGGCCACGTGCAGCAACACCAGGCGGCTGTGCGCCAGCTTCGCGAGCTGTTTGACATGCTCGATGATGGCCCGGTCGGTCGGCGTGCCATCCAGCGTCACGAGAATGGTTTCGTACATGGTGGTTACACTTGCCTCGCCGTCATCCGCCAACGATGACCTGCCAGGCTCCCCGGAGCGAATCCGGCAGGCCGTAGAGATCCATGCAGGTGATCAGAATAGCACTGGTCCAGCCGGCCACCAGCAGGAACCAACCGTTCCTCCAGGCTCCCATTCGCTTGCGCGAACTGGTGAATTGCAAGAGCGGAAACATGGCGAACGGTAGTTGCAGCGCCAGCACCACCTGGCTCAGGGTCAGCAGGTCGGTAACACTGCTGTCGCCTCGCAGCCCAATGATGAATACCGCGGGCAGGATGGCCAGCGAACGCGTGATCAGCCGCCGCACCCAGGGCTTGATCCGCCAATGCATGAACCCTTCCATGACAACCTGGCCCGCAAGCGTGCCGGTGATGGTGCTGCTCTGCCCGCTCGCCAGCAGTGCTATCGCGAATAGCGTGCTGGCCACGGCCGTCCCCAGCAGCGGCGCCAGGGTCAAATACGCCACCCGCACCCAATCACTGTCCGCGCTGAACGTGACCACCTGCCCGCCAGATACCGTCACGCTCTGCTTTCCAAAGAAAACCATCGCCGCCAGGACCAGGATCGCCGCGTTTACAAAGAACGCGATGCTGAGGGCCACGATGGAGTCGATGGTGTTGAACCGAAGCGCGCTGCGAATGGAGGGCTCGTCTTTTTGCAGCTTGCGGCTCTGCACCAGGGCGGAATGCAGGTACAGGTTGTGCGGCATCACCGTGGCGCCGATGATGCCGATGGCAACGTACAACATTCCTGCCCGACGAAAGTGCGGTGTGATGAATGCCTGGCCCATTTCCAGAAAGCTGGGCTGGGTCTGGGGCAGAATGAAAATCTCGATGAAATAGCACACCGCGATGGTCGCAATCAGCAGCAGAACCACGGCCTCGATGGTGCGCATTCCATAGCGTTGCAAGGCCAGGAGGAGGAGCACATCCAGGCCCGTGATGATCACCGCCCATAGCAATGGGATGTGGAACAGCAGGTTGAGGGCGACGGCGCTCCCCAGTACCTCAGCCAGGTCGCAGGCCCCGATGGCCACCTCACTCAGCAGCCAGTTGGGCCAGCGTGTCCACTTGGGATACCAGTCGCGGCAGCATTGCGCGAGATCCTTGCCGGTCACCACCCCCAGGCGGGCAGAAATCACCTGCATGAAGATGGCCATCAGGCTGGCCAGACCGACTACCCATAGAAGTCCGTACTTGAACCGGGCGCCGCCTTGCAGGTCGGTGCCCCAGTTGCCGGGGTCCATATAGCCGACGCTGACGAGGATCGCCGGCCCTACAAACGCCCGCCACTGCTCCCAAAATCCCGCCTCGTGGTGCGGCACCTCGACCGAACTGTGCACCCCTTCCAAAGACAGGTGGTTGCTGGCATCGGCGCTAGCGGGCGCACGGGAGCCGCCCGATCCGCCGGTGTTGATCTGCCCGTCTGTCTCTCTCATCTCTTGTGCTTCCAGGATCGGAGCTGGTCAACTGGCATACACTGCTGGAAATTAACTATGGTTAATTATACCGAGCGGGAGGGCAGCCGGGAAACCCAAATCTTGTCGGTTGCGGATCGGCCTAGAACTATAGTACCCGAGGCAGTCTGGAGAGAAAGCGTCTTGTCGTAATTGCACTCCATTAGGCGGAGTTCCGACCCAGGCCGGATGCCGCGGGCCTCCAGAAATTCGAGGAGATGGCGGTCTCGCTCATAGATCCCGCTGACCTGGTACCGTTGTCCGGCCTCCGCGTTGGAGAGCAGCAGCAAACCGCGACGGCGGCGGCTCATGGGACTCTCCAACTCACTCAGGTTGCCGTGCGGACAGGCGCCTCCGCGGCCCAGTTTGGTCAGCAGCTTGGCCTCGAAGTCCGGCGAGACAGCATGCTCCAGGCGCTCCGCTTCGTCGTGCACCTTGTACCATTCCATGCCGAACATTTCCGAGAGCATGCGCTCGATAAGGTGATGGCGCAGCGTCAGTTTGCGGGCGATCTTGCGCCCGGCAGGTGTGAGCCCCACCTGCCCGTCGCCCCGCACCCGCACCAGGCCGTCTTTCTTCAGCCGGCGAAGCGCCATCGTCACGGCCGGCGGCGAGACCGTCAGCCAGTGTGCCAGAGTCGCCGATATGACCGCCTCGCCCTCGCTCTCGGCCTCCAGGATCGCCTTCAGGTAATCCTCTTTGGAGACGGTGATCATCGCGCAAGATTATAGGCGGAGATTAAGCATGGTTAACGGGAATCAATAGTGGGATCGTCAATTTCCAATTGCCGATTGCCAATTGGACGACCACCCGGCTTTCGATTGGCAATTGACAATCCGGGTTTGACATCACTCACTCATCCCCCTAACCTTTGTTTATCCCGAGCTATGAAGGTCCTCGTCATCGGCAGCGGCGGACGCGAGCACGCACTGGTGTGGAAATTGCGCCAGTCTCCACGCGTGTCCCAGGTGTACTGCGCACCGGGCAACGGGGGGATCACGGAGGACGCTGAGTGCCTTCCCGTTGACGTTAAGAACCTGGAAGCGCTGCTGACGCTGGCCCACCAGGTCCAGCCCGATCTGACCGTGGTGGGACCCGAGTTGCCGCTTACTCTGGGCGTGGTGGATGAGTTCGCCCGGCAGGGGTGGCGCATCTTCGGTCCCAGCAAAGCTGCGGCCCGGCTGGAGTCGAGCAAGAGCTTCGCCAAGGAATTTCTGCAGCGCCACCGCATTCCTACCGCGCACTATGCCATCTGCAATTCGCTGGACGAAGTCCACCATGCTTTGCCGCATTTCCACATGCCGATTGTGGTCAAAGCAGACGGGCTGGCGGCCGGCAAAGGGGTGGTGATCTGCAGGAGCAAGGAAGAGGCAACTTCCACGTCATCCGAGATGCTCAGCGGCAAAATGCTGGGTGAGGCCGGCTCGCGCGTGGTGCTGGAAGAGTGCCTGCAGGGAGAGGAGCTTTCTTTTCTGGTAGTGAGTGACGGCGAGCGGATTGCGCCTCTGGTCGCAGCCCAGGACCACAAGCGGATCGGCGACGGGGACACCGGGCCGAATACCGGCGGTATGGGCGCCTATTCCACACAAACTATCGTCGACGATCAGATGCGCAACTGGCTGGTGCAGCACATCGCGCGGCCGGTGGTGGAGGGCATGAAGGCCGAAGGTGCTGAATACAAGGGCGTGCTCTATTGCGGGCTGATGATGACAGCACGGGGGCCAATGGTCCTGGAATTCAATTGCCGCTTTGGCGATCCCGAGACCCAACCCATCTTGATGCGCCTGGAGAGCGACCTGGTGGAGGCTCTGGAAGCCTCGATCGACGGGCGGGTCAGCGATGGTGATTTTCGCTGGTCGCCCGATGCGGCGGTGTGCGTGGTGATGTCGTCGGGCGGCTATCCCGGCACCTTCGAGGTGGGGAAGAAGATCATGGGGATCGAAGAGGCGGGAAAAATCGAGGGCATCAAGGTTTTCCACGCCGGGACCACGAGGCGGGATGGCGCCTACTACACTGCCGGCGGGCGCGTGCTGGGTGTAACCGCGCGGGCGAGCGAGCTCGCGACCGCAGTCCAGCGGGCCTATGAGGCGGTTTCCAGAATTGGGTTTGAAGGCGCGCATTACCGCAAAGACATCGCGGCGCGGGCACTAAAGAAATAGACGTCGGAGCTCGGACGTCAGACCTGGGCTCGCCGGGAGCGTCCCGAGTGCAGGACTACACAGGAGACTCATGAGCAAACCGCAGGTTTCCATCGTCATGGGCAGCGACTCGGACCTCGAGATCATGCAGGAGGCCGGCAAGGCGCTGGAACAGTTCGGCATTCACTACGAGATGGATGTAACCTCGGCGCACCGCTCGCCCGAGCGCACCGCCGAGTATGCGCGCAAGGCCGCCAACCGCGGAATTCGCGTGATTATCGCGGGCGCGGGCGGAGCGGCGCACCTGGCGGGCGTGATCGCGGCCCATACCACACTCCCGGTCATCGGTGTTCCCATTCCATCGACTTCGCTGAACGGACTCGATTCCCTGCTGGCCACGGTGCAGATGCCGGCGGGGATTCCGGTCGCCACAGTGGCCATCGGCAAACCCGGCGCTACGAACGCTGGCATTCTGGCGGCGCAAATCCTGGCGCTCGCCAGTGAGAGCCTCACGAAGAGACTCGCTGCGCACAAAGAGCAGTTGGCCAACAGCGTGGAAGAGAAGTCCAAGAAACTGAAGATGACGCTGGGAAGCTAGCCTCGGTTGACTATTCAAACCTCACACGCCTTTTCTCTGGCGTCATCCTGAGCCCGGGAGGGCGAAGGATCTTGCGCGGACTTTCCTATCTTGTGGTCAGAGACGTGCCGCTGCGCGCGGGATTTCTCGCTCGGCTGAACTACGCCGAGGTTCGAAATGACGCCGGCTGGGGGGCGCGCCGCGATGCCAGTGTCAGCAGCTATTCTTTAGGCGTCATCCAGTCCGAAAGGGCGAAGAGCCTGCCCTGAGCGAAGTCGAACGGATCCTGCGTGCAGTGGCACTGCGCTCGTTGTCCAATCGCCACTTGGCAATTACAGCTTCAGGCTCTTCAGATACTCTCGCAGTGGCCCTCCCAGGTCGGGGCGCTTGAGCGCGAATTCCACCGTGGCCTTGAGGAAGCCCAGCTTGTCGCCCGTATCGTGGCGCTTGCCTTCGAACACGTAGCCGTACATCTTTTCCTTTTTAAGTAGCGCCCGCAACCCGTCGGTCAGCTGCAGCTCTCCGCCCACACCAGCTTTGATGTTGGACAGGGTTTCAAATACCGCGGGCGTCAGGATGTAGCGGCCGATCACGGCGATATTGGAAGGCGCGTCGGCAGGCTTCGGTTTTTCCACCATGTCTTCGATTTCGTAGAGCCGCCCGCCAAAACGGCTGTCCGCAGGCCTTACCTTCAGCACTCCATAGGCTGAGATGGCGGCGCCCTCGATCATCTGGGCGGCCAACACCGAGCACTGGGTTTGCTCGAAGACATTCATCATCTGCTTCAGGCAGGGCACCTCGGCGTCAATCACGTCGTCAGCCAGGAGCACAGCGAACGGTTCGTTGCCCACCAGTTCGCGCGCCATGAGCACAGCGTGACCCAACCCCAGCGCCTCTTTCTGGCGGACGTAGGCCACGTGGATCATGTCGGAGATGTCGCGCACGATGTTGAGCAGATCGGTCTTGCCGCGTTCTTCGAGCATCTTCTCCAGTTCGTAGCTGACGTCGAAGTGGTCTTCAATGGCCTGCTTGCCGCGGCCCGTGATGATGATGATCTGGTCGCACCCGGCGGCCAGAGCCTCTTCCACCCCGTACTGGATGATGGGCGTGTCCACCAGGGGCAGCATCTCTTTGGGCTGGGCCTTGGTGGCAGGCAGGAACCGCGTGCCCAGCCCGGCCGCGGGAAAAACTGCTTTGCGAACTTTCATCGCCATGGGGTCGGTCGTCAGTCCTCAGTCATCAGCAATCCGTTCGGTGATTGTACCTGCTGGGTTCGCCCGCTGGCGAGTAGAGTAGCTGCACCGTAAGCGCCTCAACCAAAGGCCGTAGCGCCGGCGTCCCGCCGGCCACCACCGGCTCAGCGAAGGGAAGTCTTGTGAAGGATCCGACTCGAACCCGCTACTTCTGAGGTACGGCTTCCTGGCTGGCCAGTTCCTCCAGCAGATCGTGCAGGGTTTGCAGCACTCCGTCCGCTACGGTGGCCTTTATGCCAAACTTCAAACTTCCATCGGGAGTGAACTGTGTACCCTTCTGCGACGCTACGAAGCGGGCCAGCTTGCCCGCGTCAATGGCCGCGTTTTGCCGGAACTTGATATTGACCAGGTCGCGCTTGCGCTCGATGCCGGTCACGCCCACGCGCACCGCCAGCAGCTTGAGCGTGGCGTATTCCAGCAGGTTGCGCACAGCGGCGGGCGGCTCGCCATAGCGATCTTGCAATTCGGCGCGGACGTCTTTGAGCTGCGATTCGCTCTCCACGCCCGCTACGCGCTTGTACATGCGCAGCCGCTGATTCTCTTCCCTGATGTAATCCACCGGGATGCGAATGTTCAGGCCCAGGTTGAGCTGAATCTCGGCTTCTTCCGGCGCGGCTTCACCCTTCATCTCCCGTACGGCGCGGTCGAGCATCTGCGTGTACAACTCGAAGCCGACGGCTTCAATGTGCCCGCTTTGCTCGCCGCCCAGCAGATTGCCCGCCCCGCGCAGTTCGAGGTCTAAGGCCGCAATCTTGAATCCCGCGCCCAGGTCGGAGAATTCTTTCAAAGCGGCCAAGCGTCGGCGCGCAATCGGCGTCAGCTCGATTTCCGCCGGCAGCAACAGGTAACAATAGGCCCGGCGATTCGACCGGCCCACCCGCCCGCGCAACTGGTAAAGCTCAGACAATCCGAAGCGGTCGGCGCGGTTGATGAGCATGGTGTTGCACAGCGGGATGTCGAGACCGTTCTCGATAATGGTGGTCGCTACCAGGATGTCAGCTTCGTGATGCATGAACTTCAGCATCACCTTCTCGAGCTCGCCCTGCGACATCTGTCCGTGCCCGACGATGATGCGCGCCTTCGCCACCAGGGTCTGCAGCTTAGCAGCGATTTCCCAGATGGTATCCACGCGGTTGTGGAGAAAATAAACCTGGCCGCCGCGGTCGAGTTCCTGCTCGAGCGCAGACTGGATCAGCTTTTCGTCCCAACTGGCGACGACCGTCTGAATCGCGATGCGGTCTTTGGGCGGCGTCTCGATCACGCTCATATCCCGCAGTCCAACAAGGGACATGTGCAGGGTGCGCGGAATGGGCGTGGCCGACATGGTGAGCACGTCCACCTGCTTGCGCATCTGCTTGAGGCGCTCTTTGTGCCGCACTCCGAAGCGCTGCTCTTCGTCCACGACCAGCAGGCCAAGATCGGCGAACTTCACGTCTTTGGACAGCAGGCGGTGGGTGCCGATCAGAATGTCCACTTTGCCAGCCTCGACCCTTTGTATGATTTCTTTCTGCTGCCTGGCGGTGCGGAAGCGGCTCAGCATTTCCACCGTCACTGGGAAGGCGGCGAAGCGCTGCTTGAAGGTCTCAAAGTGCTGGAAGGCCAAAACCGTGGTTGGCGCCAGCACGGCGACTTGTTTGTTGTCGCTGATGGTCTTGAAGGCGGCGCGCATGGCGACTTCTGTCTTGCCGTAGCCGACGTCGCCGCAGAGCAGGCGGTCCATGGGCTGCGAGGATTCCATGTCGCGCTTGACATCCACGATAGCCAGTTCCTGGTCTTCCGTCTCGCTGAATTCGAAGGCGTCCTCGAACTCGCCCATCCACTCGCTGTCGGCGGAGAAGGCGTGCCCCTGGGCGGCCTTGCGTTCGGCGTAGAGCTTGAGCAGTTCGTCGGCCATGTCCTTCATGGCCTTGCGGACGCGGGCTTTGGTCCGGGCCCAGGCGGCGGTACCCAGGTGATTGAGCACGGGCTTGGCGCCTTCCGACGACCGGTATTTCTGCACCAGGTCAAGGCGGGTCAGGGGGACGTAAAGGCGCGCGGCCTCGGCGTATTCCAGCAGCATGAATTCGGCGGCGCCATCGCCCTGATTGATCTCTTTGAGGCCCTGGTATTGGCCGATGCCATGCTCGACATGGACGACGTAGTCGCCGACCTGCAGATCGCGGAAATCGGAAAGAAACGCGGAGACCTTGGATTTCTGCCGCGGGTGCGCCGCCACCGCCTCCGACTCGTCGAACAGATCCCGCGCGCCAAAGATGGCGAGGCCCGCCTCGGGCAGCATCACACCCTCGGGAACATAGGCCTTGACTAGCGTGGTGGTGAGCACTTCGCCCGCGAAGTAGGCCGTTTCGTCGGCGTAACTTTCTCCGCCACGGGTGCGGCTTCCCAGACGAAAGGAGACCGCGTACTCGCTGAAGATGTCGGCCAATCGCTCCACTTCTCCGGTGTTGGCCACGGCCAGCAGCACGCGCTTGCCCTCCGCAATCTGCTTCTTAACTTCCTCCAGCATGGCCGGAACCGAGCCGTGAAAACGGGGCGTAGGTTGGGAATGGAAAGTGACGGCTGAGGCGTTATCTTCAGCACGCTGTATGCCCAGATGTTCAACCTGCGCGCCAGGCAAGGTGGCCAGGCGCTGCCACCAATTCTCGGGGGGGAAGTACAGATCGGTGGGGCGAACCAGGTTGCCGACTCCACTGCGCTCGTGGGCCTCTCCAATGCGCGCCCACATGCGGTCGCATTCCTGCTTGAGGCTGTCGGGTTCATCGGCGAGCACGACGGCGTTGGGCAACAGATCAAACAGGGTGCGATCGGCCCCGGCCACCGGCGCGTAGAACTCCCAGCCGGGGAACACCGTGACTCCGCCTGCGCGCACCGCCTGCTCGATCACTTCCTCGGCGCCGGTGATGCGCTTTCCGGAGAGCCGGGCGTGGATGGCGCCCAGGAGCTCCTCGCTGACCGGAGTCTCGGTGAGGGGGAGCAGCAGCGCCTCGTCCACCGGATTCGAGGAACGCTGGCTCGCGGGATCGAACTTGCGGATGGACTCGACCTCGTCGCCAAAGAACTCGATGCGCAGCGGGCGGTCCGCCTCGGGAGAGTAAACGTCGAGAATGCCGCCCCGCAGCGCGTACTCGCCGGGCATCTCCACGACATCCGTCGAGCTGTAACCAACCGTGTTGAGGTGGCGAAGCAGCAGGTCGGTGTCGAGAGTGTCGCTGCGGCGCACGATGCGCGCCAAGTCCGAATAATATTCCGCGGAGCGCAGGCGAAGGGCCGTAGCCGTGATGGGCGAGACCACAATCGATGCCGTGCCAGAAGCGATTTTCCAAAGCGCCACTGCCCGCTGTTCCTGGATTTCCGGGTGGGGAGAGAGGTTCTGGAAGGGGAGCACATCGCGGGTGGGCAGGGACACGACGGAGTCTGGCTCCAGGCCTCCAGTCATCTCCGCGAAGGCGCGGACCACCGGCAGAAAGTCTTCGGCGGTGCGGTTGTCGGGGACGACCAGAATCAGCGGCCGTCCGGCTGCCCTATGCAGCAATACCAGAAGCAACGCCTTGGCCGTGGGTGTAAGGCCGGAGACACTAATCCGCCCCGTGCCCTCTTTCAGATGGGAGGCCACGCGCGAGAAGGCGGGCAGCTTTTCCACGTCCGCAAACAGATCGCGGACGAACGGCAGGACCATTGCCTTTTGATTCTAACAGGAGCGCGGGGCGACGTTGCCGGCCACGCCACGGTTTGTGCAAACACAGCCGGTTGCAGGCAGCGGCATCGGTTACGATCCTGCCGCTTCAGACTATGGAGACAACGGGTTTGCGCGACTGCCGCCCTAACCGGCCGGTTCGGGTTGCGGCGGCAGCGGCGGTGACAAGGGTGAAGGTCCTGGGGCTGGGGGTGGCGCCGGGTAGAGTGCCGCACTCAGCGCGGGATAGCGCGCGGCAAAGAAATAGATTGAATAGGCGGGGAAAAATACGATGGCCGGGACCGAGATCAGCGCAAACAGATACAGGATGCCCACCACAACAATGCATGCCACCACCACCGCCAGCGTGATGGTGTACAGGTTCCACGTCAGGCCGGCCGCCTTACCGGTGAGCACAGCGGCGACGCCCACGGCGCCCAGCGGAACCAGCAGCACGAGAATCACGATGGCGGCGACGATGCCCAGGATCACCGCAGCGCCCAGCGCCAGCACGACTTTCATCCCCACATAGCCGGCGTAGCCTCCCTTTTCCGCCTTCAGCCTCGGAATCAGCCGCCGCCATCCTTCGACCGCGCTGATATCTTCCAGCGCCATCTGTGGAACGACAAAGTCCTTGGTCAGCACATGCACCACCAAGACTGAGACCACGGCCGTCATAACAAGGAAAAAGAGCACTACGCCACCCAGGATCAGCGGCAGCAGATGCTGGCTTGGCGCTTTCCACCAGCCCAGCGCCAGCGCGATGGCCGCGGGAATGCCCAGCAGAATCGTCAGTCCGGCCAGCGTAGCCAGGAAAAAAAGAATCTGCCATACGAAGTACCGCCAGCCCGGCCTCTGGCGCCGCTCCCAGCCGCGCCGGATTTGGCAATGCTTCGCCATCACGCTGTCGAACAGGATGAACCGCATCACGCTGCTGATGTAGATAACGAGCACCCAGAGCACCAATCCGGCCACAATCAGAAGGGCGATCACCGCCGCGTACACTACCGGACTAGCCGATGACATCGGGAGATCGAGAAAATGCTGGGTGTCGCTGGGGCGGCTGGGCAGCTGGAAATTGGAATTGCAGCCGCCTCCCGAAGAAAGTTCTCCCGCCAGCAATCCCACCAGCGCCAACCTTGCCCACTGTCCCATGCGGAAGGGCTGGAGGAGTTGTTGCTTGGTGTGCTGAAAGGCCAGACTGATCGCATCCACCGCGGAAATGGGCAAGAGCGCACCTCGATGGCAGCAAGGTACTGCCAAGCGGAAATCGGGTCAAACAAATTTCGCGGGATCGGGCTTGAGAATCGACAATCGAGGATTTTTCTATTCGTAGCGCAGCGCTTCAACCGGATCCAGTCTGGAGGCCCGCAGCGCCGGCACCAGCCCGCTGATCACTCCGACGGCCAGCAGAACAACGGTGGAAATGCCCACGGTCATGACGGAAATCTTCAAGTGGATATCGCCTTTGCCGGAATCATCTTCGAACAACGGCCCCATCAAGGGCAGCGTGCCCACAGCCGCGGCGATGGCGTAAGACAGCAACACTCCGATGGCCCCGCCCAGCAGCATGATGAGCAGAGTCTCCGCCAGGAATTGCAGCTTGATGTGGCGTTTTCTGGCGCCCAAGGCGCGGCGCAGGCCGATCTCGCGGATGCGCTCATCCACCGACACCAGCATGATATTCATCACGCCCACACCGCCGATGCCGAGCGTGAGCGTGCCGATAAAGGTGAGCAGCACCTGGAGTCCGATGGTGATGGCATTGATCACCGGACGGAATTCGTCGCGTCCAAACATCTGGAGGGCTTTCTTGTCGGTGGGTGAAAACTGCTGGCGCGTGGCAATCGCCGCCAGCACCTGCGCCATGGCCTTCTTCTCGAACTGCGGGGCGATGGGCTCAAACACCAGCACCGAGGCGTAGCGGGTGTTCCACAAGTCGCCGGCTGAGGAATATGGGATCCAAACGGAATCATCGTCGGAGCTGAAGTAGTTGCTGAGTTGGATCTTGCGTGCCATCACGCCGACGACGGTGAAGCGGATGCCCCCGATCTGGATGGTTTCGCCCACCGCCGGGCGACCGCTGAAGAGTTGTTCGCGGATGCGTCCCCCCAGGAACGCGACCCGGCGGCGTTCAATCTCATCTCCGGGAGCGAGCCAGCGGCCCTCGGAAGGGACCTCGTTGCGCATTTCGCCGTACTCGGGGCAGACGCCGCGGACGGCAGCCGTCCCCACCATGCGGTCGCCATAGCCGACGCCGGGACGGCGGACCGTTTCCAGGCAGACGTGTTTCACCAGAGGAGCATCCTGCTTGACCATGTCAAGATCGGCCTGCTCCAGCAATACTTTCTTTCCGGCGCGCTGTCCCCCGGGCTGTTCGCTGGTCTGCTGCGGCCAGCAAATAACGACGCTCTTGCCGAACGCGTCAAACCCGTTGACCAGGATGCGGCGAAAGCTGCTGCCGTAAGCAATCAGCAGCGTGACCGTAGCGATTCCCCAGACAATGCCCAGCATGGTGAGCATGCTGCGGGTGTAGTTGCGCTTCAGCGCGATCCAGGCTTCGAGAATGATCTCAGTCAGCATGCGCAGGAGATCGCCACAACAGACACGAAGTTACACCCGGGCAAAATCCCCGCGCCTTCGTGCTCCTTTTTGTGCTTTGTGACGAAGTTGTTCATCCTCCCGCCTCAAAGCGCAACGCCTCGATCGGGTCCACTGACGCAGCCCGCCGCGCCGGGTACAGCGCGGAAAGCACCGCGATGCTTCCGAGCAGTCCGCAGGCCAGCAACCCGGAGGTCCAGGTCGCCAGCAATCCCGCGAAGAAGTCGGGCATGGGGAGCAAGTTCACCAGAGCGCAGATCCCGTAGGCCACTCCCAATCCCACCCCTCCGCTCACAAGGGCGATTAGCAAGGCTTCGTAGAAGAACTGCTGCAGGATGGTCCGCGCCGGCGCTCCCAGCGCCTTGCGCACGCCGATCTCGCGGGTGCGCTCCCGCACTGCCACCATCATCACGTTCATTACGCCCAGCCCGCCCAGGAACAGGGTGACAAAGCCGACGGCGCCCAGAAAATACTTCATGCCATCGGTCATCTGACGGAAGGCTTTGGCCTCCTTCACCGTGTCCCAGATGGGACAGGCTTCCTTGTCGTTGGGATCAAAGTTGTGCATTCGTCCCAATGCAGCACGCACCTCGCGCTTGCAGGCCTCGTGCTGCTCCACCGATCTAGGGGTGACCAGCATCTGATCGAAGGTGAAGGCGGTGCCCGGGGGTTTGTCGGGGAAGTCGCGGCGCATGGCAGCAAAGGGAACAAAGATCTTGTTTACATCCCAGCCGTCGTAACTGGAATCCTGTTTCTTCTGCGCCATCACCCCGATGACGGTGTAGGGAAAGTCGTCCAGGTAGAGGGTCTGGCCGACCGCGTCGTGGCCGGCAAAAAGCTGCTTGGCCGCGTCGGTGCCCAGGAAGGCGACGCGGCGCGCTTCGCGCTGGTCGTCCCAGTTGTAGAAACGGCCTTCACCCACGCCGAGGCTGCGGACCTCCGCGAAGGGCGGCAGCGAACCCGTCACCAGCAGGGCCGCGTTGTTGTAGTTGCTGTGGGTGCGAACGTCATTCTGCTCAAGTTCAGGCAGCATGTACTCGCAGTCCGGCGACTCGGACTGCACAGCAGGGACATCTTCATCCGTCCAGTGCAATACCCGCCCAGCCCTCATTCCGCCTGCCTGCAGGCTGGTGCGGCCGTGGAAGACGATCATCACATCCTTGCCGAGGGTGGCCGCGACCTTGGCCTGGCCGGCCCGAAGACCTTCGCCGGCGGCCACCATGAGCACGATGGAGACGATGCCCCAGGCAATGCCGAACATGGTGAGGAAGGTGCGCAGCTTATGCGACCAGACGGTACGTACAACGTCGCTAATGAGATCGCGCAGGACCATGCGGACTTCCCGTGCTGTATGGACGCGGTGGCCCACCGAACGTGAGCCGTTCCGCAGGGGCAAGACACCCCCCTCTGCTTGATACGCAAGTCCAGAGGATTTTGTTGCAGGGAAGGAATGGTGGCGATATTCGCGGCTTTTGGACTTCTGAGAGGCGCGCTGCGAGGCCCACATAATTACGGGCTGATCCGTCTTGTTGCCTTCTTATGGCCCGCGTTTGGAGCGGTCGTGCTCTATGCGAGAATTACGAAAGAAACCTGGAAGACAGATTGAACTGGGCCGCGCCCACGCGTGCTATCGCAAGGCGTGAGACATCCCAACTGCCTCTAACCAAGTCCCGAACTCCCGCAGCGCTATTTCGCACTGCCGCCGATGCCTCTGTTGCCGATCGCGGATCTTTTGCTCCAGAGGCGGCAGCAGGTCGAAGGTGATGTTCGCTGGCTGAAAGTGGTTGGCATCGGCGTGCGTGATGTAGTGGACCAGCGACCCGAACGCGGTCGCGCGAGGCGGGGGCAAAGGCTCGGCGCCCGCGACCAGCGCGCATGCGTGCATGCCCGCCATCAACCCCGTCGCAATGGATTCCACGTAGCCTTCCACTCCACAGATCTGCCCGGCGAACAATACGCGCGAATGCCCTTTCAGCTGCAGAGTTTCGGTCAACAGCGCCGGAGCATTGATGTAGGTGTTGCGATGGATTTGGCCGTAGCGCAGGAAGCGCGCGTTCTCCAGGCCGGGGATGAGACGCAGCACGCGCGCCTGCTCGCCGTGCTTGAGGTGATTCTGGAAGCCGACGAGGTTGTAGGAATCGGCGCGCAGATTCTCCTGCCGCAATTGCACCACCGCGTAGGGGGAGTGTCCGGTCTTCGGGTCCTTAAGTCCGACCGGCTTCATGGGACCGAAGCGCAAGGTATCGCGGCCGCGGCGGGCGATTTCCTCGATGGGCAGGCAGCCTTCGAAATAATTCACTTTCTCCCAGTCGCGCTCTTCGACAGCCTGGGCCGACACCAGCGCATCGTAGAAGCGGTCGTACTGTTCCTTCGACATGGGGCAGTTGATGTAGTCGGCCGTGCCTTTGTCGTAGCGGGCCGCGAGGTAGACCTTCGTCTGGTCGATGGAATCGGCTTCGACAATCGGGCTGATGGAGTCGAAGAAGTAAAGACGGGAGGTGCCGCTCAGCCGGCCGACCTCCTCCGACAGCGCGTCGGACGTGAGCGGGCCGGTGGCAATGATCGTCAGCTGATCTTCCCTGACTTGGGTGACTTCTTCGCGGCGGACAGAGATCAGGGGCTCGCGGGAAATGGCCTCGGTAACCTGAGCGGCAAAGGCGGTGCGGTCCACGGCAAGCGCGTGTCCCGCCGGCACCGCGCACTGGCGCGCGACATCCATCAGCAGCGATCCCGCCCGCCGCATTTCTTCTTTGAGCAGCCAGGGCGCAGTGTTCTCGCTGTCGGACTTCAGCGAGTTCGAGCAGACCAGTTCGGCGAAGTCAGCGGTCTGATGAGCGGGGGTTGAGCGCGCGGGCCGCATTTCACAGAGTTCGACGGCGACACGGCTGCGGGCGCACTGCCAGGCCGCCTCGGAACCGGCCAGGCCCGCGCCGATGATGCGTACCCGTGAGTTCACTCTGCCTTCTCCGCCAACTCGCGCAACCGCTCGCCCCACCGGATTTTCTCCCTGTTACCTGGACGGGGTTAACCACCCGACGAGCCAGCATTCCTTACAGTCACAGAATCTCCCGCACATCCCCCACCCTCCGCGTCACCCGCTCGCGATCCAGGTATTCCAGCAACGGAATGGCATATTTGCGGGTGATGCCGGTCAACTCCTTGAACTGGCCAACATCGATCTTGGGAGACTTGGCCTTATACGCCGCCATCTGCCGGCGCAACTCCTGCAGCGCTGATTGGTGAAATACCAGTGTGTCGGAGATCTTTATCAGGATCTTATCGCGCAGCAGTAATGTTACGATCTTCTGCGCCCGGGCTTTGTCCACTTTCAGCCCCCCCAGCACCTCGTGCAGCGCCGGAACTTTCAGCCCGGCGGAGGCAAAGGCACTCTCGATGATCTGCTTGGACTCGGCTTCTTCGTCTTTCATCACCACGCCGCGGCCGGGCAGATGGACTAACTCGCCTGTGACCGCCAGCTCTTTCTTCTCGACCATCGTCGTGAGCACACTTTGAAACACCTCGGGGCCAATGCGCGTGCGCTCGCGCAATTCTTCCTTGCTGATCCCGGCCACCAGAGGATTGGCGGCGTGAAATTTCTCCACCGTGTCGCGTATCAGTTTTCGCGCCAGAGCGAAGCTTCCCGATGTAACCAGCATTGGTCCGCACGACAGCAGTCCTGCCGCTTTCGCCAGGCGGGTCGCGGCGTCCAGGCGGATGTTCATTTCGCCGGGCACATCCTGCAGCCGCAGCCCGGTAAGTCCGCGGCGCCTCACTCGCGCTTCCAGAATCTGCTCGGGCGATCCCGTCATCAGGGTAGCGAGAAACGTTGCGACCTCCGTTTGGGGTTGCTTGCGAGTCGAAGGCGAAGCATCGAGCACGAAACCGCCCCCGATGGTCACCACCGGGGAGAACTGCCGCAGGATGAAGCGGTCTCCCGGCAAGAGCAGCGCAGGCTCAGCCAATCGAAGCTGCACGAATTGCTCATCCCCGGGCTTCAGCTGTTTCATGCCGTACAGCCGGACTTCTGCGATGGTCTCCATCGTATAGGCATGAAAATGGACCCTGGCCCCATCTTTCAGCGGTTTTGCTGATGGCAGCAACGACAGCAGCGCATCGACTCGCGAGGTAGAGCGAAAAGTATCAGGGGGCACCAGGGTCATGCCGCGGGCCAGGTCCTCGGTGGTCGCGCCCACCAGGTTCAGGGCCGTGCGCTGGCCGGCGATCGATTGCTCCGCGGGCACGTCGTGCACCTGGGCACCCCGGACTCGTACGCGCTGGCCCGCGGGGAAAACCTCCAGTTCATCGTCCCTGCGAATGGTCCCCGCCACCAGTGTTCCGGTGACCACCGTGCCGAAGCCTTTCATGGTGAAGACGCGGTCAATGGGCAGGCGGGCAAGTGCCACTGCATCTTTCGCGGGCGCCTCTTGTGCTACTCGGGCAAGCGCTTGCTTCAGGTCCTCCAAGCCGGCTCCGGTCAGGGAACTCACCGGAATTACCGGGGCGCTGGCAGCATCGAGAAACGATCCGCGCAGGAAGTCTTCGACTTCGAGCCGCACCACTTCGAGCGTTTCGGCGTCCACCAGGTCGGATTTGGTCAGCACGGTGAGGCCACGGCGCACGGACAGCAAGCGGCAGATGTCGAAGTGTTCGCGGGTTTGCGGCTTGATGGATTCATCCGCGGCGATCACCAGCAGCACCAGGTCGATGCCGCCCACCCCCGCCAGCATGTTGCGCACGAAGCGTTCGTGACCGGGGACATCCACAAAGCCCAGGCGGAGGGTCTCGCCTCGAGGACCGGGCAGATCGAGATGGGCGAACCCGATATCAATGGTGATGCCGCGGCGCTTTTCTTCTTCCAGCCGGTCGGCATCGATGCCGGTCAATGCCTTGACCAAGGCGGTTTTGCCGTGGTCGATATGGCCCGCGGTACCGACGATGACGGACTTCATTCAGGCAACAGTATATTAGCGTTGGGGTCGGCTGTTGGCTTGGCCGTTACGCGTCGGACTGTATTTCCGACTCTCGCACGATCCCTCGCCCGGCTGCACTGCGCCGGACTTCGGGATGACGCCGGGAAGATCTAAGCGGCTATCGCGCTCCGCCGCGAAATGCGACAATAGAGACGAGCCCCTCATATGAATATGACTGCCGCCGCAGCCATCACTCCCGACCTCGTCCGGGAGCACGGCCTTACTCCCGACGAATACGAAAAGATCAAACAATTGCTGGGCGGGCGCGAGCCGACCATCACCGAGCTCGGCATTCTTAGTGTGATGTGGAGCGAGCACTGCTCCTACAAGTCTTCGCGGGTGCATTTGAAGCGCCTGCCGACGCGCAGCCGGAGGGTGGTGCAGGGGCCGGGGGAGAATGCCGGCATCATTGATATTGGCGAGGGTTGGGCCTGTGCCTTCAAGATCGAGTCCCACAATCATCCTTCGTTTATTGAGCCCTTCCAGGGCGCGGCCACGGGCGTTGGAGGAATTCTGCGCGACATTTTCACCATGGGGGCGCGGCCGGTGGCGATCATGGATTCGCTGCGTTTTGGGCCGATTACTCCCGGTAAGGACACTTCCAGCAGGGAACTGCACAAGAACCACTCCGTTCTCGAGGGCGTGGTTAGCGGGATCGCTTCCTATGGCAATTGTTTCGGCGTACCGAACCTTGGCGGAGAGACCAAGTTTGAGCCCTGCTACTCCGGCAATCCTCTGGTGAATGCGTTTGCTCTCGGCCTGGTGCGGCGGGACCAGATCTTCTATGCGCGTGCCGCTGGCGAAGGCAACCCGGTCATTTATGTTGGATCGAAAACCGGGCGCGACGGCATTCACGGGGCCACCATGGCTAGCGAAGAGTTCAGCGAGACGTCGGAAGCCAAGCGGCCCAACGTTCAGGTGGGCGACCCGTTCCTGGAGAAGCTGCTGCTCGAGGCCTGCCTGGAAGCCATGCAAACCGGCGCCATCGTTGGCATCCAGGACATGGGCGCCGCCGGGCTTACCTGCTCCACCTGCGAGATGGGCGGCCGCGGCCACGTCGGCATCGAGATTGAGCTGGACCGCGTTCCCCAGCGCGAGACCAGCATGACGCCTTACGAGATCATGCTCAGCGAGTCGCAAGAGCGCATGCTGCTGGTAGCGCAGAAGGGCCGGGAGGAAGAGGTTTTTCAAGTGTTCCGGAAGTGGGGGCTGGACGCGGTAGAGGTCGGCCAGGTCACGCTCGACGGCAAGATGCGCGTCAAGGAGCATGGAAACGTGGTTGCCGAAATCCCTAACGAGGCCCTTACCGACAACGCGCCTTTGTACAAGCGGCCGCTGGAGCGCTGGGAGCCCCCGGTGCCGCGCGAGATGCCGGAGAATATCAAGTTAGCCGAAAGTGGCGACCTGACCAGCAACCTGAAGCAACTCCTAGCCAGCCCGAACATCTGCGGCAAGCGCTGGGTGTGGCAGCAGTACGACCACATGGTGCAGACCAACACCGTCGAAGCTCCGGGCGCGGGCGATGCGGGCGTGATTCGTATCAAAGGCTCGCAGCGCGGGCTGGCGATGGCGCTCGATGGCAACGGGCGCTGGTGCTATCTCGATCCGCGGCTGGGTGCCATGCACGCGGTGGCCGAGGCGGCCCGCAACGTCGCCTGCGCGGGCGCCGTGCCCGTGGGCGCAACCAACTGCCTCAACTTTGGCAATCCGGAGAAGCCGCACATCATGTGGCAGTTCTCGCAGGTCGTGGACGGCATGACCAGGGCCTGCGAAGAGCTCGATGTCCCTATCACCGGGGGAAATGTCAGTTTCTACAACGAGACGCTGGGGGAAGGGATCTACCCCACGCCGGTGGTAGGCGTGGTGGGAATTTTGGAGGACGTACACCAGGCGACGTTCCCGCATTTCCGCGAGGCTGGCCGCGCCATCGTCCTGCTGCGCGCGGGGGAGCCGGGTGACGCAACCGATGTCGAATCCGAGTTTGGCTCCTCCGAATATGCCAAGGAGGTCCTGGGCACGGTGTGGGGTTATCCGCCGGAGCTGGAACTGGAGCGGGAAGCGGCCCTGCAGAAGGCGGTCGTTGAGATGAGCCAGGCGGGAGTGCTGGACTCCGCCCACGACTGTTCCGAGGGCGGCTTGGCGGTCGCTCTGGCCGAGGCCGCGTTCCCCGGGGGGATTGGCATGACGGTGGATCTGGCTTCCCAGGGGCTGCCGCCGGAGTTTGCCCTCTTCGGCGAGGATGCCAGCCGGATCGTCATCTCTTGCGACCACGGTAATCTGTCGAGAATCCAAGAAATAGGGGTAAAATACCGCCTCTCTGTGGACAAGCTGGGGGAGACAACTGCCGAATCTCTGGAAATCAAGTTGGATGGCCGGGTAGTTGTGTCGGCGACGGTGGCTGAGTTGCGCAAGCTATACGAGAGCGCGCTGGAGAAGGCTCTGCAGACCGAACCGGAGCCTGTGGCGGCGGATTAAACTGCTAATTGCTAAATGCTTCATCCTGACAAATTTCGTGACGAATGTGGCGTGGTGGCTATCTACGCCAACCCTGAGGCGGAGAAGCTCGCCTACCTCGGCCTGCATGCGCTGCAGCATCGGGGACAGGAGTCGGCGGGCATCGTCACCTCCGATGGCCTGACGCTGCACGTGCACAAGGCCATGGGCCTCGTCGCCGACATCTTCGGTGAAGAAGCTCTGGCCAACCTGCGTGGCACCTTGGCCATCGGTCACACGCGTTATTCCACCGCCGGCGATTCCGCCCTGCTCAACGCCCAGCCCATCATGGTGCAATCCAACAAAGGCATGATGGCGCTGGCGCATAACGGCAATCTGGTGAACGCGCTGGAGATCCGCCATCGCCTGGAAGCCCAGGGGTCAATTTTCCAGACCAACAGCGACACCGAAGTCATTGTTCACCTGATTGCGCTCTCCAAGGAGCAGACCCTGCCGGAGGCCATGGCCGACGCGTTGCGCCGGGTGGAAGGCGCGTTCTCGCTGGTGATGATCAGCCCCGACCGGATATTTGCGGCGCGCGATCCGCGCGGTTTCCGTCCGCTGGCCATGGGACGAATCCCGGCACCGCCCGGCCAGAAGCAGGACACGATCGTGTTCGCATCCGAGACGTCTGCTTTCGACCTGATTGGCGCCACGTACGAGCGCGAGGTGAAGCCCGGCGAGCTGGTGGTGGCGGGTGGCGAGAGCATCACCTCGCGGTTCTATGCGACCCCGGCTCCGCAATCGAGCTGCATCTTCGAGCACGTGTATTTCTCGCGTCCCGACAGTATCGTTTTCGGGCGCCCGGTACAGGACAGCCGCGAAGAGCTGGGGCGTCAACTGGCGCGGGAGGCGCCTGCCGAGGCCGACATCGTGGTCCCGGTGCCGGACTCCGGCGTGACCGCGGCCATGGGTTACTCGGCCGAGAGCGGAATTCCCTTCCGTTTCGGACTCATCCGCAACCACTATGTGGGACGTACCTTCATCGAGCCGCGGCAGAGCGTGCGGGACTTCGGGGTGAAGCTCAAGCTCAACCCGGTCCGCAGCTTGCTGGAAGGCAAGCGGGTGGTGCTGATTGACGACTCTATCGTGCGCGGTACCACTAGCCGCAAGATCGTGCGCATGATCCGCAACGCCGGCGCCCGGGAAGTCCACATGCGCATCTCCTGCCCCCCCACCATCTCACCCTGCTTTTACGGAGTGGACACTCCTTCCCGGAGGGAGCTGATCGCGGCCAACAAGTCGGTGGAGCAGATTCGCGAGTTCACCGGGGCTGATTCGCTGGCCTACCTCTCCCTTGAGGGCATGAAAAAGGCCTGCGGCGACGGAGAAAAAACCACCTACTGCACCGCCTGCTACACCGGGGTCTACCCTACGAACTGGGTTGACATCGAGGAGATCCAACCGGCCAGCGCCAGCAAGCGCTAGCCCCCCAAGGATTCCACTTCCACCGCTGGTTTTTCCACAACGCCCGTCCAGCCGCTGAGAGCCGTTGGGCGCCGGGCCCCGTGCCTCGGTCCCAGCGCTGTGAGTAAAAGGGCTCCATTGACAGTACTAGTACTGTGGCGCATAGTAGTTCGCGCTCTATCCGGCGGATGTGGAACGCCCAAACGAGAATCCCCGAGTTTCCCTGTTAGAGCACGCCATCACTGAGCCATTGTTGACGATTCCGAATCCGGTGAGTCGAGGCGAGGGATTGTGTTGTCGAGCGCCCGCTGGTCTCGAACTACCTCTTCCGCTCTACCGTTTTCTCAAACCCTGAGGAGGATGCATGCTAAGTACGCGCTTGCCCAAATTGCGCAGCCTGCTGTTGCTGCTGCCCGTTTGTGTCTTGTTATGGGTACTCCCGACGTTTGCCCAGGAAGTATTGCAGGGCGCACGGGTCATTCCGGAAGTCAAGCACGACGTTTCGTTGCCGCTGCGAGACATGGCGAAGTTGACCCCGCTTCCCGACAGCCGGGTGCACAGGATTGTCCCCAACCTGACGGGCGCGCCTGGACGCCCGATGGTCAGTAACATCCCCGACCCAGTGGCGCAGCAGGAGGTGCTGCCCAATGTTTCGACCACCAACCTGCTGAACTTCGACGGTCAGGGTGCCGATGGCTTGGCGCCCCCGGATACCGAAGGGTCAGTGGGGACCACGCAGTACGTGCAGTGGGTCAACATTGTCTACAACGTGTACAATAAGACCACCGGCGCCAAGATCCTGGGTCCTATCGCCGGCAATGCGTTCTGGGCTGGGTTTGGCGGAAGCTGCCAGACCAGCAACAGCGGAGACCCAATCATCATTTTTGACAAGCAGGCCCAGCGTTGGTTCGTGGCGCAGAACGTCTTTTCGCCACCCTACATGGCGTGCATTGCTGTCTCCACCACCTCCGACGCGACCGGCAGCTACAACCGCTACGCCTTTAGCTTGGGCAGCCAGAACTTTCCTGACTATCCAAAATGGGGAGTCTGGCCGGACGCCTATTACATGGGCTACAGGAACTTCCTCAACGGCGTTTCCGAGACGGGATCGTCGGCCTGCGCGGCCGACCGGGCAGCCATGTTGGCCGGCAACACCGCCACCCTGCAGTGTTTCATCAAGAACGGCCAACTGGAGGTCTTCCCCACCGATTGGGACGGCGCGACCCCTCCTCCCACCGGTTCTCCCAACTTCTCTTTCAATCTCGGCAACACCACCAACCAGATCAACATCTACCAGTTCCACGTGGACTTCGTGAACCCCGCGAATTCCACATTCACCGGGCCGGTAGCGATCACCGTTCCGCGTTTCTCGGAGATCTGCGGCAACGGGACGAACCGGTCCTGCGTTCCCCAGCCCTCTCCGGGTGAAGGACTGGATTCACTCGGGAACCGCCTGATGTTCCGTTTTGCCTATCGCAACTTCGGGGACCATGAGGCGATTGTGTTGACGCACACGGTGAAGCCGGGAGCCGGCTCCACGGCCGTGGCGGCCACTCGCTGGTATGAGTTGCGCTCCACTTCGGTGGGCAGCGGCACTTACACCGTGTTCCAAGGTGGCACCTTCCAGCATCCCAAGTTCAGCTTGTGGATGCCCAGCATCGCCATGGACAAGAACGGAGACATCGCGCTGGGGGTGAGCGCTTCGGGGAGTACCCTCGATCCCAGCGTGGTCTACACCGGACGCGTCCCCAGCGATGCGAAGAACAAGATGGAGTCACCCAACATCGTGATCAAGGGAACGGGCGTGCAGACAAGCACCTTCAACCGCTGGGGCGATTACAGCGACATGTCCATCGATCCGACGGATGACTGCACGTTCTACTACACGCAGGAATACATCAAGACCACGGGTTCGTTCAATTGGGCCACGCGCATTAACAGCTTCAAGTTCAACTCCTGCAACTAGGCTGGGCAGGTAAGTCTTGGCCAGGGCGCCGCGATGCGGCGCCCTTTTTCATTGTTGGTTCCAAGTCCGTGGCAAACGTGGCCCCGCTGCGCTAGAATGCACTGTCTGTATTCGCCCTCCCAGCAACACCAAGCCAGGAGCCACCATCGCGACAGCGGTCTTGCATCAATCCGAAGTCATCATTGGAGATGAGGTGTCACCATGTCAGCAAAGGCGTTTCTTTTCCGGCTGCTGTTAACGGGCCTGATAACCCCGCTCGTGGCGCTTCCGTCAACCGCTCAGACGCCACAACCCGATACTTCCTATACGACCACGCCGCTGCCCTTGACCACCACCCTGCCCAGGAACTATCCGGTCATCACGGCGCAGGGAGTCTGCTCCGCGGGGAAACCCGGTGGCCAGCGCGGCGCGAAGTCCGGCTGTCCCGTCGTCGTGACCCGGGCCGAGTTTGAAGAACTGGTTGAGGCACTCAATCCAAAGATGCTCAAGAAAGAGCGCCATGACTTGGCGCAGAACTACGCTCAATTACTGGCGCTCTCGCAGGAGGCCATCCGCAAGGGGCTGGACAAGGAGCCGCGAGTGCGCGCGCTGGTGGAGTACTCGCGCATTACGGCGCTGGCCAGCGCAATTTCGAAGGACATCTACGGCAATGCGGTTGCCGCTTCGCCCGAGCAGGTGCAAGAGTACTACCAACGCCACAAAGCCAACTTCGATCTCTTTACCTTCCAGCGTCTTTTCATTCCTAAGGAGAAACAGGGGGAGAGCATGTCGCTGGAGGATGCTGCCAAGGGCGACAGCCCATCGTCGGAGGCGGCCATGAAAGCTCTGGCCGAGAGCATGCACAGGCGCGCGGTGGCCGGCGAGGATTTTATGGCGCTGCAAAAGGAGGTATTCGCGCAGGCCGGCATCAAGACCGAGCCTGATGTCAACATGCAGAACGTCGGGAGAGGAAGCCTACCCAAGGCGCAGGAGGAGATCTTTGATCTTGCTCCGGGGAGCATCTCATCCGTTGTGACCGACGACACCGGGTACTACATCTACAAGCTGATGTCCAAGCAGACTCCCGCCTTTGACAGCGTTCGCGAGCAGGTGCAAGTGAGTATGCAAAACCAGGGGACGCATGAGGCGTTCGCTCAGATTCAGAAACTCTCTCAAGCCCAGGTGAACGAATCCTACTTCGACAAGTACGATGCGCCGCCGCCGAATCCGAACCGACCCGACGCGGATGACGACTAAAACCCACCTCTAAGTCCACGAGTATGCGGTGAGACCGTGAGTAGAAGGACTCATTGACAGCCAATCTACGATCCAGCATAGTTGGTGGTTTGTTCGCCCACCCCCGCGGCCAGCACGGCGCCGGAAGCATGAGCAAGGCGCCGGTCGCGGTGGCTCGAGAATCATGCGTTCTGCAAGCGTCGGTGATGTCTTAACCGGCTTTTCTTCATCGCTGAGGAGGATTGCATGCCTATTACATCCGCGGCAAGACTGCGAAATTTGCTGGTGGCTGCCTGTGTGCTGCTGGGGGCCCTTCCGGTGCTCGCCCAGAATGTGCAGCGGAACCCGATAGTGATCGATGAAATCAAACACGATGTCTCCCTCCCCTTGAGGGAGCTGGCCCGCTATGCCCCGCCCATCCAGCCGGGAGCTGGGCGCACGCTCATTCCCGGGCGGTCCCTGTCTTTTCACGGTAGCGCTTCGACAGTTGATCCTGTGGCCCAACAGATCGAGTTGCCGACGGTGGGCACGACCAACCTGCTGAACTTCGATGGCATCACCCACGCGCAGGGAGGAGCCAGCCCGCCGGACACCAATGGGTCGGTGGGAAGCACGCAGTTTGTATTGATCACAAACTTCGATTACGCGGTGTACGACAAGACCACGGGAGCCACCCTCCTGCCTCCGACTCGCATTAATACCATTTGGTCGGGCTTTGGCGGTCTGTGCGAGACGACTCCGGGGGGCGACCCGGTGGTGCTGTGGGACAAGCTGGCTCAGCGCTGGCTGGTGACCGAACTCTCCTACAACGGGGGCTTTAGCCAGAATTTCCTGTGCATCGCCGTGTCCACCAGCGCGGACGCGACGGGCAGCTACAACCGCTACGCTTATGCCTTCGGCAGCACCCTGCCTGACTATCCCAAGTACGCGGTGTGGCCGGATGCTTATTATGCGTCTGTGAACGCCTTCGGGATTGGCACGGCCGAGCCCTGCGCCTTCGACCGGTCTGCCATGCTGGCGGGCGGAAATGCCCAGATGATTTGCTTCCCACCCAAGAACCCCAACTTCAGCTTCTTACCCTCTGACCTGGACGGGAACACCCTGCCCCCCGCAGGAGCGCCGAACCATTTCATTGAACTCGGCGTCGGCAATACCACGTTGAGCCAATTTGATTTTCACGTGGATTTCGTTAACCCCTCCAACTCCACCTTTACCGGCCCGACGACCATCACCATCCCCAGCTACTTCGAGGCCTGTGGCGGAGGGACCTGCATCCCACAGCCCTCCCCGGGTGTGAGCCTGGATTCGCTGGCCGATCGCCTGATGTTCCGCCTGGCCTACCGCAATTACGGGGACCACGAGGCCATGGTCGTCTCCCATTCCGTGCGGCCGAAAAGCGGGGCCACATCGGTGAGCGGAATGCGGTGGTACGAATTGCGCTCTACGCCTCCGGGTGGCGCCTTCTCGACATTCCAGGCGGGCACCTTCCAGAAGAAGGCCATCACCTTGTGGATGGGAAGTGTGGCCATGGACAAGGCGGGGGATATTGCTCTGGGCATGAGTGCAAGCAGCACCAGCATCAAGCCCACCGTGGTATACACCGGCCGTGTGCCCACGGACCCGAAAGGGGCCATGGAATCGCCCGCGGTGGTGGTGTCGGGAACGGGCGTGCAGACCACCCTCAGCCGTTGGGGGGATTACAGCAGCATGAGCATTGATCCCTTCGACGACTGCACCTTCTGGTACGTGCAGGAATACTTCCAGGCCAATGGAGCCAACTGGATCACGCGCGTAGTTTCCTTCAAGTTCAACAGCTGCCACTAGCGCAGGGAAGCAGGCTTCAGCCAGGACGTCGTTGCGGCGTCCTGGCTTTTCTGTCGGCAAACGTCTCCTACGATGCCGCCGGGATACAATCGCTGATGAAGCCGGAAAATCCTGAAGGGGAGTAACGATGTCGCTCAAGAGGGTCCTTCTCTCATCGCTTGCGGTCGCCTCACTGATGCTGTTGCCTAGAACCAGGCTGGTCGCTCAGTCTCAAGCCCAGGAGTCAAAGTCGGCAGCTTCAGCGACGTCGCCCGCGCCACTGCCTTCCACCGACACGCTGCCGCGTGACTATGCCGTGATCTCGGTTGACGCAGCCTGCCCTCAGCCCGCGAGCCCAGCAGCGAAGCCGCAAACCGGCTGCAAGACCATTATCACCCGTGAGGAATTCGAAGCCCTGGTCAATGCGGTGAACCCGAAGATGACCGTCCGGGAGCGCCGCGATCTGGCGCAGAATTACGGGCGGGCCCTGGCGCTGTCGCAGGTAGCGATCGGCAAAGGTCTGGACAAAGGTCCGGGCATGGATGCTCTGCTGCACTTCCTGCGTTCGACCGCCCTGGCCAGTGCGGCCTTCAAGGAAATTTTCCGTGAAGCTGGCGGGACCTCCACCGAGCAGATTCGAGAATTCTACGAGAAGCACAAGCCGGACTTCGAGCGGTTCAATTTCCAGCGCATCTTCATCCCCAGAGAAAAACAGGGCCAAACGCCTGAGCAACTCGCCAACCCGGAGCATGCTCCCGCGAAAACGGGCGGGCCCGAGGGGAAGGAAATGAAAGACCTGGCCGACCAGATCCACGCCAAGGCTGTCGCCGGCGAAGATTTCCTGGCCTTGCAGAAGAGCGCTCTGCAAGCCGCCGGACTCAAGGGCGAACCGCAGGTCGCGATGGATGGCATGGCCCGCGGCGACTTTCCCGAGTCGCACAACCTGGTGTTCGACCTTGCCCTGGGTGCGGTCTCCCCAGTGCTGACCGATCCCAACGGATATTACATCTATAAACTGATCTCGAAGGAGACCCCTGCCTTCGAGAGTATTCGGGAAGCTGTCTCCATTCGCATGCGGAATCAAAACACCGTGGAAGCAACCCAGCGGATTGAGGAGATGTCGAAAGCCACGGTGGATGCGGCCTACTTCGACAAGTACCAGCCACCCCCAACCAGTCCGAATCAGCCAGACATCGACAACGACTAGCAGCTTGCGTAGTCGTCCGGATCCTGGTTACCGCACCAGCAGCTCTGTGAGCTCATGCATGCCGGCCAGCGCAACGCCGTAGGTCGAGACCACACAGATCACGGTCACGACGACTGCCGGGACGGCAAACAGCCAGCGACGGCGGCCTGCGGCAGCATGGCGGCTGTTCCACGCGAACAAGCGCTCAATGCGCAGACTCAACGATCCGACTGAGGTATGCAACAGGCCCGTGGTAAGGGCTGGGGGCCGGATGGGGGCGAAACGCGAGAGCTTGATCAGGGCGGCCGCCAGATCCAGTGCGTCCGGGAAGCTGGATACGGCGGCATCATCGGCCGCCAACTCGGAGGCCTCCGACCAGGCCGCTTCCAGACGCTTCATGCCGGGAAATGCGGAGAAGCGGAACAGCAGCTTTTTCAGGTTATCGTAGCGCTGCACGTGGGCCATCTCGTGGCGCAGAGCAGTCCGCAGCTCCTGCTCGGTCAGGACCGACAGAGCGGTTTCCGAGACCAGCACCTGGGGCGCACAGACGCCGGCCACGGTGAGGGTGGGAGCATCCTTGCCAGTCTGCAAAACCGGGACGGGCGCGCCGGAGTCGAGCACTCGCGCGCCGTTGAGCCACGCGGCCAAGGCAACTGAGGTCTTGCGCTGCGCCATGACAGCGCGCGTGACTCCCGCTCCCAGTAGCCCGACGCAGCCCATACCGAGCACGAGAAGCGGAACCCCCATCGGCTCATCGGCGGCCGCAGGCTCCAGCAACAGGAAGGAAGGCACGGTATAGGCCAGGGTGACGACCGCGGCTACGGCAAGCGGCAACATGCGCAGGACAAACAGCAGGTCTGCGGCACGCTGAGCGGAAAGGCGCCCGCAGAAGCGCTGCCCGAACTTCCATCCATAAGAAACAGCGATGGAGAGAGCAAGATAAAGGAGCGCAAATACCGCCAGCGACACCCCGATGCCGCGAAGAACAAACATCAGTGCCTCTCCTTGCCCCGCAGTTCGCGACGCTTGCGCTCTACCAGCTGCTGCAGATCGTCCAACAATTGGCTGTCATGTTCGCTGACCGCTTCCACCAGGTACGAGAGCGGCAACGAAGAAGGGGAATCGGAGGCGAGCAACTGTCTGATAGCCTCCCCGGCAGCGGCCTTCTGCATTTGTTCCGGGGTGTAACGCGGGGAGTAGCGGAACGCCCGGCCTTCCGCCACCCGATCCAGCAACTGCTTCTTGTAGAGGCGGTCCAAGGTGGTCATGACCGTCGTATAGGCAAGTTTCAGGTTGTCCTGCTCGATCAACTCGCGGACAGTGGCGTTGCCGCACCGCCACAACGCCTCCAGCATCTGTCCTTCAAGCGGACCGAGTTGACTCTGCGGCGATGGCCGCAGCATGCGAAAAATACTGGTCATTGTGCGACTACTCTCATGGATGGATTGTACACGGGGTCGCCATTCGCCCTTGGGCGGCGTGCGCCCGTAACTCTTGAGGTTGGCATGCTATCGAAGCCGGCAGGGCAGCACAAGGGCCGAAAGTCTACATCTCGGTTAATACTATCATTGGTAGTAGTGGCGCTATCCAGACTCTCATTGGGGACTTCATGCGTCCGCACCGGTTACGGACTATTTCACCGTGCTGGCAGCCTCAAATTCCAGCTTCAGCACGGGATGCAATTCGATGCCATTGGCGGCGGTCTGGCCGGGCTTCACGAAGCCCCAATAGCCCACGCCTTCGAGAGTCGCGATGGGAGTCGCTGCCAGCCTTCCAGCGTTCTTTGCCTCATCCAGGGCGTGCCGGACATCGCGCAACGCCCCCTGGTGCTGGGTAGCAACGCAATCGGCCTCTGGCACTTCCACCACCATGACCTGTGTGGAATCGTTGATGGCGGAGACCAGCAGCTTGTAATCGCCGTCGTGCTCCTCGTCGGCCTTGAGAATCTTCACTCTTACGCGATAGACCTGCGTTTCCAGCGGCGATACCCGCTCGCTAGCTCCGCCCGGTGCTCCCACTTGCTCGGGGCGCGCCTGGCTGGCCAGCCAGTCGACCGAAACCTCTTTAGCGGTGAAGTTGATACGGTCGGCCCCGGCATCTTTGAGCTGCTTGATATCGCCCCGCTGTTTGGAGCAGCAGAGGCCGGGAGCGGACAGGAGGAACAGCGCCACGCACAGCGAAACCGGCTTCCTCATGCTCCCCCTTTAGAACTCCACCCGCACGGAGAACTGTACCGACCGGGCCGGGAGTTGCGCCGTGATACCTGTCAGAGGACCGGCGAAGGGTACCGCACCCTTCGCGGGAGGGGCCGGCGTGGAACCGTTTCCGTATGTGCCGTTGTAGTTCACGACGTTGCGGTGATTGAAGACGTTGAAGGCTTCCGCCCGCAGGTTTAGATGCACCCGCTCTGTGAATAACGGGAAGGCCCTCTCGATGAACGGGGACATATCGTAGATGGTCTTGCCTCGGCCGGCGTTGCGGGGGATCACTACGCCGTTGAATACAGGCCGGTCCGCGGTCGTCCCGGGAGCGCCGAAATTGTTGGCCCCGGTGACGATGTTATAGGGCAGTCCGGAAGCCAATGTAACCACTCCGCCCACGTTGATCTTCAAGGGAGCGACAGCGAAGCCGCTAAGCACAAAGCGATGGCGCTGATCGAAGATGGCAGTGCCCAACTCCTCCCTGCCGGTAAAGTTGGGATCATTTGGATTCTGTCCCGGAACGTCAGGGTCCACCGTATCCATAGCGTGCGACCAGGTATAGCTTGCCAGCATGGTGAAGCGCTGGCTGAAGCGATGGTTGAGGTTGATGTCCAGCGCATGGTAGTAGGCGGAGCCGGTGTTGACGTCGCTGGTGATGGTGGAATACGGAGGCAGCGGATCGCCACTCGCTCCAGGGCAGGCGAGTTCGTTCTGCGTATACCACCAGATCCAAAAGGGACGGGTGCAGTTTGCATCGGAGCTCTTGCGGACCTGGCCGGGTCCGGTGCGAATGAAAGGCGCGGGCGAATCCAGGTCGAGGGGACGATTGATCTTGACCGTGTGCGATCCAACGTAGTCCAGGCTGAGCACCCAACTGGGCGCCAGTTCGTGCTCAAACCCGAATGTCCATTGCTCGGTGTAGGGGTTCACCAGCTCGCTGGGATAGCCCTTAAGCAGCGAAGTGGGAAAGAACTGGTTGTAGTAGGACGCCTGCCCGGGGCGGATATACAGGGTGCGCACCGGCATGCTGGCACCCTCCGGAAATTCGGGGATGGGAACGTCCTCAATGCTGTCGGGAAAGCCGGGCTGGCCGGGCGTGGCGGTGTAGTTGAACACGCCGGTAGGCCCGGTCAAGGCGTAGTTGGCGGCGGCATTGTCCACGATCTGCGAGTAGTAGATTCCGAAGCCGCCGCGCAACACCGAATTGCCCGCGCCGCGCAGGTTGTAGGAAAAGCCGACTCGCGGCGCGAAGTTCTTGACGGCATCGGTGAATGTCTGCTGCTCATACCGCAGCCCAAGATTCACCGTGAGGTCAGGGCGAATACGGAAGTCGTCCTGCACGAACAACGACCACAACGTGTCGTCCACGGTGTACGAGCCGTTGCCAAAACTCTGCGTGTAGCTCTTGACATTCGCTATGTCCTGCAGATAGGTGGTCTCGCATTCCAGCAGTGAGAGTGAGCAGGGATTGTAGGTGAACTGCCCCAGGAAGATGGGGCCGCCAAACTCTTTGCTGTCGCCGCCATTATGGGCACGAATGACGTCGCCACCGAACTTGAGCGTGTGGCGGCCGCGCACCATGGACAAAGTGTCATTGAACTCATACTGCCGGTTCGCCAGGTGCGCGGACTGCGAGGTACCGGTGGTAAAGGTGCCGCCGGTGGCGATGGGAACTACAAACTGGGTCCCGAAGACAACCGGATCGAACTCGGTGATGGGCGACGCCAGCTGGAACTGCACGCGCGCGTTGTTGAGCAGCGTCGGGCTCAGGACGGCTGTCTCCCCGATCTCGGCGGAGTAGGTGCGGCGATGGAAGATGCGGTCCACCGTCGGCAGGGTCTGGCCACCCACAGTGCCGTTGGGATTGGTATCGAAAAAGCTGTCGGCATTCAGCCGCAAGAACAGGTTGTTGTTGCGGTTGATCTGGTGGTCCAGTCGGGCGAATGCCAGCCAGCCGCGATAGTCGCCATGAAAAACTCCGGGCAAGATGGGAGAGGTGATCGGCGATTGCTTGTTCTGCCAGCTATATTCCCCGGACGCAAAGAAGTGGGTCGCGCCGCTGCTGCCTATCGGACCGGAGAGCGAGGCCGCCGCCTGGGTCAGTTCATCACTGGTCAGGAAGTTGCCGTTGGCTACCGTCGTCGTGTAACCGGACAGCGAGGCGCCAAGGTCAGACGGTCGCCACAGGGCAAACAGGCTTCCGTGATACTGGTTGCCGCCGCTGTTGGTCACGATATTGACCACGCTTCCCGCGGTCAGTCCGTATTCGGCCGAGAAGGAGTTGGTCTGCACCGACATTTCCTGCAAGGAGTCCACCGGCAGGGTGGCAAAGATGGTCTGGCGTCCCCAGGCATCCACCGCGTTGCTCCCGTCCACCTCGTACCAGGCCTGACGACGGCCGGTGCCGTTGGTGGTGAACAGGAATTGGTTGATGAAAATGTCACCCTGGCTAATCGCCTGGCGGTTGGCGGCGTTCAGGAGCGGCAGGGCGGTGATCCTGCGGTTCAGCAGCGGGGTCGCATCGATGTGGGCTTCGGTCAGGAAAGTTCCCAGCTGTGGTTCGTCGGTCCGGATTTCCCCCACAGCGCCAGTCACTGTGATTTCCGTCTTGCCGCCCGCCGCGGTCAACTGCAGGTCCACATTGGCGGTGCCTCCACCAGCCAGTGCCACATTATCCAGTTGGGCATCAGCAAAGCCCGGCTTGCGCGCCAGGACTTTGTAGGCGCCGGCCACCGGGAGTCCGGCGATCGAATACTTGCCCGCACCATCTGTCTGAGCGGTTCGCTGCCGGCCAGTAAGCGCGTTGGTGGCAGTGATGTCCACTCCCGGAACCGCGGCGTGGGTTTGATCGGTCACCTGTCCGCGAATGGTGGCGGTGTCTGGAGTCTGGGCAAACAACGAGAGCGCAAGAAATGGCAACACGGCGACAACGGAAATTCCTGCGGATGTTCTTCTGCTCCCCACTGGTTTCTCCCGGAAGGTGGTGAAAAGCGAACAACAGGGTAAACAACGCAGCTGTAGTACTACCAGCAGCAGTACATGCCGCGGCAGCCGCAAGGCTCTCTTTCTCTGGGATAAACAGCGGGGCGCTGTTGACTTACTAGTTATGGTAGTAGATACGCCGCTTAGCTACTCTGCCAAGGACTTGACAGGCAACCTCCTGAGAAATCCAGACTATCAGGACTTTCGCGGACCGGGCGGCGGCTTCGTTTCTCAGGTGGGACCGCCTGAAACCTACGCTTGGGGCTGAATCTGTGCGAAAGAGTGTGCTGTTTCTGGTGGTTCTGGTAATGGGGATGCCGGTCGCAGCCCAGACTGCGGTCGAAGGCACCATTCGTGACAACGGAGGCAGGGCTATTGCGGACGTCAAGGTGCTGCTGCAGCGCGCGGAGGGAAGTATCGCGCAGCAGACCACAACCGACGCATCCGGCAAGTTCCGCCTGCCCGCCGTGGATGCCGGCGACTATGTGCTGAAGACCGAGTCGGCTGGGTTCTATCCTGCGGCGTACAACTTCACGCTGCGGGCGCGGCAGCCGATCACGCTGACCGTCGACTTAGTCGCGAAGCAAGCCGTACAGCAGACGGTCGAGGTGCAAAGCAGCTATCTGACGGTCGATCCCGAGAAGACCGGCAGCTCGTACACCTTCACCAGCCGGGACCTGGAAGAGCTGCCCGACCCGTTGACCGATACCACCAACGATCTGGTGAACAACCTCATGCCCGGCGCCAGCGACAGCCATGACAACTTCCTGGCGGTGCGCGGCACGGAGTTCTCGCTGCATGAGTTTGTCAACGGCGTCTCTTTCCTGGACAACACCCAGCCCCAGTTCAGCCCCGGGGCGAGCCCGCAGATCTTCGAGACGGTGGATCTGATGACCGGCGGCTTTACTCCGGAATACGGCAACCGCTTCGGCGGCGTCATGGACATCACCACCCGCTCCGGCGCCGACTTAGGCGGGCACGGGAGCGTCAATTTCCGCGGTGCCACGATTGACAACTACGACCTCAACGCCGAGTACGGCGGGGTGACGGGAAAGCTGGGCTACTACTTCTTCGCCGATGGATTCAATTCGGGGAGGTTTTTGGATCCGCCGGAACCCCAGCAGCTCTACGATACCGGCCACGGCCTGCGCGGGGCGGCCCAGTTCGATTGGCGCGCGAGCAACAATGATGCCCTGAAGCTGCTGCTCATGGGTGGAGGAGATAACTTCCAGCAACCCAACCTCACCGAGGACCAGGAAGTGGGGCGCGACGCCAAGCGCCACACTCGCCAGCAGACCGCCATCCTCACCTGGCTGCATACGTTTTCTCCCGACACCCTGCTCAATACGTCGCTGTACGAGCGCACCAGCTCCGACCACGTTTTGCCCACCACCGACCCGATCACACCCTACTCCAGTGCTGCGCGCGAACTGCTGACCGTGGGCATCAAGAGCGATCTCTCGCACTCCTGGCACGGACACTTTTTCAAGGCCGGCGTGGACCTGGTGCGCTTCCGCGAGAATGAAGATTTCTTCTTCGACAGCCGCGGCGACCCGGACGTATTCCCGTCCTTCGGCGGCGGATTGCGCGGTGGCCAGGCCAGCATCTATGTTCAGGACCACTTCACGCTCTTCCCCAACATGACCGTGGATGCGGGCGTGCGCTACGACTACTTCGACCTGGTGGATACCGGGGTGCAGGTCAGCCCGCGAGTCGGCCTCGCCTATCACATCACCAAGACAAACTCTGTCATCCACGCTGCCTATGACCGCTATTTCTCGCCGCCGCCGCTCGAATACTCACTGCTCGCCAGCTTCATCGGCAATAACGCGATTGATCCCGATCAGCGTGTGGGAAACGTGCGCCCCTATACCCAGAACTACTTTGAAGCGGGATGGGCGCAGGAGCTGCATCCACGGGTTAGCCTGGAAGTGAATGCCTACCTGCACACCGGACACAACAGCTTCGAAAATCACGAGATCAGCATCTCCCGGATTTTTGTGCCGATTAACTTCCACACCGCCCGTTCCGAGGGTCTGGAAGTCGTGCTCAACATGAAGCAGCTGGAGCGCTACGGAATCTCCGGCCGCTTCCAGTACGCGGCCCAGAAGACCTATTTCTACGGACCAATCACGGGAGGCTTTGCCGGTGATGAACCGCTGGAACCAGGGGAGCGCATCGTCCCTGCATTTGACCAGACCCACACGGGAACAGCGCAGATCTTCTATCGGCGCGACCGCTGGCGGAATTTCTGGGCGGGAAGCGCGCTCCGCTACGGCAGTGGGACGATCGTGGAAAATGGGCCGCGGCTGCCGCAGCACTTCACCTGCGACCTGGGAACCGGGGTTACCCTGTGGAATCCTGAGCCGCGCCGCCTCGATCTGGAGTTCGACGTGACTAACGTGTCCAACAGTATTTACCAGATTGCCAAGGAGAGTGAGGAGATTCCCATCCAGTACGCGCCTTCACGCACCGTAGGCGGAAGCCTCAAGTTCCGCTTCTAGCCGAATCCCAGGACACAAGAAGGACGGGCCTTTGGCCCGTCCTTGGTCTGATCACTTCGATGCGCCCTTACTGGACGGTCACGGTGACGGGAGTGGAAGCGATCCCGTTGGCGACTAATTCCAGGTTGGACGGGCCCGTCTCCACGTCATTGCCTACATCAAAATGGGTGGAGCCGCGCTGTCCGGGAGCGACGGACATGGTGCTGTGGTTGTGGGTGCGGGCATAGAACACGTGGCCAGTGTTTTGGTTGGTAATCCGCACCAGCGGGTAGTCGGTTGCCATCTGGGCATCGTCACCGTACATCGCTCCCTGCGACAGCCCGTTCAGCTGTGTACCCGAAATGGTGAAAGTACCCCCGCGGGTAATGGTGCTCGGGAAAGAATGAATCGTAGGTGCCCACGCGGGATCCGGATTGCCCGACGCCGTGTAGATCTCTATATCTTTGGTACCGTCCGCAAACAGGATCTGTCCGGTCGGAAGAACCAGCATACGGCCCTCGAAGGAAGTGTTCGTCCTCGAATCCGGCGTTCCGGGTACCCTGATGAATTTCGTGCCGTCGAACTCGAAGAAGCGCACGCCGTTCTGGAAGATTCCTGGGCTGGTGTCGCAGAGCACATGGCCGTTGGGCAACAGGGCCGCGGGCGCGTCCGCCATATCCAGTTGCTGGCTACCGGCTTTGGGGAAGTCCGGACCCGCTGCCCAGGTCCCGGTGGCGGTGTTATAGATGGCGGTGTGCGCCGTGCCTCCCATGGCGAAAACGGTTCCATCGTAACGCAATACCGCCGGTCCGATCTCGTGCGAGCCGGGGTCGGTCAGGGGAACGACCGTGCTTCCGGCACTCACCCACTTGCCCAAGCGCGGGCTATACTTCTCGGAGTGGGTATCATCCGTATTGTTCGCGTCCACGGTTAGTACGATCCCGCTGGGCAACAGCTCCCATCCTTCTTCGTCATTGCCGTCGGCCTTACCCGTGCCGGTTGCGGTCCAAGTCAGGTTCGAAGCATTCAACAGGGCCTGCTGATTGCTGAGAGCGTTCGCCAGCATGAACACCCCGTTGGGCAGGACCACGCTCTGAGCATCGCCGATGTTGGCCCACCCGCTGGGTGGATTGACCGGGGTCCAGGTGTTGGCTAGCGGATCGTAGATGGCACCCAGATTGGTCCATGCGAAGTTGCCGAAGTTGTATTCTCCACCCTCCACGATGAGCCGCCCGTCGGGCAGCACCGCGGAAGCGTAATAGAGCGGGCTGTAATTGGAGGGCAAGGAAGCCTGCTGGGACCAGGTTCCGTTAACGTAGCTCCCGTTAATGTCGGGAGTCAGCTTAAACCACTGCTGGCCACCTTCTTGGTGGACCATGACCGTCCCGTCGGTGAGTAGCAGGGAGGTACTAGCGTTGAAGGTAGGCTGGTTCTGCAGCGGTTGCCACTGCGCTCCGGCAACCCCCGCCGAAATGATCACGACCACAAGTGCGATTCCGAGCGTTCGCAACACCCTCATGTTTTCTCCTCGTGTAAGGCATTCTTCGAAGACCGGGTTCGGCCGCGGGCCCCCACTACCGGCGCTGCCGCAGAGTGCAGCTCGCCTGAACCAAGACGGCTGGGCAAGTCACTTTCCTAACAAGGCAACAGAGCATCCTCAAGCCGCGGCGAAGTCCTCAGCCGCAAGCCGGCAGCTTTCCTCTGTTTCGCCTTGCTTTTCCTGGCCGGCACACCTGGCTTTGCCCGGCGACCAGTGAGCACGCCGCGACAAACCGACAAGAAACATACTGAATTGGAAGGTCGTGGTGCTGGTCCCCGCGTGCCAACCCCGAGCACGACAGCAAATCGCGGAGGATTGTAGTCCAGGCAGGCGGCAAATTCTATAGGAGAGTGGCCTGTGGGGAAGAAAGTTTTCTGTGCGACCCGGAGAACGTGCTTCGTGCAAAACTTTTCATGCGGACGCATCCGTGAGCTTCCTCATGTGAAAGGAAGGCATCGGCATCGTCCTGGCATGAACGATGTCAAGGCGGTCCCCGGCGCCGGTCACGGTTTCCCGGCGGAAACCACCCGCGGAATCCCCTGGAGATCGTTTGCGATGCGCACATTCTTCCAATCGGCCAGCAACCGTCGGACTCCTGCGGCAATAGTGCCGCTGATTTCCATTACCAGCCATCCGCCGGATTGGAGGGCGCCCCACGCCTGTGGGACCAGGCGCTCAATCACCTCCAGGCCGCTAGGCCCTGCGAACACCGCATTCCGCGGCTCAAACTTGCGCACTTCAAGCTGCACCTGGTCTTCCTCGGATTCGCCGACGTAGGGAGGGTTGGAGACGACGAGATCGAAGGCGTTGGCATCGAGTCGTTGCAGCAGGTCGGTCTGGTGGAAGTGAATCCGCCGTTCCAGTTGGTGCCGCGCAGCATTCGCGCGGGCAATCTCGAGCGCCTCGGGGGAAATCTCAGTGGCGTGGACCTCGGCCTGGGGCAGTTCACTGGCGAGGACGATGGCAAGGCAGCCTGATCCCGTGCCAACATCAACAATCCTGGGCTTTCTCAGCCCGCGCGCCAGTGGCAACACCGCTTCGATCACGTGCTCGGTTTCGGGGCGGGGGATGAGTACGGCCGGCGTCACAATGAAGTCCATCCCCCAGAATTCCTGGTGTCCGGTGATGTACTGGGCCGGGACCCCGCGCGCGCGCTGCGTCAGTGCTTCGTCATACCGGGCGTTATCTTCGGGGCTGAGCGCCCGCTCGGGATGAGCGTAGAGGTACGCGCGGTCACAGCCCAGAACGAACATGAGCAGGACTTCCGCGTTCATCCGGGGTGAGCCAACGTGGGCCGCAGTGAGCCGCTGGATCGCCGAAGTGAGAGCATCGCCGAGGAGCACAAACCTATTTCACCACAGAGACACAGAGGACTGCGGGCCGGTTTCCACGTTTGCCGTCTCTTATCCCACGTTTGCGGTTTCGCGCTTCAGCTTTTCTGCCTGGTAATGGGTCACCAGGGCCTCGACCAGCGGCCCGAGTTTGCCGTCCATGACGTCCTGCAACTGGTGAAGGGTAAGGCCAATGCGGTGGTCGGTGACACGGTTCTGCGGGAAGTTGTAGGTGCGGATCTTTTCGCTGCGGTCGCCTGTGCCCACCATCGCCTTGCGCTCTTTGGCCAGAGCTTCCTGTTGCTTCTGCATCTCGACTTCATACAGCCGCGACCGCAGCACGCGCATGGCTTTCTCGCGATTCTTGATCTGTGACTTCTCGTCCTGACAACTGACCACAGTATTTGTTGGCAGGTGCGTGATGCGCACGGCGGAATAGGTGGTATTCACCGATTGTCCGCCCGGGCCGGAGGAGCAGAAGGTATCAATGCGGAGATCTTTGGGATCAATCTTGATATCCACGTCCTCGGCTTCCGGCAGCACCGCCACGGTCACGGCTGAAGTATGGACGCGGCCCTGCTGCTCCGTTGCAGGAACCCGCTGCACGCGATGCACCCCGCTTTCGTATTTCAAACGCGAATACACCCGCTGGCCTTCGATCAATGCGATCACTTCCTTCAATCCGCCCACGGAAGACTCGGACGTCGAAAGCACCTCGACTTTCCAGCCCTGCGTCTCTGCGTAGCGCGTGTACATGCGGAAGATTTCCGCAGCAAAGAGCGTGGCCTCATCTCCACCAGTGCCCGCCCGGATTTCCAGGATGACGTCTTTTTCGTCATTGGGGTCCTTGGGTAACAGCAGGACCTTGAGTTCTTCTTCCACCGCGCCAACCCGGCCTTCGAGCTTGTCGAGTTCTTCCTGCGCGTAGGCGCGCATGTCAGGATCTTTCTCGTCGGCCAGCACGGCCCTGCTCTCGGCGATACCCCGTTTCAGGTCTTTATACTCGCGATACTTCTCCACCACCGGCGTGATCTCGCTGTGGGCCTTGGCGGTTTTTTGGTAGCGCGAGGAGTCGTTGATGACCTCGGGCGAGGCCAGAGCGTGCGTCAGTTCCTCGTAACGCGCTTCGATTTGGTCCAATCTCTCAAACATACAGTCTTTGGTCGTTCGTCGTTGGTCGTTGGCGAGAACCGGGACCAACTCTCACAGTTGACTCAGGCGGCTCTTTCGGAAATCGAGTCAATGAGACTGTTCAAGCTTCGTCCGACGTGGTCGGCGCGATTGCTCAGCTTCTGCAATACGTCCTCCCCAAGGTATTGTAAATCCTGCGCGATCAGCATCTGCGTCTGAAGCTCAAGCAGCGACCCTCGGGCATGATGCAGGAAATTGACAAACTCGCGATTGCTCCGATGACCCTTCCCCTCGGCGATGTTGCTCGGAATCGAGACCGCCGCGCGCCGCATTTGTTGGCTCAAGCCATACAATTCATGCTTCGGAAATTCTGCTGTTGTCCGATAGATCCCTGATGCCAATTTCATGGCTTCCTGCCAGACGCGCAAATCTCTGAAGGATGATGGCATATAAACCCTCCATCATCTCCTTACCGTCTCACCAGCCAATCTGTATGTGATGGATGAACGCGGCCAGGAGAGGTTGTCGAACGACTAACGACAAACGACGGGTTTGGGCCCGCTAGGCAATTACCAATTCACCACCGCGCTGCTTTTCCAGCGCCATGGCCTGATCCAGCGCCACAATCGCGCACTCCGCCTGGTCGTCTGAGGGGGGCTGGGTCGTAATCCGCTGCAGCCATAGCCCGGGAGCGGTCATCATGGCAAACAGCGATCCGCGGTGTTTGGCCGCAAAGCGAATGATTTCGTACGACACCCCGGCAATCACCGGCAGTAGCGCAATGCGAATGGCAAACCGCGCCCAGAACGTGGTCACTGGGATCATCATGTACACCAGGATCGAGATGATCATCACCGTCATCAGGAAGCTGGTGCCGCAGCGCGGATGGTAGGTGGAGTACTTCTGCACCGTGCGGGTCTCGAGCGCCTCGCCGTTCTCGAAAGCGAACACCGTCTTGTGCTCGGCCCCGTGATACTCGTATACGCGGTGGATGTCACGCCACAGCGAGATCCCCCAGATGAACAGCAGGAACAGGGCGATGCGGATGAGTCCATCTATCAGGTTAAAGATGACTTGCCCGCCAAACAAGGGATTGACCCGTTTCAGTTCGGTCGCCGCTACGAGCGGCAAGTACTTGTACATGAAGATGAAAAAGCCGAGGGAGAAAATGACGTTGATGGCAGCCATCCACCCGCTGACTTCCAGCTTCCTGCCCTTGTCGTTCGCGGGAATCTCATCCAAGGCGACATTTGCGGAAAAGCGCAGGGCTTTGAACCCCAGCGCCATGGCGTGTCCCAGGGTGATGACCCCTCGGACAACCGGCCAGGCCATCCACTTATGCTTGTCGGAGGGCCGCTCCAGCGTTTCGCTGTAAGTGGACAACTCCCCGGAAGGCTTGCGGCAGGTGATGGCCCAGGCATGAGGCGAGCGCATCATCACGCCCTCCAGCACTGCCTGGCCGCCGACCAGGGTTTCCTCGCCACCCTCCAAGGCGGGTAAGAGCTGCACTGCCGCGAGGAGACGCGCCCATGTTCGCAGAAATCGCATGTGATTTAGATGATCCTTCCGGGACCCAAGTACCAGTATCTAAGGTTATCACAGCGCCGGGTTCATTTAGGATGGACGAGTAGGGATGTAAATAGCCCTGTTTCTTAAACTTGGCACCGTAGGCGATCCATGCAAAGACTGGTTGCAGCCTGCGAACGCATCGCCGGCACGACGAAAAGGCTGGAGAAGGTGGCCGTGGTTGCGGACTACCTCAAGTCGCGCACAACCGAGGATGCTGCCGTCTCCGCGGTGTTTCTTTCCGGCCGGCCCTTCCCTGTCTGGGAAGAGGCCACGCTCCAGGCCGGAGGGGCGCTCTTGTGGCGAGCGGTTGCGGAACTCTCCGGAACAAGCGAGCGGGATCTCACCGCGGTCTACCGTCGCCAAGGTGACCTGGGCGCCGTCGCTGCTGAAGTGCTGCCGTGTCGAACCGGGGCAGAGCTAACTCCGCGCCAGGTGCAAGAGAAATTCCAGCACATTGCCTCCGCGCGCGGACCCGCAGCCAAGACCGGGCTTGTGCACGAGCTGCTATCGCAGGTCAGCCCCCTCGAGGCCAAGTACATCATTAAGATCATGACCGGAGACATGCGGATCGGTCTGAAAGAAAGCCTGGTGGAGGAGGCCATTGCCAAGGCTTACGGGGGCACGCTGACCGAAGTGCAGCGCGCCAACATGCTGCTGGGAGATATCGGCGAGACCCTGAAGCTGGCAGCTGACGGCAGGCTACCGCAGGCCAGGATGCGGCTGTTCCATCCCCTGGGTTTCATGCTGGCCAGTCCAGCTGATTCCGCTGAGGATGCGCTCAGCTACTTCGAGAGCGCGCTGATCGAGGACAAGTATGACGGTATCCGCGCCCAGGTCCACATCGCCGGTAGCGAGGTGAGGATTTTTTCCCGCACCCGCGACGAAATCACCGAGTCTTTTCCGGAATTGCCTGACGCGCTGGCGGGCTTGCCGCAGGAGGCCATCCTCGATGGCGAGATTGTGGCGTGGAGCTATCTCGGCGATGAAGGCGGGAGGGCGCTTCCGTTCAGCGCGCTGCAGCAGCGGCTGGGACGCAAAAAGGTGAGCAACGAGATGATGCGGCGGGTACCGGTGGCTTACCTGGTGTTTGATGTGCTGTATTGCGGCGGCGAGTTGTTGATTGATCGGCCTCTGCGGGAGCGCGGGCAGATTCTCGATGAGTTGCTGTCAGCGCCGCGAAAGGCCGGGCAGGTCCGCTCCCGGGGCACACAAGGCAGATTGGCCTTCGCTTCCGAGGAGGCCGTGGCAGGACAACTGATTCGCGCGCCTGTGTACCACGCAAAATCGGCGCACGAGCTTGATCAGTTGTTCGGGGCCGCCCAGGCCCGCGGCAACGAAGGCCTGATGATCAAAGATCCTGAGTCAGCCTACACTCCGGGCAAGCGCGGCAAGTCCTGGCTGAAGCTCAAGCGCGAACTGGCGACGCTCGACGTGGTCGTGACCGCGGTGGAGTACGGACACGGCAAGCGGATCGGAGTGTTGAGCGACTACACATTTGCCGTGTGGGATGGCGACCGGCTGGTAAACATTGGCAAGGCCTATTCCGGCCTGACCGATTCTGAGATCACGGAGATGGGCAAATGGTTCCTGGAGCACACGGTGGAAGACCAGGGCTTCAGGCTCGCGGTCGAACCGAAGATCGTGCTGGAAGTGGCGTTCAACAACATGATGCGTTCCGACCGGCACGAGAGCGGGTACGCCCTGCGGTTCCCGAGGATTGTGAGAATACGGAGCGACAAGCTTCCCCAAGAGGCGGATACGATTCAGAGGGCGAAGGAGATTTACGCTAAACAAGATCAAAGTCCAGGCTAGAAGATATCTTAGGTTCTAGTCTGGTATGGGACTCTCCGCTTTCTTCACGCGACGCTGGGCCCAAGCGCCGATCAGATACCAGAATACGGGTATGCCGAGCATTGTCACGAGATAGAACGACCAAACCTGGCTGATGCCGATTCGCCAGCCCAATCGGGAGGCAAGGCCAGCCAGAATGAAGACAGGAAGGTTAATAAGCATGACGATTTTGGTGGACAGAAAATCGCGACACTCACTGGCAGACCAATAAAGTTCGCCGTGGCAGGGACCGTACTGTATTGAATATTCTCCGCAATCCGGATCCGGGTTGTGTTTCTGGAGAGTTATGCACCCAAAATATTCGCGATTGCCACTGGGAGAAAGCTTCAACGAGGACCTATGAAAGCTGACAGCCATCGTAACAAAGATGCCTAGCTGAACAATGGCCAGTCCAAAACCTACCCAACTCCGTGTCATTCTGGCGTTGCCTCAAGAATGGCGGCTCTCCGGCTCTTCCCCCACCGGCACCACGCACCCATGCACCACTTCACACACCACGTGCTCGAATTGAATCGTAGTGTGATCAATGCGGAAATCCCGGTGGAGTTTCTCTTTCACATCCCGCAGGATGCGTTCGCTCACCGACGGCGGGATGTCGGCGATGGTGATGTGCGCGGACAGTGCGTGGCTCTCTGATCCTATGCTCCACACATGCAAGTCGTGGACATCGTTCACGCCGTCGATGGAACGCATCACACCCTCAACCCGGTCGAGCTTGATGCCGCGCGGCGTGCCTTCGAGCAGGATATTGAGCGTCTCGCGCACGATGCCGAAAGCCGACCATAGGATCAGCGCGCCAATTCCCACGGAGAGTGCGGAGTCGATCCAAGCCTGCCCGGTGACAAGAATGGCCCAGCCGCCCGCAATCACAGCGGCGGTCGACACCGTGTCGCCGATCTCATGCAGAAAGGCGCTGCGAATGTTGACGTCGCGCCCGGAGCGGTACAGCAAGGCGGCAATGACTCCGTTCATGACCACGCCAGCCGCGGCCACAGCGATCATCACGCCCGCGCGTACAGGCCCCGGGTTCTGCAGCCGCCGGAACGCTTCGTAGAAGATTAGGAAGGCTACGACCACCAGCGAGAGCGCGTTGACCAGCGCGGCCAGCACCCCGGCGCGGTGGTAGCCGTACGTCTTGGTGGAACTCGGCGGGCGCGCCTGCAGATATACGGCAAACAGCGAAAGCAGCAGGGCGAAGAAGTCCGAAAGGTTGTGCCCGGCTTCCGAGAGCAGGGCCAGCGAGTGCGCCCGGATGCCGGCAACCACCAGGACAGTGATGTAGAGCAGGGTAACGACGAGCGAAATCTTCAGGACCCGCGAGGTCCGCTCTCTCGATCCGGGGCCGGCGTGAACATGCATTGCTTCTAAGTTTAAGGTGCTGGCGAACCCGGTTCAAGGGAGCTCAGGCACCGGAGTAACAGCACACTCTGGCCTGAGAGTGGTCTTCACAATGCTCTACAATGGCTTCGTTCGCGCGGCAATCACCAAGCGGCACGCATGCAAACAGCAGACATCGTCATCATCGGCGGAGGCATCGTCGGGTCGAGCATCGCCTACCATCTCACGGCGGCGGGCTGCAAGGACGTCCTGGTCATCGAACGGGAATCGGCCCAGGGCAAGGGATCCACGGGCAAGAGTATGGGCGGCGTGCGCGCACAGTTTTCTACGCCGGTGAACATCCAGATGTCGTTGTACTCGATTCCTTTCTATGCCTCTTTCGAGGAACGGCTGGGGTATCCGTGCGACTATCGCCCGCAAGGCTACCTGTTTTGCGCGACCTCGGACAAACACCTCGCTTATCTGCGGACCAATCAGGAGAAGCAGATCGCGCTAGGACTGAAGAATGTCCGCATGATTTCTGCCGACGAGATTCGCCGCATGTTCCCCCAGTTGCGCGCTGACGACATTCTGGGCGGGAGCTTCTGCTCGACCGACGGTTTTGTCGATCCCTACAGCGCCATGGTGGGATTCATGACGCGGGCGGCTGATCATGGAGCAAAACTGTGGAAGAACGCCTCGGTGACCAGTATTGCGCGGACGGCGACAGGATTCGAGCTTCAGACCACGCGCGGAGCAGTCGCTGCGAAAAAAGTCGTCAACGCCGCCGGGCCATGGGCGGCCTCGGTCGCTCGGATGGTGGGAGTGGACCTGCCGGTTGAGCCGCTGCGGCGCATGCTGGTGCCCACCGAACCGTTTGATCAATTCCCGCATACCGCCCCAATGATCATTGACATGTCGAACGGCTTTCACTTCCGGCCGGAAGCCCTGGGATTCCTGCTGGCGTGGAACGATCCGGAGGAGACGCCGGGATTCAAGACCGACTTCGAGCCGTCATTCATCGAGAAAATTCTGACCCGCGCCGCCAGCCGCGTGCGGATCTTCGAGAATCTGGCGGTGAATCCCAAGCGCGCCTGGGCCGGGCTGTACGAGATGACGCCCGATCATCATCCCATCCTGGGAGAGGCTCCCGGCGTGCCGGGATTCTTTCTGGCCAACGGCTTCAGCGGGCACGGAGTGATGCACGCCCCGGCCACGGGGAAGATTCTGTCGGACCTGATCCTCACCGGAAAGACCGATTTGATTGACGCGAAGCTGCTCGATCTGGCTCGCTTCGCCGAAGGGCGGACGATCCACGAGACGGCAGTGCTGTAATCCTCGGTGTCCTTCGTGTCCTCCGTGGTTAAGTCTTTGAGCGCGGGAGACGTGGAAGGCTGGAAGATCACGGCAAGACTGTAATCGGCCTCGGTGTCCTTCGTGTCCTCTGTGGTTAGAGCTTTGACCGCCGGAGTGATTGGGACGAACATGAGCATCCGTGAGCAGAACTATTGGCTGACGACGGCTGAGGTGCCAAAGGCCGACCCGTCCCGCTCGTTCCCGGACAGATGTGACGTTGCTGTGCTCGGCGCGGGATTTACGGGATTGTCCGCCGCGCGGACTCTGGCGAAAAACGGCGCCCGGGTCGCCGTCCTCGAAGCCGAATCCATCGGCTGGGGCGCCAGCTCGCGCAATGGCGGCATGGTCCTCACCGGGCTGAAACTCGGCGTCAACAAGCTCATCTCGATGTACGGACGCGAGCGCACGCAGCGGATGTATGCCGCGTCGCTGGCCACGATTGACTGCGTCGAGCGACTGGTACGCGAAGAGCAGATCGCCTGTGACTTCTTCCGCAGCGGCCACCTGGAGGTCGCCTGCAAGCAGAAGCATTTTGACGACTACGCCCGTCAGGCCGAGACCATCGCCCGCGAGTGCAACCATCAGTTGCGTGTGGTGCCACGTCATGAACTGGAAGGCGAGATCGGGTCCCGCATTTACTACGGCGGTATGGTGGACGATGCCAGCGCCGGCCTGAATCCCGCGCGTTACGTGGCCGGGCTGGCGCGGGCGGCGCAGCGCGCGGGCGCAACCATCTTTGAAGACACACGCGTTGAGAAAATCGAACGCGACTCCCGGCAAGGGACGCCGGGTTGGCGTGTGACCACGCCGCGCGGGGCAATCTGGGCGCGCGATGTCCTGGCCGGCACCAGCGGCTATACCGGTGCCGCGACCCCGGCGCTGCGGAGGAAGATCATTCCCATCGGCTCCTACATCATCACGACAGAGGTCCTGCCCGAACCGCGGGCGCGGGAGCTAAGCCCGCGCAACCGCATGATCTACGACTCCAAGAATTATCTTTACTATTACCGCCTGACGCCAGACCGCCGCATGCTCTTCGGCGGCCGCGCGGCGTTCTTCCCAGAAACCGAAAACACCATCCGCAAGAGCGCGGAGATCCTGCGCCGCGGCATGATCACGGTCTATCCCCAGTTGCGCGAAACGAAGGTGGAGTACGTCTGGGGTGGCACACTCGACTTCGCCTTCGACATCATGCCGCACGCCGGCCAGATGGATGGCATCTATTACGCGCTCGGCTATGCCGGCCACGGGGTGGCGATGGCGACCTGGCAGGGTCAAAAGATGGCGGAGCTGATCTCGGGAGAAAAGCCGGACAACCCCTTCGCTGGAATTCCCTTTCCCGGCGCGCCGCTCGGCTTGTACCGGGAGAAGCCCTGGTTCCTTCCGCTAGCCGGGATGTACTACAAGTTTCTCGACTGGGTGAGTTGAATCAGATCTTGATCTTCTGCCGGATCACCCAATACGCCACCGGACCGAGGGCCAGCGCCGCCGGGCCCCAGATCAGTCCGTAGCGATCGCTGCCCAGCATGGCCACCGCGCTCATCACCAGCGGCGCGGCCACGGCGTAGAGCAATCCCCAGCGCCGCCAGGGAATCACGAACGGACGTTTCATGTCCGGCAGCTTGCGGCGCAACTGCCAGCCGGCGAGCACTGTCAGCACGGTGGTAGCGATTCGCAGCCAGCTGTACACGCTGATCAGTCGTACCAGACTTTCCCGGGCGAGCACCGCGTAGAGGCACGCCGAAACGATGATCGCAATCCACGGGGTGCGATAGCGGGGATGGATCCGGGTCAGGAACGGCGGAAGATATCCGTCTTCGGCCATGGCGAAGGGCATGCGGGTGGAGGCCAGCACCGTGGCGTTCAGCAGAGACACGTTGGTTACCACGGCGGCTGCGGTCATCCACAGGCCCAGCCAGGGGCCGCCAATCAGTTGCGCCGCATCCGCAAAGTATCGGGTGTGCCATTGTTGCCAGTTGCCCAAAGCCGCCAGCGAGGTCAGGGTGGGCAGAATCAGGGTGGCCATCGAGAGCGGAACCACAATCGAGAGCGCCAGCGGATAGCTGCGCTCCGGCCGCTCCACCTCTTGCGCCACGGTGGAGAGTTGCTCGTATCCGGAATACAGCCACAGCCCCAATGCCAGGCCGATGCCAAACACCTGGAACGTCGGCTGATGGGGAGGAATCAGCGGATGGAAAGGATTGTGCTGCCATTTGGACAGCCCTGCCAGAGTCAAGGCCAACACCGGCAGGAGGATAAAAATTTCCATGGCGGTTGCGAACTTGCCCACTGCCTGGATTCCACGCACATTGACCCAGGTGATGACCGCGATGATGGCCAGAGCCAGCAGGTAATGCTTCCACCAGTTCAGCGGAATGTAGAATCCGAGGTAGTCGGCAAACTGCACGCCGTAGGCCGCCCCCAGCAGAAATGAGGCGCACCAGTTCCACCAGCCCGCCAGAAATCCCCAAAAGTCTCCGAAGGCGGCGCGTGTCCAGCGGTAGAAGCCGCCCTCGACTGGCATGGCCGTGGTCAACTCCGCGGCCACCAGTGACACCGGGATACACCAGAAGAACGGCAGCACCATCAGGTAGATCAGCGTCATCCCCGGGCCCGAGGTGGTAACCATGTCCTCCAGGCCGAACGGTCCCCCGGTGCAGTAGGAGAACATCACCCAGACGAAGTAGAAGAGGCCGGCTTTGCGGAGAGCGGACTTGGTGACAGTGGAAGTGGCGGCCATGGGGGCGGGCCATTATACGATTCAGCCGTAGCGCCAGCGTCCCGCCGGCCATGACGCGCTTGCCACGCTCAACAAAGCCCTGCGTAGCAAGGGCCCGAAAAAACTCGGCCATCGGCACAGGGTTGGCACGGGAGGAGTTGGCGGTGGCCGGCGGGACGCCGGCGCTACGGCAAACAGAAAAGCCTCTTGCTTGCGCAAGAGGCTCTCTGGGGGAGGGCGTGCGGGCGGATGCCCGTCGTCCAACTAACTTACTTCGGTGGTTCCTGCTGCTGCGTGCTCGCCGGAGCAGGCGCGGACGTGGAAGCCAGCTGCTCCAGGTCGTTCTTCAGGAGGCTGATTTCCACGCGGCCGCCGCTGATGTGTTTCTTGCCGGTCTCTTCGGCGCCGGCCACCGGAGCGTTGCCCATGCCCACCACGTAGATCCGGTACACCGGAATGTCGTGGTTGAGCACCAGGTAACGCACCACGGAGTCGGCCATCTTCTGCGAGGTTGCGATCGCGGCCTGGCCGCGGCCAGACGAGAAGCCCTGCACTTCGATGATGTAGCCGCGCTGGTTCTTCAGCGGAACGGCCATCTCATCCAGAGCAGCTTTGGCGTTCTTGCTCAGCACACTCTGGCCGGGGCGGAAACGAATCTCGGTCTGGGTGGTCGCCTTGTATTGATCGATGTTGCCCACTACCTGTTCAACCGTGGTGAGACGGGTGCTGGCCTGGGTGGCCGTCTGCTGCGCCATCTGGGCCTTGTTGCCGGCGTCAATGGCGTGCTGGTCGGCTTCGTTAGCCTTGGCCGAAGCCAGCTGGATGCCTTGCTGCGCGCGCGCATCCACGTCCTTGATCATCTTGCTGTTCGACGCCGTGAGCTCATCCAGTTCGTTCAGGCGGTCGCGGATGGGCTGGGTCTGGCGCTGCACATACTTCTTGCGAGCAAACGGATTCAGATGCCCCCAGAAACCTTCGCGAGCCGGCGGCTGCAGCGGTTTGCCGGTGGCGCTCTGGGTGGTCGCGCTTTGGTCAGCCGGGGTCGCGGGCTGGCTGGCGGCCGGTTGGGCCGATTGGTCCTGCGAGGTGGAACTGGTCTGCTGCGCCAGGGCCGGCAATGCCAGAACCACGGCCAGCAACAGCGCTACGAACAAGCGATTCTTCATTTTCTACTTCCTCCGATTAGGGGGAGCGTTTGGGGCTCCGCTCCGCACGCATTCTGCGTGAAATTTTTGATTGCTCCCAGGGGTCGCTGCCCGGCGCCGACACGGTCGCAGGGCCGAGAAACTCTCAAAACGGCGCCCGGTCGTTTGGGCACCCACACTCTCCCTAACAGGTGAAGTGCCAAACCCACTAAAGTACTAACCCTTTGGGATACAACAACATTCTAGCCCCATAGCGAGCCCGGCGGTGGTACAAAATCCATCCTGAGGGTAATTTTGGCGAAACCTGATATAAAAAGTGCGGCGTTGTCCCGGAAGTTAACCCAGGAGGTGGGATGGCCGAAAATCGTACTTGTGAGCGCCTTATTACCTTATTTCTCGTTCTTGTATCCGCCCTTCTCAGCTCTGCCGCCCAGGCCTCGTCCAGGCCCGAATTCGCTTCCGCCGGCATTCCGCCCGATCGCCTGCAGCAGTATTCCGACCTCGCCCTGCAATGGGAGCAGGAGTATCTGCGCATTGACACTACCAACCCACCGGGCAACGAGGCGCGCGCTGCGGCTTTTTTCAAGAAGATTCTTGATGATGAAGGCATTGAAAACCGGGTCTTCGAGTACGCCCCGGGGCGCGCCGATCTTTGGGCCCGGGTTCCGCACACCAGCGCAGAAGCCCAGCGGCCGATCATCCTGCTCAATCACATGGACGTGGTCACCAGCGATCCCTCCCACTGGAAGGTCCCGCCGTTCAGCGCCGCCATTGTCGACGGTTCCATCTACGGCCGCGGCGCCCAGGACATGAAGAGCGAGGGTCTGGCGCAACTGGTCGTCATGGTGATGCTGAAGCGGGAGAAGGTCGCGCTCAATCGCGACGTGATCTTGCTCGCGGTAAGCGACGAGGAGGCCGATGGCACCGGGACAGACTGGTTCATCGCCCACCAGCGGGATCTATTGGGTAATGCCGCCTTCCTCATCAATGAAGGCGGCGAGAATTTGCGGGAAGGCTCCCAGGTGAAATACGTTGGAGTGGATGTCGGCGAGAAGTCGCCTTTCTGGTTGCATGTGGTGGCGCACGGACGTCCCGGACACGCTTCGCGTCCCATTGAGGATTCTGCCCCCAACCGGCTGGTGCAGGCGCTCAACCGCATTCTTGCCTATCAGCCGCCGCTGCGGCTGTTGCCGGTGGTGGAGGAGTATTTTCACGACATGGCGCCCTACGAGCCGCCCGCCCGGGCCAAGCAGTTTCGCAACATCCGGGAAGCTCTGCGCGACAAGAATTTCCAAGAACAAGTGGGGCGTGACGACTCCCTCAACTTCCTGCTGCGGGACACCATCTCGCTCACCATGCTGGGCGGCTCCAAGCAGACCAATGTCATTCCGCCCGAGGCCTGGGCCAACCTTGATGTGCGCCTGCTGCCGGGAGCAAGTCCACAAGAATTCCTGCAGACGATCCGCCGCGTAGTGAACGATCCCAACGTCACCGTGGAACCGGAAAACCCGGAGTTCCGCGTCGCCAACTCCTCGCCCACCCACACCGAGTTGTATAGCGCGATCCGCCAGGTGACCGAGCACTACTTCCCCGGAACCCCGGTGGTGCCCCGCCTGACCAGCGGCTACACCGAGAACCAGCGTTATCGCCCGCTGGGAATCGAGGCCTATGGTTTTTGTCCCTACACCGCCACCGAGGAGGAAGGCGAGACCGAGCACGGCAACGACGAGCGCATCCGCGTGGAGGAGGTAAGGCGCGGGTTCCGGATTCTCTACGATGTGGTAACAACTGTAGCGCAACAGAAGTAGTCACACTTGACGTCATCCTGAGCCCGAAAGGGCGAAGGATCTCGCGCGCACGACCCGCATCTTCGAGGCATGTTCTGACCATTCAGCGACCCAATGGCGTCGGAGTCGTTGGCGCCGCCTTCTTCCTGGCGGCTGCCTACCTCCTCGTCGTCGGAAGCATCCTTCTGCTGCGCCCAGGCATCGTCCCGCTAACCGCTGGAGCTCCCTTGCTGGGAGGCCTAGAGCTCGCCGGTCCCTACATGTTTCTGCTGATTGGCGCGGCGGGCGTTGTGATCGCGGTGGAACTCTTGCAGTTGAAAAACTGGGCGCGCTGGATTGCGATTATCGTCGCGATGCTGGGCGTCGTCCTGCTCATCCCCAGCGTGTCCAGCAGCGTGGTTGATTTTCGGCTGGGCAGGCTGGCTTGGGGTGCGGTGGGCGTGATCGTGCGAGTGATGGTCGTGTGGTACCTTTATCAGGAGCCCGTCGCCGTGGCGTTCAAGAGGTGATGAGGGCCGGCGTTACCTGCGCGCCTTTGCTGGCTCCTTCTCCCCCACCCGCTTGCTAACCTCGAACTTCATCTTCCCCGCCCGCTTGTCCGCGTCCACCACCACGTGGTCTCCGTGCAGCACCTCGCCGTCGAGGATCTTCAGCGCCAGCGGGTCCTGCACCAGCTTCTGGATGGCGCGCTTCAGGGGGCGCGCTCCAAAGTTCGGATCGAAGCCCTCGGTGAACAGCAGGTCTTTGGCCGCATCGGTCAGCTCCAGCGAGATCTTGCGGTCGGCCAGCAGGCGCCGCACATCTTCCAGGCGCAGCTCGATGATCTTCACCAGTTGCTCCTTGCCCAGCGGGCTGAACACGATGATGTCATCCACCCGGTTCAGGAACTCCGGCTTGAAGTGTCCGTGTAGGGCGTTCATCACCTGCTTGCTGGCCTGCTCGAAGTCTTCGGCCGTGCGCATGTTCTCGGCCTGCAGGTAAGCCGAGCCGATGTTTGACGTCATGATGATGACAGCATTGCGGAAGTCCACCGTGCGGCCCTTGCCGTCTGTCAGGCGGCCGTCGTCCATGATCTGCAGCAGGATGTTGAACACATCCGGATGGGCCTTCTCGATCTCGTCGAACAGAATGACGGCGTAGGGCCGCCGCCGCACCTGCTCGGTGAGTTGCCCGCCCTCCTCGTAGCCGACGTAGCCGGGAGGCGCGCCAATCATCCGCGAGACGGCGTGCTTTTCCATGTACTCCGACATGTCAATGCGCACCATGGCATGCTCGTCGTCGAACAGGAACTCGGCCAGCGCCCGCGCCAACTCGGTCTTGCCCACGCCGGTGGGGCCCAGGAAGATAAACGATCCGATCGGCCGCTTGGGATCGCTCAAGCCCGCGCGCGACCGGCGGATAGCATTCGCGACCCGCTCCAGCGCCGCATCCTGCCCTACCACCCGCTGGCGCAGCCGGTCTTCCATGTTGATCAGCTTCTTGACCTCGCCCTCCAGCATCTTCGACACCGGAATGCCGGTCCACTTCGAGACAATGCGGGCAACGTCTTCTTCATCCACTTCCTCCTTCAGCATGCGTGCCTGTGTGGGGCGAACACTCTTGTCCGCCTCCCCTGTCAGCTTTTTCAATTCCTGCTCCGCCTGGCGCAATAGCCCATACCGAATCTCCGCCACGCGCTGCAGATTGCCCTTGCGCTCTTCCGCCTGCTCCTCGACCTTCAACTGCTCGATTTTTTCCTTGAGGGCGCGAGAGCGGGCGATCAGCTCCTTTTCCTGCTTCCACTTGGCTTTGAGGGCGTTCGACTTCTCGCGCACTTCGGCCAATTCCTTGTCAATGGCGCGCAGCCGCTCCTTCGAGTTGGGATCGTCCTCCTTCTTCAGCGCCTGTTTTTCGATCTCCAGTTGCGTGGCCCGGCGCTCCAGTTGGTCAATGTCGGTCGGAAGAGAATCAATCTGGATGCGCAGCGAAGCCGCCGCCTCGTCAATCAGGTCAATCGCCTTGTCGGGCAGGAAACGGTCAGAGATGTAGCGGTGCGACAACGTCGCCGCCGCCACGATAGCTGAGTCCTTGATACGCACGCCATGATGGACTTCGTATTTCTCTTTCAGCCCGCGAAGAATGGCAATCGTGTCCTCGACGTTGGGCTCGCCCACGAATACGATCTGGAATCGCCGCTCCAGTGCTGCATCTTTTTCGATGTATTTGCGATATTCATTGAGCGTGGTCGCGCCAATCGCGCGCAACTCGCCGCGGGCCAGCGCCGGCTTCAGCATGTTGGACGCATCAATCGCGCCCTCAGCCGCGCCCGCACCCACGAGCGTGTGCAATTCGTCAATGAACAGGATGATATGTCCCTGTGAGTCCTCGATTTCCTTGAGAACCGCTTTCAAGCGATCTTCGAATTCGCCGCGATACTTAGCTCCAGCGAGCATGGCACCGAGATCGAGTGCGACTACGCGCTTGTTCTTCAGGACCTCGGGTACATCTCCCGAAACGATTCTTTGCGCCAGACCTTCGACGATGGCGGTCTTGCCCACGCCCGGTTCGCCGATCAGCACGGGATTGTTCTTGGTGCGCCGCGACAGCACCTGCACCACGCGGCGGATTTCCTCGTCGCGCCCGATCACCGGATCGAGCTTGCCCCGCCGCGCCTGTTCCGTCAGATCGCGCGCATAGCGCTCCAGCGCCTGGTACTTGGCTTCCGGATTCTGGTCTGTAATGCGTTGCGAGCCGCGCACCGAAGTCAACGCCTTGAGGATGGCGTCGTGAGTAGCGCCCTGGCGGGCCAGGATCTGCTGCGCCGCATCGTTCTTCAGCTGCGTGATGGCCAGCAGCAGGTGCTCCGTCGAGACATACTCGTCCTTGAAATTGTCGGCTTCCTTGAAGGCGCGCTCCAGAAGCTGGTTGGCCGCGGCAGAAAGCGCAGCTTGCGCTGCCCCGCCGGACACCTTGGGCAGCTTCTCGATCTCGCCGTACGCCGCGTGCAGCACCGCCTGCGCGCCGATGCCAATCTTCTCCAGCACCGGCGGGACGATGCCTTCTTTGTCCTCGACCAGCGCCGCCAGCTGATGCACAGGCAGCAGCTCGGGATTGCCGTGCTCGGAGGCGAGCTCGTTCGCCCGCTGCACGGCCTCCTGCGCCTTTACCGTAAATTTGTCCCAACGAATAGCCACGATCTTCTCCCAATCCAATGCACAAAGACCTGCGTGTCAGTTCCTCTTTGACGCCTTCTTTTGGCCTGCAGCCGATCCGCGCCGAAGCCCACTCGCGGCAATTGCCTTCTCTCGATCGCGCAGCTTCTCCAGAATCTTGATCTTCTCAGAAAAGCTGAGCGCCGCGAGGCGCGCCTGCAATTTCGGTTTGCTCATTACGCTCCTTGCAGAAACTTCCGTTCGAACTGATTCCACGTGGTTGACAGTCCATGGCGTTCCAAAACAGCTTTGAGCTTATTACGATCAACCGCACCTTGCTCGACGAACTGTAGAATCCGCGTGTGATCCTTCGCGCGGCCCGTCTCGAGAGCAATCGCAACCAGATGTTCCGCTGAGATCACTCGCGTGGGGACGCCCTCAACGCTAGTTGAGACAGCCTGATTGACGGCTTCTTCCTGGAGCGCGTTGCCAGGCATAAGGAACTGAACCGGCCATTCCTTGACCACAATGTACTCATCCTGCTCCGTGCCACCATGCGATTTCAGGTAGTCGTAAATCGGTGAAAGGCTAACCAGCAGTCCGCTCGCTTTCGGTAGGGTGACAAATAGGTCCAAATCAACAGTTGCTGCAGGCGCCAGATAGAAAGTCGCACCCACAGCCCCCCCAATGGCGTACTTTCCAATGACGCCATCGGCCTGCATCTGGTTGATAAGCTCCAGCGTGGCCTTCACAGGATTTTCCCTGCCAGCATTGTTACCTAACAGCAGAGGCCGAGGCAAAGCCCCGGCCTCCCTCAGGGGCTGAAGCCCCCGCGTTAGTGTAATCCTCTCGGCACGGCTGAAGCCGTGCCCTTCCCGTTTTCCCTTGATTCAATCGGTTGGGCGGCCGAGGCCGCCGCCCCTACGCGATTTGTGCCTTACGCCGCCTTGCCCGGCCCCTTGCCTTCCAGGGTCTTCTCGCTGCCCACGTTCACTTTGATCTGCTTGGGCTTGGCTTCGGCCTTCTTGGCCAGGGCGATCTTCAGCACGCCCTTGTCGTAGTTGGCCGTGATCTTGTCGGCATCCACCGTGTTGGGCAGGGTGAAGGTGCGGGTGAAGCTGCCATACTGCCGCTCGATGCGGCGGAAGTTCTCCTCTTTCTCTTCCTTCTCGAACTTGCGCTCGCCGTGCACGGTCAGGGTGTTGTTCTCAATGCGGACATCAATGTCTTTTTCCTCGATGCCCGGGACTTCAATTTTCAGCGTGATGTTGTGCTCGTCCTCGTAGACGTCCACGAGCGGGGCAAAGCTGGTGGTGGTTAACGCTTCCTCCCGGCCCTCAGGCCCGAACGCGTCTCGGAACAACCGGTTCATGCGGTCCTGCAGGGTGGTGAACTCACGGAAAGGTTCCCAACGGGTCAAAACGGTCATGACTGTACTTCCTCCTTCTGAGATCTAGGTAGATAGCGCCTGTTGCTTCCTTTGATGATCAAGTTAGCGTGTAAGAATCATAAAATCTTAGTGCATTGTTGTCAACATAAAATTAATTAATATTTTCAATAACTTACGTTGGAAACAACGGCTTTCAGGTAGCCAGTTTCCGGCACGTTCAATAGGACTGGATGGTCCCGCGCTTGGCCCCGGACCTCGAGGATTCGCGCGTTCCTGTGGGCGTCGCTGGCGGCGCTGGCCAGCACCGCCAGAAAGTCCACCAGACTGACGTGGTAGGAGCAGGAGCAGGTGACCAGAATTCCCCCCGGCCGGAGCATCTTCAGCGCCCGCAGGTTAAGCTCCTTATAGCCGCGCAGCGCAGTCTCCAGGGTGCGCTTGCTCTTGGCAAACGCCGGCGGATCCAAAACGATGGTGTCGTATTGGCGCCCGGCGGCGGCGTAGTCTTTCAGCAGATCAAAGGCGTTGCCTTCGATCCATTCGATCTCCCGTCCATTGAGCGCCGCGTTCTGCTCCGCAACTTCCAGCGCGGGGCGTGAACTGTCCACGCCCGTCACCTTGGAGCAGTGCGGCGCCAGGTGCAGGGCAAAGCCCCCCTGGTAGCAGAAGACATCGAGCGCCTCGCCACGGGCATACTGGGCGGCCGCGGCGTAGTTCTCGCGCTGATCGAGAAACGCTCCGGTCTTCTGCCCTTGCAGTGCGTCGTAATGGAACTTGACGCCATTCATCGAGAAAATCGTGTGGCTCTTTTCGCCGCGAATGAGCCCTGAGGCGCGGGGCGGAAGCTGCTCCAGCTCCCGCACCCGGGGTTCGACCCGTTCCGCAATCGCCTCCGGATGGAGCGCTTCATCCAGTTTGGAGACCACCGTCTGCCGCACTGGCTCGGCGTCCATCGCCTGGGTGAGCACCTGGAGGGAGAGCAGGTCGTTGTAGCGGTCCACAATCAGCCCAGGAAGCAAGTCAGCTTCGCTGAAAACCACGCGATAAGCATCGGTGTTCTCGACCACGCGCTCGCGATAGGCAATCGCCGCCTGGATACGCTCCCGCAACAGAGCGCCCAGATCGCCCACCGCATCGCGCGAGATCATGCGGATAGCAATCTGCGAGGAACTGCTGTAGAGCGCCGTCCCCAGGGGTTTGCCTCGCTCATCGGCCACGCTGACCAGCGCTCCGGGAGGCACCGAATTTGCCGAAACGTCGGACCGGTACACCCACACGTGGCCGTCCTGCAAGCGGCTCACTCCCCGGCGCGAGATCCTGACGCTGGGGAGTCCGGCTGACGAGACGGCGGATGGCCTGGGCATACGAGAATCTTAAACCTCAGGGAAGGCGC
>Ga0335070_10000088_pt1 | contig 101437 bp, 96 predicted proteins | sample Lox_Sample_13_FD_206722 | JGI IMG/M metagenome (GOLD analysis project Ga0335070, IMG submission 206722) | Soil microbial communities from Loxahatchee National Wildlife Refuge, Florida, United States - Lox_Sample_1.3 | ecosystem: Environmental > Terrestrial > Soil > Wetlands | place: USA... | reverse complement strand
CAGCAGGGACTCATAAGCCTGCTTTCACAACATCGACGTTTTCAGAACTTACCACGAACCGCCGTATGCCGAACGGCACGTACGGTGGTGTGAGAGGTTGGGGCCGTGAGGCCCCCGCCTACTCGATGATCCGAAATGATGACCGGCCTTACCCTTTCTCCATCGTTTCGTCTACAGAGCCTGTCCCCACTTCGGAACGACCCAGTCAACAGTATAGGGCATCGAATAACCGCGTTGCTTCGCGCAACCGGCGGCTGCTTCTTCCAACTGGCGATTGCCACACTTTAGAAAATCTATAGCCATTGTTTTGTTCCAATTTTTGTTCAACGATTCGATCAAGGCAGCTTCTGATCCAGGCTCGCCACGCCGGATAAAGAAACGGTAAGCTCCCTCTATGACCTCTAAGTCTCGGTTCTGTAAAGCGGGAGTTAATATCTCACCGGCACGGGGGTCGTTTATCTCTCCGATCGCCCTCGCTGCATATTTCCTGACATAGCAATCATCATCCATCTTCATCGAAGCGGTAAGAGGCTCTATTGCACGGGCGTCTCTGATCTTCCCGAGTGTCCGTACGGCTCTCCTTCTTACACGCCACGAGTCGTCGTTCAGCATCTTGATCAACGGCTCTACTGCAGGAGCGCCAATACTTACTAAGGTATCTTCCGCGCTCCACCTGACATTCCGATCTTTATCCTTCTTTAGGACGACAATCAATGGTTCAACAGCGGTCGGATCTTTTAAATCTCCAAGCCTTCTCGCCGCTTCCTCTCTCACAGCAGGGTCTCTGCTTTGTAACTGGTTGACCAATTTCTCCCCATCTCCTGCCTCGACCATTCCAACGGTAGAAAGAAAAAAAGTACACACGATTAAACTGATAAACGCTACTCCAACATAACCTTTAACTTTATCATGCCTCATCGTTACCCCCCTCTCTTCCCCCCGAATCATAATGCTGGGCGGAACTTTAAAAAGACCAGGAATATCGGAACCATTTCAGCTTCGTTCACCAGGCTGGTCAGATAGCTTAACTAAAGTTAAGTTATATAGATTAAGCAGAAAAGTCAACAAAAACATTCCAAAAACATTCCAAAAATATTCTGGGTGACGGCTGAATGAGTGGACTAGATGGATGAGGTTCTATTTCCGCCTCGCTTCAAAGATTTGCCAGACCTTCCAGGGCCCCTTGTCTGATCTCACCCATGATCAGACTGATCGAGAATTCTCTCTCATCCTGGCTCGTAAAGGAAAACAGATTCCGCAGGAGAGCAATCTTTCTCCCCGAAGACCCTGGCCCTTTCTCCGTTGAAACACCTTCAAAAACGCGATCGATTTCAATCAGTCCAAGAGGACGATGTTGATCAGAAATGCCCTTCAAGGCTTCCTGGGAAGCGGCCCACCAACGCCGAGGCGGCCCTGCGTGAGTTGTCCGGGGAGGTACTGGGCGGCCAGGGTTATCTCTTTGCCTCTGGCCTGTTGAAGGAGACGAGCGAGGAAAGAAACCTTCTCTCTCTTTCTGCTGGTTGATCCAACGTTCTTCGAAATTTCTACCAAATCTTTGAGTAGCATCATACATTCAATAATTTACACACTCCGTAACCCCTTGGCAAACTGAGCCCGTCCGGTTCGATCCGAGACAACTTACGCAGTGTGAGGGTTTGGATTGAGATTAAAGGCTTGAAATTTAAGATGAGAGGATGCTAATTTGATAATAAAGGGGAAGGATTTCTTCAGGAGACCTCCGATGGTACTCAAAAACACTCCTCAAGAGATTAAGAAATTTGAGATAGAGACCTTCAAAAGGCCGAAAAATCCGGAGGAAATGAAAAGAACCCATGTTCCGTTTTCCGGATCGCCCCTCATGCACCCTCATGATCCTAAAAAGGTTATCTTAATTCCGGATCCTTACACCAGCAGTCCCTTCTATTACGAGTTCAAAAGTGAGGACATCGCCTTTGCGGAGAAGCTTCCAAATGTAGTGAACTTAAATGGCGAAACCGTGACCATGGTCAGATTTTGGGTGAAAAAAATGAGCGTGGGAACGTTCTGCACTCCTTTCTTGGTAGAAGAGACAAAGATATAGACGAGTTAGGCTGGAGGACCTTCCGTTTATTCATCGACCAATCGCTCGCGAAACTCGCCTCTATGAATTCTTATTCCGCCTGAGTATAATAAGTGAATACAAAGCATTTAATCTTATCCCATCGAAGGGTGAGGACTGTTCACAACCACCGGGAAGGAGGGTCTACCTATGGCGGATGCAACAGCGAAGCTACTGCGGGAACTGACCGAAGCGCGTGGGATCTCAGGGTATGAGCAAGAGGTTCGTGAGATCATCCGGAGACATCTTCAGGGCATTACGACGGTAGAGCAGGATCGATTGGGAAGTATTGTGTGCCGAAAGAATGGCGAAAGGGAAAAGCCAAAAATCATGCTGGCAGGACATATGGACGAGATCGGATTCATTGTCAAGCTTGTGACCGATGAAGGATTCATCAAATTCAGTCCTGTGGGAGGATGGTGGGGACATGTGATGTTGGCGCAGCGAATTGTCATCAAGACCCGGAAAGGGGATGTGGTCGGTCTCATCGGTTCAAAACCTCCTCATATCTTATCCGATGAGGAGCGGAAGAAAATTCAGGAGCCTAAGGACATGTATATCGATGTCGGTGCCACCTCATCGGCTGAGGTGAAGGAATTAGGCGTCAGCCCGGGTGACCCGATCATTCCAATCTGTCCCTTCACTGTCTTAGGCACCGGCAAGACCTATCTGGCAAAGGCGCTCGACGATCGGGTCGGGTGTGCACTCTTCATTGAAGTAATCAAGGGGCTTAGTCGAGAAAGACATCCAAACACCGTCTACGGAGTCGGCACTGTCCAAGAAGAGGTGGGCCTTCGAGGGGCACGAACAAGTTCCTGGGTGGTGGAGCCGGATGTCGGGTTGACGATGGAGGTTGGTGTTGCAGGAGATGTTCCGGATGTCAAGAAAGACGATGCCCAAGGAAAGCTCGGAAAAGGTCCGGTCATTGTGATCCGGGATGGAAGCATGGTCCCAAACCTCAGGCTTCGGGATCTTTTTGTAGATACTGCAGAAAAGCTAAAAATTCCTTACCAATTCGATATGCTGGAGCGCGGCGGGACTGATTCTGGTGCGATCCACCTTCATCGTCAAGGAGTCCCCAACCTTGTTATTGCCGTTCCAACCCGACACATTCATAGCCATGCAGGGATTATGTACCGGGGTGACTTTGACCACGCTGTAAAGCTTGTCACCGCAGCCATCAAGAAACTTGACAGGCCTACAGTGGAGCGTCTGACAAAATAACGAGGATTGAATAATTCTCTTGGTGGCACTGGGAAAGCAGATGGACCCTGTATGGATGGCAGCGAATCTGGGTTCCAGCTCACTGGCAATAAATCCCTGCGTGGTATTGTTAGAAAGGGTGGGGCTTGTACCCCACCCAACTTGGGAGTTAATGCTTTGTTTTTTAAACTTCTAGAGTTTTCTAAGAGGGTTAATCCCATTTTTTCACCCAGTCTGAAATCATCTGGGTAAGTTTCTTCTTTTGGGTATCGTTCAAATTGCTCTGAAAGCCGAGCAGAAGATCAAAGGCGCGATTAATTCGTTGAGCTTCCGCTTTAGTTGACTCCTGAAAAAGTCCGGTCATCTTCCCGATGTCCGGATTTTCTTTCATCCCTTCCTCCTTAATTTTAAGGAATGCTTCCTTCTTTTCCATTCGCCCCTCCTGGAAGTTCTTGTGAATTTCCAGTTTCAACCCTTCCAACTTTGTCTTTTGATCTTCGTTGAGATCGAGCTTCCCTGCAGTCTTGTCCACCATTTTGATAAACATACATTCAGCCTTTGCCATCATAGTATCGGCCCGGGGTTTGCAACCGACAACCAGCCCTCCAAGAAAGACCATCACCATGAGAGAAATAAAAAACCTGTTTAATCTCATTGCTTTTTCCTCCTTTCGGAAAACGGATTCTGCAGCTTATTTTCTATCTTAAAGTTAATAATCAGAGCTATAGAAAGTCAACCCTTCACTATTTTGGCGCAAGTTCTACTTTAGGCCGGGGAATAGAGGATTGAAGGCTCTTTCTACATCTTTGGCAGAACTCCGGGCCTTTCCTATCCGTATCCGGGAGACTGTTTGAGAAGAACATCACACATCGAGGATTTTCGCAATGTCCCAGCCCGTAGGTGTGGCCTAATTCGTGAACGGCTTCGGTCAAGACTCTTCGATGAAAGAGGTCCTGGTCCTCGGGCAGGCGATAAAAAGTTTGACTCAGACGGCTGATAGAAATGACCGCAACTCTTGGACTCGCCTCGCCGAAGACGAAGTTTAGTTCAGGAACGAATAAATCGTGGTCCACAATCCCTAAGATTTTTTCATAGGGAGCATATTCTTTCTGGCCCATCAATGCACTTAATATCGCCGTAGACAAATACTGGTTTCTTTTTTTGTTATAGGCATAAAGTGGTTCAGGCATTCCTTTCTCAACAGACACTTGCTTATTAAATATTTTACTTAGATTATCTTTAAGCCAATCCATCACATTTCTGTCCACTTCGCCAATGGCCACCACGGCGATCCCCATTTCTTGATTCCTTTCTTCTGCCGACGTGCTCAAGTTGAGAAGGAGGCCGAGCGAAACGATAAAGGCAATGATTGTCCTTACGAACGAGACCTTCTCAATCTTTACCCCGTTAGAAAACCCGGTGATTGCGCCGTGTGAAGCTGAATTTTAATCGGGCCTCACAGCCATGATAAACACCGAAGAAGCTGGAATATCTTCTAACTGGGGTTAACAATGTAAAACCATTCCATGGCTTTCTCATCATAACATATTAGATGGACTGCCCTGTCACTTCCTTTGATTTCGAAAAACCTTTTTTGTGACCTGTCTTCAGAGCTTTCTTCGATCCATCGCTTCGAAATTTCTGTCACCTCTATTTTTTCTCCATGAAAAAGGATTGTCCTCGGGGTTTCCTCATCTCGGTAACCTGAATAAGCGATGACCTCAATTTTTTCTTCAGATCCTCTCATCCGATGTCCACCTCTGCCAAGATCTCAAAGAGAAGGGACTCTCTGTTCTTTCTTGTTATCTCAAAGAGCTTCACATCCTTTCTGTCCTTTACCGCTGTGATCAACCCGCTTCCCCTCAAGGCAACGGTTGCCATCACCCATTTTTTGGAATCGAGAATTTCTTTTAAGATTTTTTGGAATCGAACGGAAAGGCATTCCATCTTTCCAATCTCGTCAATGATAATGAGACGAGTCGAAGGGCTGAAAAAAGAGACCGAACCGAGGAAATCTTCGAAGCCCTTGATGTCCACTTTATATTGACCCACCTGAAAGGGAGTTCTGATCTCCTTATGTGAAAGGAGTTCTCTCTTTCCTTCAAGGCTGATCAGCTCAAACCCATTTCTCACACCTCCCTCTCTAATCTCTTCCGTATAGAAACCAACCGGATGGAAACTCTTCAACGCTTCAGAAAGTTTCTTGATCAGGGTGGTCTTGCCAACACCGGGCAGTCCTGTGATCATAAGGTTCTTCTTTGTTGAGCTCATTGCCCAGATCCCCCAATCTGGTTGGAAGGGAAGGGTTCGCTTTCTCTCACTGCCTCTTGATATTCCGGGATGACGATTCCCCGATGTATCATGATGCTGTAAATGAGATTCGAACGATTCATCACATATCGTTGGTCTCCAAGGGGGTTGTATTTTCTTGGATTCGGGAGGACGGATGCCAACCGGGCTGCCTCTTCAGGAGTCAATTCAGAGGAAGGTTTCCCATAGTAATGTCGCGAGGCGGCTTCCGCACCAAATATTCCGTCTCCCCACTCCACCACGTTGAGGTAGAGTTCAAGAATTCTCTTTTTTGAAAGGGTCTTCTCCATTCTCCAGGTGATGAAAGCTTCAGAGATCTTTCTGATCATAGACTTTTCGGGAGAGAGGTAAAGATTTCTTGCAAGCTGCTGGGTAATGGTGCTCCCGCCGAACTTAAACTTCTTTGCTTTGAGATCCTTTTCGATTGCTTTCTGAATGGCTTCGTAATCAAAGCCTTCATGCCTCCAGAATTTATCATCTTCGGCGATGAGGACGGCCTTGACCAGATAAGGCGATATTTTTGAAAGAGACACCCAATTCTGATAAATCCTATATCTTTTCCTTTTCTCTTTGGATACCGCCTCTCGGTATTTCATTAAAGCGGTCTTTTTAGGATTTTCTTTCCTGAGCTTTGCGATATCGGGCATCAAAAAAGAGTAGAGGAGACAAGGCAACAGGACAACGAACAGAATGAGAGCGAACCATTTAAAATGTTTTCTTTTGGACATCTGGCCTTCTTTATAAACTTAAAATCACAAATTTCAAATTACAAATCCCAAATAAATCCCAAGTTCCAATTTCCAATTGCCAAGACGTACTCCATTAAGATATTGGACATTGGGATTTTGATAATTATTTGGATTCTGGTGCCTGGAATTTGGTTATTGTAAGGATTGTTAACAATTGAATGTGTAAAGCGGATACAAGCATATCAAACAAAGTCAAACGATCGCCTTGAGTCCTCACCCTCTCACAAAGGGATTATGTCGCCTTTCGTACTGAATGGTTGAGGTGGGTGTGGATCCGTAATTATGGCCGGGGAAGACCACAGTCTCCCCGGGCAAGACATAGAGCTTTTTCCGAATGGAGTTTTCCAGTATATCCCACGAGCTTCCGGGAAAATCGGTTCTCCCAACCGAACCCACAAAAAGGGTGTCTCCTGTAAATACCATCCCGTCTAAATGGAGGGACATTCCACCCGGAGAATGGCCTGGCGTGTGGAGAACCTTCAGTACCACATTCCCCACCTGAATAATCTCTCCGTCTTTGACTTGAATGTCCGCGGGAGGAGAAGCCGTGGCTCCAAACATCTCCAACAGATCGGTAGGCGTCCGGACCAGAGCGGATGCATCCTCTTGATGGATGATGATCTTTGCCCCGGTCCTCTTCACCATCTCCGCGTTTCCCATAATGTGGTCCACATGTGAATGGGTATTGACGATATATCTAATCTTATCGATACCCTGCGATTTTGCTTCCGAGAGAAGCCTCTTGGCATCATCTGCAGGATCGATGAATAGCCCCTCCTGAGTCTCCTCGTCTCCGATGAGATAGCAGAAGACTGCAAAATTTCCAACCTCATATTGCTTAACAACCATACTGTCCTCCGGTCGCTTGTCTTTTACTACTATAATTCATGGACTTCCAATCTTCAACTTTGCTTCTTAGTCGCTTCGGCGGGTTCGGGAAGTTTTTCTAATTTCACCTTTGAAATTCTCTGTCCCACCATTTCTACAATTCTTATTTTTTTCCCTTCGATTTCCACCATATCGCCGGCCTGGGGAATTTTTTGGAGAGCCGTCATCAAGAATCCACCCAGCGTTTCATATTCGGGGGATTCCGGAACTTCGATATGATAATCTTCTTTTAAATCCCGGAGACTGATCGATGCATCGATGAGCATCGTTCCATCCGAAAGTTGGATCACCGGGCTTTCTACATCGTGTTCATCCCTGATCTCCCCAACGATCTCTTCGATCAGATCCTCGATTGTCACCAGACCCGAGATCCCTCCGTATTCATCCACGACCAGCGCCATATGGATCCTCTTTCTCTGCATCTCCCTTAAGAGCAGGCTGATTTTCATTGTCTCAGGGATGAAATAAGGAGGTTTGATGATTTTTCGGATATCGACCTGTCCTGTTTTTGCAAGGGTGGTGAGGAAGTCCTTTGCATAAAGGATCCCACGGATGTCATTTATTTCTCTTCCGTACACCGGGTAACGAGAAAACTGTTCCTCTTCGATCAGAGAAACGATCTCCTGAACCGACTGATCGATCTGGATCATCACCATCTGCGTATCCGGAACCATTACCTCTTTTGCGGACATATCGGTGAATTCGAAGACGCTCTGGAGGATCCTTTCTTCCGTAGGCTCAAAGACGCCATACTTTCTTCCCTCCTTGATCAGCATCTTGACTTCCTCTTCCGTGACGTAAGCCCTCTCGGTAAAAGGTTTCTCGCCGAATGGCCTGAGCACGACGGCAGTGCTGGCGGTAAGGACCTTAACGAAGATGACGGCAACCTTCGAAAAGGCGTCGATCGTTCTTGCCGTCCAGAGTCCGATGGTTTCCGGATGCATCAGTGCAATCGATTTCGGCACCAGCTCCCCGAAGATCACCGTAAAAAAGGTGATCACGATGACGACGATTCCGATGGAAATGGGTTCCGCGCCAAGGGAGATGATCTTCACAGGGATTGCCTTGAGGGCGGGTTGGATGGCCCGCACCGCCGCGACTCCTCCAACGGCAGAGGCAAGGACGCTTACCGTGGTGATTCCGATCTGGATCGTGGCCAGAAACCGGTCAGGCTCTTCTTTTAATCTTAGAAAAGCTTTTGCATTCTTGTTTCCGCTTTCCGCCAAGTGTTTGATGTGACTTTTTCTGGCTGTGACGACCGCGATCTCGGTTCCGGCAAGGTAACCATTTAACAGGATCAGAATAGCTATGAGAAATGCTTCATAATAGAGTTGTTCCATTTTCTACCTCCCGTTTCCCCAGACCCTCCTCTGCTTTTTAGGTCCACGGCCCTCGTCTCCCGAGATTTTCCCGGCGGGCGTGCATCCAGACCCCTTTCTGCTGATAAGGAAGAGGGGTCATCTCTTTGACCGTAGGGATGTCGGCGTTATAGAAAATTAGAGCCTTAGAATCTGATTCCTCTCAGTCTCTCGAGCGCTTCATTCAATCTCTTTTCATCAACAGTCAGGGCCATCCGGATGAAACCTTCTCCATCCTCTCCGAAACCATTTCCCGGAGTAGCGACGATCCCTGCCTGCTCGAGCAAGACTGTGGCGAATTGGCCGGATGTATATCCTTTCGGAACTTGAATCCAGAGATAGAAGGTGGCCTTTGGCCGATCGAGTTCCAACCCAAGCTCTCGAAGGCCTTTTACCATCCGATCTCTTCGCCTCTTGTAGATGTTAATGATTTCCGGAAGTGGCGTGTCAAAATGGTTCAGGGCTTCCGTCCCTGCTTCCTGAATGGCCTGGAAGAGACCGGAATCGATATTCGTCTTCACCCTTCCCAATCCAGCGAGGATTTCAGAATGGCCGACTGCAAACCCAATTCTCCATCCCGTCATGTTAAAGGTTTTCGAGAGGCTATGAAATTCGACCCCTACCTCTTTGGCCCCTTCCACCTGCAAAAAACTGAGGGGATGATATCCATCGAAAGCGACTTCGGAATAGGCTGCATCGTGGCAGACAATGATCCGGTAGCGCCGGGCAAAGTCGACGACCTCTTCAAAAAATGACTTCTCAGCAACTGCAGAGGTAGGGTTATTCGGATAGTTGATGAAAAGAAGTTTTGCTTTTTTGGCGACGGATTCTGGAATTTGAGAGACGTTCGGCAGAAACCCATTCTCTTTGCGAAGGGGCAAAAAGTAGGGCGTCCCACCGGCAAAAAGTGTTGAGACACGATAAACAGGATAACCAGGGCTGGGGACCAGTACGATGTCCCCCGGATCAACAAAGGATAAGGGGATGTGGGCAATTCCTTCTTTGGAACCAATCAGGGAGAGGACCTCGGTCTCAGGGTCAAGCCGGATGCCGAACCGCCTCTCGTACCATTGAGCGACTGCCGTTCTGAATTCAATCATCCCTTCGTAAGACGGATACCGATGGTTCTTGGGATTTTCTGCCGCTTTTTTTAACCGTTCGATAATGGGTTTGGGCGTGGGAAGGTCCGGATCGCCAATTCCCAGGTCAATGAGATCGATCCCCTTCTTCCTCATCTCCTCTTTTTTCTTATCTATTTCTGCAAAAAGATACGGAGGGATTTGGTCAATTCTTTTTGCCATCTCAATTCGCATTCGGTTTTCTCTCTTTCTTCGGATTTCCTTGGTCAACGACGCGCGCCGGGAATCCCCTCGATGAGAACCTGGACAAACTTTAACACTCAGGCCTGCAGCTATTTAATGGTATCTTAAGGGCTTCCCTATCGAAATTCAAGACAAAAGATGTTCATCCGCGAAGGCATCACTTACCCGTTGATTCTGGCTGAAAAGGGATTTGCATTCCGGTTTTTTTCTTTGCCGTAAGCCGGTAGATCTCCTTCGAGGCTTCATAAGGCCTTCACGGAGGGGGGAAAGAGATTCCGCATTTTTTTGCCTGGATTAAGTCCCGTTGCCTGCCGGAAATGGCAGACTGGCTCATCGTATGCCGAAAGATTGAATCCCTGTCCTAAACCTTGAAAAAGAACGATGAGATGATTAGGTTTTGATTGACTGGTTAACAAACCGGAAATTAAAAAGTAAAGGAGGATCAAACCATGTACAAAACAAAATACATATTTATTGTTGCAGTTGCGGTTTTCAGCCTCATGCTCTGGGGCAGTCGCACATACGACGCTCAAGGCCAATCGGCTGAAGGCGCTGCGCTAGGGGGCTTTGCTACGGATGCTCCGTTTACGTTTGAAGCAAGAGAGTTGATCGGTTATCGGGTTTACAGCCCTGATTTTTATTTAGGGAACTTAGGACAAATTACGGACCTTCTGATCGATAGGTGCAACGGACGTGTTGCATTCGTCGTTGTTTCAGATACCCCGGGTTTTTCCTCGGAGTTCCTAGCTGTTCCTTTTGGCGCCCTGAGAAGAACAGGTGAACACACCTTTCAGGTGGTGTTCAGGGGCGCGCCTGTACCGTTGAACAATTATTCGGAGGTGTACGATCCACAGTGGGGAGACCGGTACGCACAATTTTTGGCAATGAACAGAAACATCGTAGGGATGAAGACTGTTCCGGCGACGATCGATCCTGAGTGGGCGGGTAGCGTATACCACTTTTATGGATTAACGCCCTACTGGAGCGAAGGGATGAACTCCCATCCGGAAATCGTGTCCTACGAAATGAGTGGAAGGACTGAAGACCTCGCTATCCACTTCCCGGAGGGCGGCCTTGTCGCTTTCAACCCGGAGGGCGGCCTTATGGCTTCCTATGGCGTGGCACCCTATTGGACAACTTGTGGGACCTGCGGAGCGGAAGCAATGAACTTTGCAGATGTGGCGTCACCGCCGATGCCCTCAGATGCTAAACCAGGCGAGTGCTATGCCCGTGTTTTTGTTGCCCCTCGCTGCGAAACGGTCTCAGAGCAGGTATTGGTTCGAGCAGCTTCCGAGAGGGTGGAACAAATCCCTGCGAAGTATGAAACCGTCGATGAGACGGTAATGGTTAAACCGGCATCCAAGAAGATTGAGCAGATTCCTGCAGAATATAAGACCGTTGACGAACAGGTCTTGGTGGAACCGGCTCATACCGAATGGAGAGAGGGAAGAGGAGCCGTAGAGAAAATGGATTTAGCAACAGGGAAAATTATGTGCCTTGTTGAAATCCCGGCTAAGTATAAGACCGTTCAGAAACAGGTTCTGGTCAAGCCCGCTACAACTCGGGAAATTGAAATTCCAGCTCAATATGAAACGCGGCAGGTGCAGAAGATGATAGAACCTGGTCACGAAAACCACATTGAAATTCCGGCAGAGTACAAGACGGTCGAAAAGACCCAGAAAGTCGCTGACGGATATTTCGAATGGAGAAAAGTAGAAGGGTGCCAGGCTAAATAGGCAATCCTTAAAACTTAATTGTTCTCACAGACCCCGTAAAGAGCGTTAAATGACTTGCGGGGTCTTTTTTTGAGAGTCATCGCGCGGTACCCGCAAGTCCGGCAGTTGCTTCATTTTATGAGCAAAAAGACGAATTATTCAGTGCCCTTCTTAGAGATGACAAGGAGAATAGAGTCTTTAATTCGACCAGCCAGCGTTTCCAAATCATTGGAAGAGACGGGTGGAAGCTTGAGCTGACCATCTTTTTGGGGCAATTGGTAGATAAGTTCCTGTACACACTTGATCTTTAGGGCACAACTCGTGGTCTGCAGCACATAAAAATTCCCGTCGTCCGTATCCCTGACCCCCAGCATGGATTTGACCACTCCAACCACTTCGCCCTTCATGTTGAGGAGGGGACCGCCACTGTTGCCCGGCTGAATGGGCACGGTCGTCTGAATGCTCTCCGGGTCGTCGCGAAGGCCGCTTTCCCCGCTGATCACGCCGATCGAAAGCTTTGGCGCTCTGCCCATAAAATCTACCCTCGGAAAGCCTATGGTGAATACGCTTGCACCCAATCTTGCCTGGGATTGGGCCAGGGGCAAGGCAGGGGGGAGCGCCTGCGGGTCTTTGACTTCCAGAATGATGATGTCATTCGTTTTGTCACGGAGTACTGCCGAAGCCGGAATCTCCTCCCCCTGAGAGCTTACAAGAGTGACTTTACTCCCTTCGGAGACAACGTGGCTGTTGGTGACCACATAACGTGAGGAAATAGGCCACGCAGTACCTGTTGTTCCCCCTGCGAGCAAGTCCTGGAAATGTTTCGCTTTCTGTCCATCAGCTGATCCAGGGATTCTCTCGTTTTGCGGTTTTCCCGAAGGCGTTCCGGAGACGGATTGGCCGGCCGCGGGAACTACCGTCAGAGCCTCTATAGAAAAACTTAAAAAACACATCAATGCTATTGCCAAAATACCGCAAATTGGTCCTGCCAGACCCTTCTTCATGTTTGGTTTCTCCATACTGTTCACGTTTTAATATGACGAGTCAAACTTCAGCCTTGAAAGTGACATACTTTGGTTAGAAGCTGATAACGATAAAACTCCTTTGTATTAAAATTAAAGCCTCACAATTTTCTGGAACCATCCGGGAATTTTAAGACTCAACAACATAATGATGCCCTATTCACCTGAAGAATTCAACTGAGATTCCTGAATGGAAAAGGCTCGACCGTTCAACCGTGCTTGAATGCTTATTCTGATCTGTGCCCTAACTACTAGGTCGTGAGCTAAATAAAAAGAGGGAAATGGGTGACACTTCTGAGATTGAAAAAGGTGTGTACCCATGCAAGATGTAGAAGAAGTTAGGAGGTGATCGTGCAAAACTCGGCTCAAGAAAATATTGGAAATCAATCCTTCAATCGATTCGGTGACACTTCTACCTCGGACCAAAAGAAGATATTTGAATTGGATTAACATTCAGCGGCAGAAAGGGATTTTTATATTGACATCCTAAGCCCTTCCTATCATAATATTAAAACTTTTCGGGACTTCTACATGGACAAGAGAATAGTTCTAAAATGGATGATCTTGGTGTCGATTGCCCTCTCCTTTCTTTTCGGATGCGCGGGGAAAGCCAAGGAGGTCAAAAAAATAGAGGGAGACCCTGAGGTCCTTTATAAGGAAGGGTTGGTTTATTTCAATAAGAGAGACTATTCCGATGCCCTGAAGAAATTCGAGGCGTTGAAGTCGAGTTTTCCTGATAGTCCCCCCTTTACCCATTGGGCGGAGCTGAAAGTTGGTGACTGTCATTTCTTGCAAAAGGAATACGTAGAGGCCATTGCTTCTTACGAGGAGTTTAAAAAGATTCATCCTGGGCATGAAGAGATACCTTATGTTCAGTTTCAAATCGGTATGTCTTATTACAATCAGATGCTCACCCCCGACCGTGATCAAACTCCCACGAAGAAGGCCTTGTCCAGTTTCGAATACTTAGTTGCCAATTATCCCCCCGGTCTCTTCACTGAGAAGGCAAAGGAGAAGATTAGCGCTTGCAAAAAAAGATTGGCCGAGAATGAATTTTATGTAGCCAATTTCTATTACAAGCAGGGGAGATTTGGAGCGGCCGCCTCAAGATTTGAGGAATTGCTGCAAAAATTTCCCAAAGACCCTGATGAGGATAAGACTCTCTATTTCTTAGGAAAGAGCTGTGTTGAACTCGAACAATGGGAAAAGGCTGAGATAGCTTTTATGAGGGTGGTCACCGATTATCCTAAGAGCGTTTACTACAAGGAATCCAGAGCCTTTCTCGATAAAGGTTTAACGGAAAGGAAGGCCTCTCTCAGCAAGACCAAGGCGAAGGAGCCCAAGAAGAAGGTCGAGGTGGCTGCGACAGAGCCGGATCAAGTCGCCTTGGTGAAATTCGAAGAGGAAGGAAAACAGCCTGTTTCTCTCAAGGAGGAGAGAAAGGTCGATTTGGGTAGACAAGAAGGACAAGAAGAAAGACTGGCCTCCCCTTCCGTGGAGAGCGAACCGGTTAAGTCAATTCCTCCTAACGCCCCACCAGCGACGTTGAGCGAACCGGCCAAGTCAATTCCTCCTGAGGAAGAAACCAAGAAAAACACCCCTCCAGCAGCGTTGAGCGAGCCGGTTAAGCCTGTTCCTTCCAAAGAAGAGGCCAAGAAAAGCACTCCGGTGGCCATTGAACCGATTCAGGAAGGTCGAACTCAAGCGGTCCCCCCCTCCTCGGAAGCCAAACAGGTGGAACCCCTCCGGGCCGGGGAACCGATGAGGGAGGATCGAATTCCTCCTTCTGCTCCCGCCAAGAAAGGGGCAAAACCTGCTGAGGAAAAGCAGACAGCCGCCTTATCAAGTCCTTCGACGCCTTCGAAGGAAAAAGAAACAGATAAGAAAGGAATTCTTCCGGAAGCCAAAGAAGCCAAGCTTGTGGATAAGAGCCAACCCATCGATATCAGCTCGGATAAAGTGGAAGCCTTTTGGAAGGAGAATCTGATCATTTTCAGAGGAAATGTCATCGCTCGGCAGAAAGATATGGTCATTTATGCTGATTCCATAGAGGCATTGATCATCGAAGATGGCAAAGGAATCGAGCGGGTGACTGCAGGAGGGAATGTAAAGATTCAACAAGGCCTTCGAGTGGCCAATTGCGAGAAGGCAATTTTTTACAATCTTGATCAAAAAGTAATTTTGACAGGGGACCCGAAGGTTTCGGAAGGGGATAATATGGTTTCAGGGGATGAGATCATTTTTGATATCGATCAGAATCGGGTGGAAGTAAAAGGGGGAACGAGCGGACGAGGAAAGGCCAAGATTCAACCCGGTGGAGAAATTGAAAAGCTGAAATGAGAAGACCTTTTCTTTCCTTTCTCTTTCTCATTTTCCTTCTTCTCTTAGCCTGCCAGGATTCCGAAGAAGAAAAAATCTATCAAACCTTGAATCGAAGGCAAGAGGCTTTACAAAAAAGAGACCTGTCCCTCTATCTCTCCTGCATCTCCAGGTCCTATCAGGATAAAGAGGAAGATTTTGACCGACTTCAGAAGCGAATCGAAGGGTACTTTAAGACTTTCAACCAGATTTCCTATTCTAGTTGGGACCGATCGGTTCAAATCGGTGGAGAAGTGGCGACCGCCATCCAGCAATTCCAGCTGGAAGTTGAAAAAGGAGAGAAAAAAAATCGCTATTCAGGGAAAGAGGTCCTCTTTTTGAAGAAAGAGGGTAAGGAATGGAGGATTATAAAGGGGCTGTAAGCCCACGGATTGGAACTCAAAATTTGTAAATAAGAATTTGCAAGGTGAAGTTTGAAATTTTATAGACGCCCCAGTGAGGCGTTTATTTTTTTCTCTGCATCAGTTCGGTTCTATCCGATGAAAACCGGGAGAAATGACGCTCTGAAGGTGATCCCCCATTCCTCTCCCATTCCTCTCTGAATTGACAATTGGGAGAAGAACGAATAGAATTTTATAGATATGTTTGAAAATCTTTCTACAAAATTAGACTTAATTTTTAAGAAACTGAGAGGGCACGGAAAGCTGACGGATGAGAATATCCAAGATGCTCTTAAAGAAGTGAGGATCGCCCTCCTGGAAGCGGACGTCCATTTCAAGGTAGTCAAAGACTTTGTTCAACACGTCCAGGGAAGGGCGATCGGGCAAGAAGTCCTGGGTAGCTTAACGCCTGCTCAACAGTTGATTAAGATTGTAAAGGAAGAGATGACTTCATTGATGGGCGGTGAGGAGCAAAGGATTGAACTTTCTGGAAGTCCGCCTGTTCCGATTATGCTGGTGGGTCTGCACGGCTGTGGCAAGACGACCACCGCGGGTAAACTGGCGCGGCATTTTCAGGAAAAAAGGAAACGGCCCTACCTCGTCCCTGCTGACGTGTACAGGCCCGCCGCGATTGAGCAATTGCAGAGATTAGGGCAGGAATTGAAAGTCGATTTTTATCGTCCCGAGGCATCCCAGACCCCGTTGGACATTTGCTCGAAGGCGAGGGAGGTTGCGCTAAAAGGAGGGTATGATTTGATGCTCATCGACACGGCCGGGAGGCTTCACATCGATGAGGCACTCATGTTGGAGCTTCGGGAGATGAAGAGCCAGATCAAACCCAAAGAGGTCCTCCTGGTCGCTGATGCCATGACCGGTCAGGACGCGGTGAATATCGCAAAAACCTTTAATGACCGTCTTGGCATTGACGGAGTCATCCTGACCAAGATGGACGGGGATGCACGGGGAGGAGCTGCTTTATCGATTCGATCCGTGATTCAGAAGCCGATCAAGTTTATCGGGGTGGGCGAAAAACTGGATGCTTTGGAGGCTTTTCATCCCGATCGAATGGCTTCAAGGATTCTCGGGATGGGAGACGTGCTCACTTTAATCGAGAAGGCGGAGGCTGCCTTCGATGAGGAAAAGGCAAAGGAGTTAGAGAAGAAGATCCGGAAAGATTCTTTTAGCCTGGAGGATTTCCGGGACCAGATTCAACAGGTTCGAAAGATGGGGTCATTGGAGTCGATTTTGGGAATGATCCCAGGACTTCCAAAAAAGATGAAGGGGATGGGGGGTCTCGATTTCGATGAAGGGGAATTGGTGAAGGTGGAAGCCATTATCGGCTCCATGACGCCCAGAGAGCGAGCCAACTATCAGATCATCAACGGGAGTCGGAGGTTAAGGATCGCCCGGGGAAGTGGAACGAGCGTCCAAGACGTTAACCGGCTTCTTAAACAGTATGCTCAAGCTAAAAAGATGATGAAACAATTTTCGAAGATGGGAGAAAAAGGATTCGGGCGAGGAAGAGCATCGTTCTTCTCCTGACAGTGACATTTACTGGAATGATGGAGTAATGGAACAATGGAATGATGGGTTAGTTCAAGATCTATCGTTGGAAGGTAATTTTTAATCCATCATTCCAACATTCCAATATTCCAGTCTTCCAATTGCAAGTAAAAGGAGGTGGTCAAAAACAATATGGCTGCATCGATGAGATTAATGAGATTTGGGGGGAAGAAGAGCCCCTATTACCGAATCGTAGTTTCGGATCGCCGTTCTGCCAGGGATGGTAAATTCATTGATCAGGTGGGAACCTATGATCCCAAGAAAAATCCGGCGGAGGTTCGGTTTAAGGAAGAAAAGGCGATTCAGTGGCTGAAAAAGGGAGCTCAGCCGACGCCTACCGTCCGTCAACTTCTGATACGATCCGGAGTTACAAAGAAGTTGACAGAAGAAAAAGCTGAATAGACTGCCTTTTCCCGACCGTTCTGATGACGAATCTCCTTGGGACTGATGCGAAATGCGGAGGTGGGGTGATGAACGCAAAAGAGCTTATTGAGTACATTGCCAAGGCGTTGGTCGATCATCCAGATCAGGTGAAGGTTTCTGAAATCGAAGGGGAGAGAACTTCCGTCATAGAACTCTCTGTGGCGAAGGAAGATTTGGGAAAGGTGATCGGGAAACAGGGCAGAACAGCCAGGGCGATCCGGGTGATCCTGGGAGCCGTCTCGGCGAATTTGGGAAAGCGTTCCGTTTTAGAGATCATCGAATAATAGAGGTCTTTAAAAATATTCTACGCCCTCTTGATATCACAGATATCAAAGAAGATTACGCAGATTTTTCTTATTCTTCAACAAATTTTGTATCTGTGTAATCGGTTCTTAATCAATGTAATCAGAGATTTCTGGACTTCTTCAGAAATCACAATAATGATTCATGCAAAAGAACCTTTTCCCCATCGGCAGGGTAATCAAGCCCCACGGGATCAAGGGGAAGGTCAAGGTGAAGTATTACGGGGTGGACCTTCCGGGGCTTTCACTCTATCGTGAGATCTTTATTGAGGACGAAAAGGGCAAACCCGAGGCTTATGAAATCTTAGAGGCCATTCCCCAACCGCCTCGTCTCATTCTCCGACTAAAAGGGATTGAAAAGATTGAGGAGGCAGAATCTCTGACAGGAAGGGAGATACTTGTCAAGAGGGAGGAACTTCTTGAATTGGGAGAGGGAGAATATTACTGGGTGGACCTCTTGGGGGTCGACGTAGAGACCCAAGAAGGCAAAAAGATCGGGAAGGTGAAGGAAATTCTTCCTACGGGAGCCAATGATGTTTACGTCGTGGAAGGAAAAAGAGGAGAGATCCTGCTGCCGGCGACCGAGGAGGTGATCCAGAGCGTAGACATCAAAAAAAGGGTGATGAAGGTTGTCCGAAAAGAGGGCCTGTGGGAGGATGAGGATGAGATTTGACGTTCTTACCCTTTTTCCCAATATGTTTTCCTCCCCTCTGAGGGAAAGCATTTTAGGCAAAGCCATGGAGAGAGGGCTCATCCAAATCCAAACCATTAACATCCGGGATTTCACCCTGGATAAACATCAGGTGGTGGACGACACCCCTTATGGTGGGGGCCAGGGCATGGTGATGAAAGTGGAGCCCGTTGCCCGGGCCATCGAATCGGTCAAATCTCAACATTCACCCGTGTGGACAGTCTATCTGACCCCTCAAGGAACACCCTTTAGTCAGGATTTGGCGCGCAGGCTTTCTACTCAAACCCATCTCCTCCTTCTCTGTGGCAGATATGAAGGCGTGGATGAACGCGTCAAGGACCTTTTTGTTGACGAAGAGATCTCGATTGGCGACTACGTCCTGACTGGAGGGGAATTGGCAGCAATGGTCCTCATCGATGCTATTTCGAGATTGATTCCCGGAGTTCTGGGATCGGATCGCTCCGCCGAGGATGATTCCTTCTTCAACTCCCTTTTAGAATATCCTCAGTATACGCGTCCTTTTGATTTCAGGGGGCGCTGCGTTCCAGAAGTCCTCCTTTCAGGAAATCATTCCGCAATTTCCTCATGGAGGAGAAAAGAGGCGCTCAGGCGGACATGGGTGAGGCGGCCGGATCTTTTAATGAAAGCCAACCTTTCTGAAGAGGACAAGAAGCTGTTAGAGGAAATCCGCGGTTCAAAGGATGATTGAGGAGTGGAATTCTGGAGGAGAAGTAAGCAGCAAATCTCCTGCCTGCGGGCAGGCAGGCACCAAATAACAAACAAATTCCAATGAGCGAAACTCGAAAATTCCAAACAGAATCGTTTAGGCCATTTGAAATTGGAGCTTGGAATTTCAAGTTAAATTAACGCCTCGACTGGAAATATGGCGGAGCAGGAATGAATGAAATGCGGTCTAATCTCTACGTGGGATTGGTCCACCACCCTATTTATGATAAAAGGCAAGAAGTGGTGGCAAGCGCCATTACCAATTTTGATATTCACGACATCGCTCGCTGCACCAAGACATTTGGAATAGGGGGATTCTTCATCATTACGCCGTTGGAAAGCCAAGTCCGGTTGGCTGAGAGGATTATCCACCATTGGGTGGAGGGAGCAGGGTCGATTTATAATCCAACCAGAAAAGAATCTCTTTCGCTGGCCCGGGTTTCACGGACCATTGACGAGGCAGCGCGCGAGGTTTCCGAGCTCTGGCAGACGAAGGTGAAGAGGGTGGCGACAGCCGCGTCTCCCCATCCAAGGAATATCAGTTTTGAATTATTCAGGAAGTTATCGAAAGATTCAGATAGTCCGTTCCTCATTCTTTTCGGAACAGGATGGGGTTTGACTCGGGAGGTGAAGGACGGTTCTGATTATGTCCTGGCGCCGATCGAAGGGAAAGGATATAATCATCTCTCGGTTCGTTCCGCAGTGGCCATCATTCTGGATCGCCTATTGGGAGATAGATTTAATAGCTCGTAGTGATGAGTTCGGAGAAGGAATTCAGAATCCTCCAAACTAAAAACTCCTAACTCCGAACTGATTTGGGAAGGAGAAGAAGATGAATCCGATGGAATTGGTTGAGAGAGAACAGTTGAGGACGGATCTGCCGGATTTCAGGGTGGGAGATACGGTCAGGGTCCACGTGAAGATTGTGGAGGGAGAGAAGGAAAGAATACAACCCTTCGAGGGGGTGGTCATCCGCAGGAAAAAAGGAGGCATTCGATCCACCTTCACGGTGCGGAAAATCTCATACGGAATTGGCGTTGAAAGAGTTTTTCCTCTTCATTCACCCCGGCTCGACCGGATCGATGTGATCAGCAGAGGCAAGGTGAGAAGAGCCAAACTGTTCTACCTGAGAGGTCTGAAGGGGAAGGCAGCTCGCATCCGGGGCGAAAAGAAACAGGTCGCTTAACAACCAGAATACAGAATGCAGGAGGCAGAAGGCAGAAGGTACTAAATACGGGCCTTCCTGCTGCTTTCTGCTTACCGCCTACTGCCTACTTAAAAAGTATGCTTTTTCCATCCCTTCCCAAACAGCCCATGGATTATTTCGAAAAGATGTTTTATCGCCGGGGCTATCATCGAATTGCCGGCGTGGATGAGGTGGGAAGAGGTCCGCTTGCAGGGCCCGTTGTCGCCGCCGCGGTCATCCTACCCCGGGAAGGAACAGGGTTTGAGCTCTTCGACTCGAAACAAATCTCCTCGAAAAAGCGGGAAGAACTTTACCCATTAATCCTGAAAGAAGCTTTAGGAGTCGGGATTGGAATGATCGGACAGGAGGAGATTGATTGCATCAATATTTTTCAGGCCACCTTGAGGGCCATGATTGCGGCGATCGAGAATCTTCCTCTCGTTCCTGACTTTCTTCTCATTGACGGAACTCAGGGCCTCAAATTTTCTATCCCACAAAAATCGATCCCGAAAGGAGACCGGCTGAGCAATTCGATTGCTGCGGCCTCCATTGTGGCCAAGATCACTCGGGATCGGATCATGGAAGAGTACCATCAGAAACACCCCGAATATGACTTCGCCAAGCATAAAGGGTATGGCACAAGGGACCATCGTCAGGCCATCGAGAAATTCGGCATCTGCGAAATTCACCGCAAGTCTTTTCGAGGCGTTAAAGAGTATTTGTAACGCCTTCATTTATTGGAGGCGATCTCGTCCCGAATGAATCGGGACGCTACAGCGATCGGAGAGTTATTACGGGCACGGATCACGATCACGAGCTACGAAGAGAAAAAAAGGACCTCGGCAGGAGAGGCGAAGAAGTCGCCTTTCGATTTTTGAAGAAAAAGGGATACCGCATCATTGAAAAAAATTATGCCTGCAAGATGGGCGAGATGGACATCATTGCCAAGGAGAAAGATACCTTGGTCTTTATAGAAGTGAAGACTCGAACCTCTTCATTGTTCGGTCCCCCACAACTAGCCGTCAACTTCTCAAAGCAGAGGCAGCTTTCTAAAGTTGCCCTGAATTATTTGAAGGAGAAGCGCCTCGAAGAGGTGAAGGCGAGATTTGACGTGGTGGCCATTCTCCTCGGACAGAAGGAAGAAGGAATTGAACTCATCCGGAACGCCTTCGATTTAAATTGGCCGTAATTCTTCGTTTGGCCCACTTTCAATTAGAAATTCTAATATCCCCTCATGACTTTATTCCTCCCCTTCGAATCCTATAAAGGCCGTTGGCAATAAAAAAGCCCTTATCCTACGAGGGGTAAGGGCTTTTGACAGACGTCCAACGAGTCTCGTTGGGTGCTTCCTCTACTTGTGGATGTGAGCGATTTTTGTTTCCATCGTTGGCAGTTTCTGAGCGGCTTCCTCCAGCGGTATTCTCATCTTGTAGAATGAACGCCACACGAAGTAGAGCCCTACGATGAATACGGGAAGAGCGATATAGGGAGCGTAGTTCGTAGAATTGCCTTCCTTTGCGTGTACCGACATTTCGATCGCGATTTCCGTCGCGAGCAGGCCGAACAGGGTTGAGAACTTGATGATGGGATTCATGGAGACAGATGAGGTATCCTTGAAGGGGTCGCCCACTGTATCGCCGATGACCGTTGCAGCATGGAGGGCCGTGCCCTTGTCCTTCAGGTCGACTTCGACGATCTTCTTAGCATTGTCCCATGCGCCGCCTGCGTTTGCCATATAGATGGCTTGAAAGAGGCCGAAGCAGGCGATGGAGATCAGATAGGCCACGAAGAAGTTAGGGTTCAGTAACGCGAAGGCAAGCGTCATCGAGAGGATCGCGATGAAAATGTTCCACATCCCCTTCTGTGCGTACTGGGTGCAAATCTTCACCACTGTCTTGGAATCCTCGATATCGGCTTCGGTCTTGTCAAGGTTCATGTTCTTTTTGATGAACTCGACCGCCCGGTAGGCACCGGTGGTCACAGCCTGCATGGAGGCTCCGGCGAACCAGAAGATCACTGCGCCGCCGCAGATCAGGCCGAGAATGATCGGGGCATCGGTCAGTTGAACATGCAACATGTTCTTGCTCTGAAGCAACAGGATGATCGAGAAGATCATTGTTGTCGCGCCGCATACCGCCGTGCCGATGAGCACCGGTTTGGCTGTCGCCTTGAAGGTATTTCCAGCCCCGTCGTTCGATTCAAGGTAGAATTTGCCCATTTCAAAATCCGGAGTGAACCCGAAGTTCTTTTTGATCTCTTCCTTGATCCCAGGGATGTTTTCGGTCTGTGCAAGTTCGAAGATAGACTGGGCGTTGTCCGTGACAGGACCGTAGCTATCGACGGCGATGTTAACCGGTCCCATGCAGAGGAACCCATAAGCAACGAGGCCAAAGGCGAAAATGGATGGATAGTTGATGACCTCAGCCGGTATGAAAAGGCTGACGAAATACGCGATCCCCAGGAGGAAGGCGATCAGCATGCCCATGTAATAGGCGCTGAAATTACCGGAAACGATGCCGGACAGTATGGTCAGGGATGCACCGCCCTCACGAGAAGCCGTCACAATCTCTTGCACATGCCCTGACTTGGAACTGGTAAATATCTTGGTGAATTCGGGGATGAGAACTGCCGCCATCGTACCACAACTGATAATCAAGGCAAGGTGCCACCAGACATGGGGCATCGCGGTCAGCACGCCATCTTTCAACACCTGGAGGTCGCTGATCAGCAGGTAGCTCATCACAAACGAGGTGCTGATGCACAACGTGGCCGCGATCCAGATCAGTCTCATGAGGGGCTCCTCGAAATCCATCTCTTTCTTCCCTCTATATTTCGCGGAAGAGATCCCCTGGTTGACAAAATAGGAAAGTCCGGAGCAGAAGTCCATCAGGAAACGCATTGTAAAAATCCACACGATCAGTTTGCCTTGGATGGCTTCTTTGACCTCCAGGTTGGGACTCACAACGGCAAGCGTGATAAAAGCGATGAGCGCAACGCCGGTCACGCCATACGTTTCGAAACCGTCTGCAGTGGGGCCGACGCTATCGCCTGCGTTGTCACCCGTACAGTCCGCAATCACACCAGGGTTACGTGGGTCATCTTCCTTCACCTTGAAGACAATCTTCATGAGGTCGGAACCGATATCAGCGATCTTGGTGAAGATACCGCCGGCGATCCGGAGCGCCGAGGCACCTAATGACTCACCGATGGCGAACCCCAGGAAACAATACCCGACGATGGTGCGAGGGACGAAGAGCAGAATGATCACCATCATAACGAGCTCAAGTGAGATGAGGAAGAGCCCTACACTCATACCGGAGCGCAGGGGAATATTCACTACATCCCAGGGCTTCCCGGCCAGCGAGGCAAAGGCGGTGCGGGCGTTGGCGTAGGTGTTGATCCGGATGCCGTACCAAGCAACGGCGTAAGAACCGCCCATACCCACCACCGAGAAGAGCAGCACCAACAACAGAGTGGGAACCCCTTCGCCTTTCAGGGCCAGAAAATAAAAAGTCATGGCGGCGGCTATGAAGCAGAACAACAAGACAAGGAATTTGCCCTGCTGAATCAGATAGGTGCGACAGGTCTGAAAGATGATTTCAGCCACCTTGAGCATCGATTCGTGGGCTCTCAACTTCTTGACCTGGTGACGCAGAAATAAACTGATCCCCAGCGTGCCGGCGATGATACACGCGCCATAGAAGAGAAGATACCATGGTCTGATCCCACCCAGCAGGGTATAAGGGGCGCCCTTATGCAGGTCAGGTATCGCGAGGTCCGCCTCACTGGCGAAGACCGCTAGGGGGATAAGGAAGTAGGCAATCACCATCGACAACATTAATTTCGGCCATAAATTTTTCAGTCTCATAATCCTTTCTCCTAAATTCTATATTTTTAGATACTCATTCTAAAGCAAGCAATTTCAAGAACAACGCGAATATTCTTTCCAAATGTCGAATTATTGTTGATCCAAATTTGAAGGGAGAACGAACAAAATTTTGGGGAAGAATATATGGTAAAGCTCTTGAGAAGTCAAGAATTTTTTCACAAGTTGCGTTCTTCCCTATATGATTCATGCGCTAATGGCAAGAAATCATTTAATAATTGTCATCGACGTTAATATGCTCGCTTCGCTCCCGCCTAGCATTTGTAAGAAGTTTGTCATTCCGTTTACGATTCTCTCTATGCCTCTCTCTGGGTTGACATACTCAAAATAATTGACTAAAATGGTAGATAAATATAGCTAGGGGAGCTCATTGGGCTGAGAGTCCTTATCCCGGCATAGCAGGATAGGGAGACCCTCCGAACCTGTTTGGGTAATTCCAGCGAAGGGAAGCGGAATACGAAAAACAAGCCGTAATATCCCCATTGGAATTACGGCTTTTCTTTTTTGGACGGGTTATTGTCTCAGTAAGTCATTGAGTTCTAAAAAATTCTGATTCAAAGGTAGTACGACGAATCCAGTGACACAGAAAATAGCACGTCAAGGAGGTTTCAAAGAAAAAATGGTCCTCGATGAAAAGATTATCACTCGGGCAATCATTGATCGATACTATGAAAAATTAAAAGAAAGCCTTTCGGTTGACGTGGCGATTGTAGGAGGCGGTCCATCCGGATTGGTTTGCTCCTATTATTTAGCCCGAAAAGGGTTTAAGGTGACCCTTTTTGAAAGGAAACTCTCGATCGGAGGAGGAATGTAGGGTGGGGGGATGATGTTCAACGAAATCGTCGTCCAGGAAGAGGGAAAAAGAATCCTCGACGAGTTTGGAATTCGATCTAAGCCTTACAGTAATGGGTATCATACGACTGATTTAATCGAAGCCATCTCAACGCTCTGCTCAAAAACAGTGAAGTCAGGAGTGACCATCTTTAATCTGATTAGCGCCGAGGACCTCATCATCCGGGAGAATCGGATTACGGGTTTGGTTCTCAATTGGACGGCCGTGGAAATGGCCAATTTGCATGTGGATCCCTTGACCATTGAATCGAAATTCGTTGTCGATGCCACGGGTCACGCCACGGAGGTCGTCGCCATCCTTCAGAAGAAGAATGATATCAGGCTTTTTACCGAGAGGGGGAAGATCGTCGGCGAGAGATCGCTATGGGCAGAGGCGGCAGAAAAGGATACGATGGAAAATACAAAGGAGGTCTTTCCAGGGCTTTACGTATGCGGTATGGCAGCAAACGCCACTTTCGGGTCATATCGGATGGGGCCTATTTTCGGAGGGATGCTCCTCTCAGGGGAAAAGGTAGCCTCCTTGATCGAAGAAGAGTTGCGGAGATCGAGATGAAACGGATACTGACGATTGCCGGATCGGATTCTGGCGGAGGGGCAGGAATTCAGGCCGATCTCAAAGCCATCACCTTGCTGGGCGGTTATGGGATGAGTGTGATCACCGCACTGACAGCACAGAACACCGTCGGAGTTCAAGGCATCCATGAGATTCCCGCCCGATTTGTTGGAAGGCAGATCGATTCTGTTCTCTCCGACATCGGCGCCGATGCCATCAAGACGGGGATGCTAGCAAACAAAGAAATTATTGAGATCGTTTCCAAAAAGATCAGACAGTATCAAACAGAGATGGTAGTGGTGGACCCGGTCATGGTTTCTAAGAGCGGTGCCTTTTTACTCCGAAGAGATGCTCGGGATGCACTCATTAAAGAACTGATCCCTCTTGCCTGGGTGGTGACCCCAAATCTGACGGAGGCATCTGCGCTTACCGGATTGAAGGTAAACTCCCTGGAGGCGATGAAAAAAGCCGCTCATCTGATTCACAAACTGGGAGCAAGACATGTGGTCGTCAAGGGAGGCCATCTCAAGGGGGTGCCTATTGACCTCCTTTACGACGGTAACATTTTTAATGAGATCGAAGGGCCCAGGATCGAGTCGAAGAATAGTCATGGAACGGGATGCACCTTTGCCTCTGCCGTTGCCACGCTCTTGGCGAAAGGGGATGATGTCCCCGAAGCGGTCAGAAAGGCAAAGGCCTTCATCACCATGGCTATCGAATCCGGCCTCGGCCTCGGGAGAGGGAGAGGCCCGACCAACCCGTCTGCCTTCGTCCTGAGAGAGATGGAGCGCTATCGGGTGATCCAGGAGTTAAAAAAGGCATTCGAGGTATTGATGGAAGAAAAAGTCGGACATCTCATCCCGGAAGTTTCTTCAAACCTGGGTTATGCGCTTCCCCAGGCTCGAGGTATTGAAGATGTGGCGGCTTTTCCCGGAAGGATTGTTCGAGTCAAAGACTCAGTGGCGACTCACAGCGATCCGGAGTTTGGTGGTTCGCAACACGTTGCCAATATCATCCTAACCGTCATGAAATATAATCCTGAATATTGCTCTGCCATGAATATCCGATATTCCAAAGAGAACATCGGAAGGCTAAAGCGCAAAGATTTTGCTGTCGCCCATCTTGATCGAAGGCTAGAGCCGAAGAGGGTTAAGGAGAAAGAAGGTTCTTCCTTGGAATGGGGTGTGGGAGAAGTATTGAGAAAGATGAAGCAGATCCCTGATTTTATCTATGATGAAGGTGATGTGGGCAAAGAATCCATGATCCGAGTGCTGGGTAGAAATCCGGGTGAGGTCGTCAGGAAAATATTGGAAATAGCAAAATAGGGAATGGGTGATCACATGACACAGAAACTAAAAGCCGAAAAGGGAATCGTTACAAAAGAAATGAAGGTGGTGGCCAGGGAAGAAGGGGTCTCTCCCGAGTGGCTCCGGGAGAAAATTGCCTCTGGGAGGATCGTCATCCCGGCCAATCGAAATCATCGAGGCGTGAAACCTTTAGGCATTGGCGAAGGGCTTCGCATCAAAGTTAATACGAACCTCGGAACGTCTTCCGACCACGTCGATTTAGAAGAGGAGCTGGAAAAGCTTGAGGTTTCGATTGAAGCCGGAACGGATGCCGTGATGGACCTGAGCACAGGTGGAGATATCGACGCGATCCGCAAGGAAATCATTCGTCATTCCACCGTTCCCGTGGGAACAGTTCCCATCTACGAAGCGGCGATTGGGGCGGCCAAGAAAAGGAAGGCTCTTGCAAAGATGAGGGTTGAAGATCTCTTCGAAGTCATTGAGCGCCAGGCAGAGGAAGGCGTGGACTTCATCACGGTGCATTGCGGTGTGACACGGAATGCGGTAGAGAGGCTGAAGAAGGCTCGGCGGTTATTGGGAGTAGTCAGCCGGGGAGGGTCTTTTTTGATCGAATGGATGCTTTACAATGGCAAAGAGAATCCGCTCTACGAACATTACGACCGGCTGTTAAAAATTGCCAAGAAGCATGATGTAACCCTGAGTTTAGGAGACGGGTTAAGACCCGGCTGCCTCGCTGATGCAACCGATAGACCTCAGGTGCAGGAAACGATTGCTCTCGGAGAATTAACGGAAAGAGCATGGGCAGAAGGGGTGCAGGTGATGATCGAAGGGCCGGGCCATGTTCCCCTTGATCAGATCGAAGCAAACGTCCTTTTGGAAAAGAGACTGTGCAGGGGAGCCCCGTTCTATGTGCTCGGGCCCTTGGTGACCGATGTTTCGCCGGGATATGACCACATTACCTGCGCGATCGGCGGCGCCATTGCAGGCAAGGCAGGAGCGGATTTCCTCTGTTATGTGACACCTTCAGAACATTTGAAGCTGCCATCCGTCGAGGATGTCCGGGAAGGCGTGATTGCTACGAGAATTGCAGGTCATGCTGCTGACATCGCACGAGGAAACAAAATTGCCCTTCAGAGGAATATGGAGATGGCAAAGGCTCGTATGGCTTTTGACTGGGAGAAACAAATAGAACTTTCTCTCGACCCGGTGAAGGCGCGGCGCTACCACGAAGAGGGAAAATCCGGCCAAGAGGATGTCTGCACCATGTGCGGAGAATTCTGCGCCATCAAACGGGTAAGAGATTTTTTTCAGAATTCTTAATTATGCATCAACGATTACGGCGAGCTTCTGAAAGTGTTTTAACAGAAGATGAGTAAAAGGGTCAGGTCTATATTATTAGACTCGTTCTATCGCTCGTTTAGAATTCTGCTGACGTATGTAAAGTGGAATCCCAGATAGTCGGCCACCGCCCGCTGCGTATAACCAAACTTCTCGACAGCCTCCCTGATCACCCGATCCCGTTTAGCTCTATCTCTTAATATTCTCCCCCCGAAAAGTTTTTCCAGTGCAGGCCTGTTAGCATATCGCTGGCTCTTGGGGATCTCAGGCACGTCTTTCTGTCTCCCAAAGTATTCGCTAAGACGCTCCACAAAATCATCTTCCCCCAAAATTGTCTGCCCCCTGACCTCTGTCCATATCGACTCTTTCCCTATCCCACCGCGCACATACTCACGGTATTCTCTCTGGGCCCTCGCTTTCTTACCGCTGAATTGCCCAAGTACCCAGCCGGTGGTCAGGTACGCAGGTTCTTTCTCTCGCCCCACCGTGGCACCATAGCTGCTCCATCTCCACTGACCCGGGTCCTCCACCAAATGTGCACGAACAGGATTCAAAACGACATACCGGCACACTTCAAGTAAATGGCTGTCTTTTTGGATGAGAATAGCTTTGTACCTTCCCTGGAACAGATGGCCGATCCTCCCGTGCCGTTTGTTGAATGTCTGAGCATAGACGCCGGTTAGCTGTCGCATCCCAAGGGAGAGATTGCCCTCCGGCGTCTCAGCGAGAAGGTGAAAATGGTTATCCATGAGGCAATAGGCATGGCAGAGCCAATTGTAGCGCCTGTTGACCTTGTCCAAAGTAGTAAGGAAGTTTTCTCGATCTCGGTCGTCTTTATAAACAGGCCTCTTTTCATTTCCCCGAGAGGTGATATGATACAGAGCTCCGGGATATTCGATTCTTAACGGGCGGGCCATAACAGAACCATATCAGACTGTCTAAAGTCAAACATTATAGACCTGACCTCCACCCCTTCTTTAGTTGGCGACCGATGTCTCGCCGGGATATGACCACATTACCTGTGCCATCGGCGGCGCCATTGCAGGCAAGGCAGGAGCAGATTTCTTGTGTTATGTGACCCCTTCGGAGCACTTGAAGTTGCCCTCCGTCGAGGATGTCCGGGAAGGCGCAATAGCTACGAGAATTGCAGGTCATGCTGCTGACATTGCACGAGGAAACAAGAAAGCCCTTCAAAAGGATTTAGAAATGTCCAGGGCCCGAATGGCTTTTGACTGGGAGAAACAGATAAAACTCTCGATTGATCCAAAAAAGGCAAGACGCTACCACGAAGAGGGAAAATCCGGCGAAGAGGATGTCTGCACCATGTGTGGAGAGTTCTGTGCCATCAAACGGGTGAAAGACTTCTTTCAGAATGGCTAAAATGGCTAAGAATCTTCAGTCTAACCCCCCCACTATCGGTTAGGCCACATCCTCATTGTTTCCGAAGTAAGCACCCCGACCTGCCGATGGTCACGGATAGAAATGTGCACTATAAAAAAATGTTATGCTTCTCATTTGGAAGTCAAGATTTCCCCTTCATCAATCCTCTAAATCAACTTAACTCAATTCTGATTGCGAAGTTTTTCTTGAGCACGAGTTCATCGTAAAGCGATAGCCAACGGTCCCCCTCTGTTGTGGATAAATCATTTTCTTCAAAGAGAGATTGGACAATAGCCAAACAATCCCACTACTAATTTTATTCAATCGTCCAGTTGAAGCTCGCAGGTGTCAACTCGACGTTTCCGGCAGCGTCGGTCGCCTGCACCTGGAGATTGTGATCCCCGACCAAAAGCCCGGTGTAAGACTGACCGCTCTTGCAGGGGATGAACCCGGCGCCGTCGAGGTTGCACTGGAAAGTACATTTTTTCTCCGTGGATTTAAACTTGAACTTTGCACTGGTGCTCGTCGTCGGACTCGCCGGTCCCGTGATGGTCGTTATCGGTGGAGTCGTGTCGACTGTCCACTTCTTGGCCTTGGCCGCTGATTTATCCACGTTTCCCGCTGGATCGATTGCACGTACCTGGAATGTATGTGGGCCGTCTACCAAGGGGGCAGAGGTCCAGGGACTCGCGCAAGCCACAAACGCACCGCTATCCAAGCTACACTCAAAGGTGCTGTCCGCCTCGGTCGAGGTAAAAGAAAAAGTTGCCAGAGGATTGTTCGTCAACTTCGAAGGGCTCGCAGTAATGACCGTATTCGGGGCTTTCTTATCAATCTTCCAATCGAAGATTGCAGGGGTAGGATCAATAATGCCACCTGAGGTCGCGCGGACCAAAAAATGATGGCTGGCTGCTTTCAATTTGGAATAGCTCTTGGGGCTCGTGCATGGAGCAAAGGCAGCACCATCTAAACTGCAGTCGAACGTGCTCCCTGGAGGGGTTGAAGTGAAAGCAAAGTCTGCCGTGGTGCTGTTCGTCAAAGCCGCCGGGCTGGACGTAATCTCCGTATCGATCTCGTCAGCGATCAATGGTGTGTAGAGCTCGGCGGAGGAAAGTACATTGCCGCCTGCATCATATCCGCCCGCAACCAGGATCCTTCCATTCGGCAGGCTCCATTGCGCAAAATTTCTGCGTCCGGTGAGAAGATCATCGGTATAGGAAAAGGTCCCGGTCACGTGGGTATATAACTCCGCCGAATTAGTCACAACCGGAGGGTCAGGAGTGGTCTGCCCGCCGACAAAGATAGCTTTGCCATTGTCCAGACGGGTCACCCTGTTGCCGTATCGCGCTACCAGCGTATTGCCTGCCTCTGTGAAGGTCCCGGTAGCGGGGTCATAGATCTCTATGGTTTGGATCGGCGTCCCCACCGATGCCGTAGCCGAATCGTGCCCGTTCGAAACTAAGACCTTGCCATTAGGTAGTGGGGTTAAGAGCGGACTGTTACGCGCCGTTATCATATCGCCGGTCGGCGTAAAGGTGTCGGTCGCGGGATCATACAACTCCGCCGAGTTCAAAACAACGTTACTGGGAGTACCCGAACCGACGCCGCCGGCAATTAATACCTTCCCCGTGTACAATAGGATCGCTTGGTGATTGTATCGGGCAATGTTCAATCCGACGGCAGGTCCGCCAGTAGTCCATGTAAAGGCTCCTGTGGCAGGGTCGTAAATCTCGGCTGCGGATAGAAAACTACTTGATGTATTCGAGGTCCCGCCCAGGCCGCCCGTTATCAATACCTTGCCGTCAGGGAGGGGCGTGGCTCTGTGTAGACGTCGGTACCTGAGCATATCTCCCGTTGAGGTGAAGGTCTCGCCCACCGGGTCATACAACTCTGCCGAATTGAGAACATTGGCAGACGCAGACGGCCGCCCGCCCGCCACCAGAACTTTACCGGTGTAAAGGGCTGCTCCATGGTGATGGTGCCTCGGGGTCGACATGCTCCCGGTTGTCAAGGCGAAATTTCCGGTCAGATAATCATACAACTCCGCCGAAGCCAGCGGATTACCGGCAGAGTCGAGTCCGCCAACGATTAAAGCTCTGCCGTCATCGAGTAAATACCACGTAGCATTGGTTCGGGCCGTTTTCATTGCCCCAGTATCTACCCAGGTCTCAATCGTCCCCGGCATCAGCGGGGTATAAAGCTCAGCTTTGTTTGTGCCCCCCCCCGCGACTAATAGCTTTCCGGTCCACAGGGGGTATGAGGTCCCACCGCTGGTTGCGTTGTTTTTGCTGCCGGTCGTCGTAAAAGTATCTGTGGCTAAATCATAGAGTTCGGTTGAAGAAAGGAAACTCGTCTGGATATCCCAATCGATAGAGGGATCATTGTTCCCGGCTGAGATAAGGACTAACCCATTTGGTAATACCCATGCGCCGTGGCTTTGCCGTGCTTGAGTAAGGGTTGGTCCGGCGCTAAACGAATTGGCGTCAGGATCGTAAATCTCGGTCGAATCCAGCACTCCACTTCCACCGTTGCCTCCGGCAACAAGAATTTCTCCTGTAGGTAATTCAGTGGCGGAATGGTTACCACGGGCGTGCACAAGCGAAGCAGCCGTACTGAAGGTCTCCTTCGTAGGGTCAGGGTCAAATAGCTCGCAAGTTGCCGATGCGGCGCCGCCAGCACTAAAGCCTCCGGTAATGAGGACTTTGCCGTCGCCGACGCTAGACATACGGTGCGCGTATCTGGCCGTGGCCATGGGGCCGCCTTTCGTCTCTGAAAAAGTGCCCGTCGCCGGATCGTAGATCTCTGCAGAGGCGATCGGATTTCCACTGGAGTCAAGGCCTCCCGTAATCAAGATCCGCCCATCAAACAACATTGTTGCCCTGTGCTGCGACCGCGCATACTTCATGGAACCTGTGGCGCTGAAGGTGCCCTTACTCAGATCATAGATCTCCGCCGAAGAGAGCGCCGCTTTTCCATTCCAACCGCCGGTGATCAGAGTTCTTCCGCCCCACATAATGGTCAATGTATGCAAGGCCCTGGCCCCTGTTTTCAGGCTGCCCGTAGCGGTCCAAGTACCAGTGGTTGGATTGTAGATCTCGGCGGTGGAGTAAAAGGTTTTCGCGGCGCCGTTCACACCGGTGGTATCAGTTCCCCCTACCACAAGAATTCTTCCGTCCGACAACCGTCCCATCGCAGCGTGCCGCCGGCTCGTTGCCATACTGCCAGTGAATTTCCATATCCCGGGCGTATCTGCCGATCCGGCAGGTGTGGCCCCGGTGAAAAGCCCAATGAACAAGAAACCTACGGTTATCAACGATAAACTTGTCCGCCTCATACCGATGACCTCCTTCCTGGATTTGCTCGGTGAATTCCCTGAATGTTGTCCCCTTCGCAAGAAACACCATCGTGGGTAATAAAATTGATTATATTTCTTTGGGTTCATTTTGGCACCTTCAGAAAACAACTCCATTTCATAATTTTTCCCACATAAACAATTTAGTCGGAAATATAGAGAAACAATATTTGCGACTCTCTATGTATTGGGATCAGATTCACAATGATATTTTTTCTGTGGAAGGCCTTTAAATAAAGTTATGGGTCGGATCGCAAATTTCCGGTCGGAACAATTTTAGGAGACGATCTAAAGGTCTTTCTCCGTCCATCACCCCCATTTGGAAAGAGAACATATTATTGAATTGGTGGATGTAAGAATATCAAAGACAGGTGTCTTGTCAATATGAAAATGGGATTGTGAAAATTTTCCTTCTCATTCGCCGATTGTTGAATGAATTAGGAAAACATATTCCATAAGTTTGATGCAAAAACTATTTCGCTATGTTATTGATTTCTATACGAATTATTGCATTTTGGTACGAAATTCAAAAACGCGGCTTTAGGAGCCATCACTCCTCATTGCACCTTTGGTCAGGTTTCACCGAGGTAGGCTTCGCGCACCGTCTCGTTCTGACGTAAATTCTCTGATTGGTCACTCAGCACCACGGCGCCCGATTGGAGCACATAGCCCCGGTCCGCCACCTGAAGGGCCATACGGGCGTTCTGCTCGACCAAGAGGATGGTCGTGCCCTCCGCATGGAGCTGCCGGATGGTATCAAAGATCCCGTCGACCAGCACAGGTGCCAACCCCATGGAAGGCTCGTCGAGTAGAAGAACACGCGGGTTCGCCATCAGTGCCCGGCCCATTGCGAGCATCTGTTGCTCTCCACCGCTGAGCGTTCCGGAGACCTGTCTGCAGCGTTCCTTCAATCTTGGAAAGAGGTTAAAGACTCGGCCGAGATTTTCTTTGATGAGTTTTTGATCAGAGATAGCAAAAGCGCCCATCTCAAGATTTTCGGTAACTGTCAGCCGGCCAAAGACACGTCTTCCCTCAGGAACCTGGACCACTCCTTTCGCCACAATCTCGTGAGGAGGATATTGAGTGAGGTCTTTCCCGTCGTAAAGGATGGAGCCCTGGCTTGGCCGCAACAAGCCGCTCGTGGTCTTGAGCAACGTGCTCTTGCCTGCCCCATTAGCTCCAATCAGGGTAACAATCTCACCCTTTTCAACCGTGAGGGAGACACCCTTGAGGGCATGAATCTGTCCGTAATACGTATGAACGTTTTCGATTTCGAGTAGAGCCATAACAAGAACCTAAGATTTTTCGTATAGCGCACAATGCATAAGGTTGAAAAATTCTAAATAAGAAATTCCAAATCCCAAATAAGCTCCAAATTCCAATTCCAAATGAACGAAACGGATTCTCATTTTTAATTTGGAATTTGGTTCATTGGTACTTATTTGGAATTTGGTGCTTGGGATTTGGTGCTTTTCCTCTATGCTCCATGCCCTATGCCCTATGCGTTTGAGCGGCACTCCCTTTTCCGAGATAGGCCTCGATGACTCTTGGATCCCTCTGAATCTCGGTTGGAGTCCCTTCAGCAATTTTCTCTCCGTAATCTAACACGGTGACGGTCTCGGAGATGCCCATGACGACCTTCATCTGATGCTCGATGAGAAGAATCGTAATCCCCAGTTTGCCACGAAGGTGCCGAATAAAATCCATCATATCCTGCGTTTCACGTGGATTCATGCCTGCTGTGGGTTCGTCGAGGAGTAGGAGTTTTGGACGTGCAGCCAGCGCTCGGCCGATTTCCAACCTGCGCTGGTCGCCGTAGGGGAGATTCTTTGCCAACAAGTCGCCCTTTCCAGAAAGGTTGACAAACTTGAGGATACGCCGGGCCTCCTCTGCAGCTTTTTTTTCCTCCTGTTGCGTAGCAGGTAATCCGGCCACAATTCCAAAGAAACCTGCTCTCAAGTGGCCATGGAGACCCACGAGAATATTCTCCATGACGGTAAGATTTGGAAAGAGGCGAATATTTTGATAGGTACGAGAGATTCCTAACCGGACGATTCGATCAGGCAACAGCCCGACGAGGGAGTAGTTGTTAAAGAGAATCTCTCCGGCTTCCGGCTGGTAGAAACCCGTGATGCAGTTAAAAAAAGTGGTCTTGCCGGCGCCATTGGGCCCAATGATGCTGTGGATGCTGTGTTCTTTGATTTCTACATCCAAGTCGCTGATGGCGACCAACCCACCAAAACGTTTTGTAACTCTTTGTGTGGAAAGAATGGCCATGGGTCCTTCTTGATGGTTACTAAGGAGCCAGTAATTGAAAAGACATATCGTTCCGAAAATCTCCCCCAACCCCTCTTTGCCAAAGAGGGGAAATTCCTCCCTTTTGCACAGGGAGGATAGGAGGGATTTGGTTTTGGATGACCATACTATTGGCTGATTAATAGTCGCTCATGATCCCTTCACCTTTCCACTCTCCCCGCTGGGGAGAAGAGAGGAGGAGTGCAATTCGCGGCGACGCAAGGCCTCGGGCCAGAGGCCTTCCGGTCGCAAGAGCATCATGGCGACCAGGGCAGCGCCGTAAACGAAGAGCCTATACTCGGCGAACTCCCGCAGAAGCTCAGGCAGACCGACAAGGGCAATCGCTCCCACGAGCACGCCCGGAATACTTCCCATCCCCCCCACAATGATCAGGCAGAGGATGTTGATAGAGATCATCACGTTAAAACTGTGGGGGTAGACCGACCCAAGTTTGCTGGCAAAGATGGCTCCGCTCAAAGCAGAAAAGGCGGCTCCCGTGGCAAAGGCCATTAACTTCGTCGAGACCAGATTGATCCCCATGGCCTGGGCTACGTCTTCGTCCTCACGCACTGCCATCCAAGCCCGTCCCAACCGGGAATCCCTGAGTCGCCAGGAAATAAAACCGACGAGCAAGCAACCCGCAAGAATAAGATAGTAGATCTGTTGAGGGGTGGCGAACTCGATACTGCCCAGGTGGGCCTTGGGAATTCTGCCGATCCCCTGCGCCCCACCCAGCCAGGGACGCAAAAAATCAGACAGCACAAGAATGCGAATGATCTCGCCAAAACCAAGGGTTGCGATCGCAAGATAATCGCCGCGCATTTTTAGAACAGGAATGCCCAGAAGGACACCCGACAGGACACCCATGAAGATCGCGAACGGCAACGCTCCCCAAAAGGATAGATTGAAGAAGCCTAACTCCGGCGAGGTCAACAGGGCAACGGTGTAAGCGCCTATGGCGAAGAAGGCGACATAACCGAGATCCAAGAGGCCGGCAAATCCAACAACGATGTTCAACCCCAAACCCAAGAGGACATACAATCCCACAATCGTCAGCACTTCGCTCAGGAAAAGGCCAAGAATCTGTGGCAGCGCCAGTAAGATGATGAAGAAAAAGAGGAGAGTCGTTGTCTTCAGTGCGCTTCGTCTCTTAGGAGACAGACGGTTGATGCCGGATCGAATCGCAGTTCCTTTTTGAGCCCAAAGGGCGAAGCAGGCGGCAATCAGAACAAACAATCCTATAGCGCCGTAAAAGGTAAGCCCATTGGCTGTGAAGAGCAACTCGTTGATGATGGAAAGGGGTCCCCAGAGGGTGAAGGTGGGACGGAGCAAGTCCTGTAGAACACCAGCTCCAACAACGCTACCGAGAGAAACGATCAAGACCCTACGGGTCAGGATGGGAGAGAGATAGAGAAGACCTGCGAGAAGACCAGCCAAGGCCCCGCCGCCGAGGAGAAGGGGGATGCTCCCTGTTACTCCCTGATCGAAAGTGAGTAATTTATAGAGGAGAGGTGATGCGTTAATCAAGACTTTTCGTAAATTAATGAAACTTCCAAGAATGACCAGAAGAACAAGAATGCCTCCTATAATAAACCCTGATAGACCGCTATTTTGTAGAATATGCAGCGGTTTATTTCCGGGTGTCCGTTTTGCTGCGAGGTAGGCCATAAACAGGACGACGAGGAGCAACAGGGTGTGGCCCATTGAGATGACGTTGCTGATGATATCCCGCTGGCTAAAGGCCTCAATCATCCCGATGAGAGCCAAGAGGACTTCGGCGACACCACCAATCAATCCGATTCTAATCGCCTGTTTCATGCTTGGCCTTGTGGTCCTTTAGTTTCGTAGTTTTGTTGTCTTGTCCTTGTGGTTTAGTCGGTTATCTTCTTATTGACTATGTGACTACAGGACTAAGTGACTTGTGTTAGTCCTTCTTCTTTTGACTATATGACTATCCGACTACGCGACTACCGGACTCATTAAGCTTTTTTAACAGCCAAACGCTCACCCAAAATGCCTGTGGGACGAAAGATCAGCACGAGGACGAGCAGGATAAAAGCAATGGCATCTTTCAGCTGGTACGGCGCAATAATTCCCAAACCATCGAGGAAAAGGCTGGGTCCCACCGATTCAATCAGGCCGAGAAAGATTCCGCCCAGCATGGCTCCTGGGATATTGCCAATCCCACCCAGTACCGCTGCGGTAAACGCCTTGATCCCTGGAATAAAGCCCATGAAAAAGTGAACCTGCTTGAACATCAGAGCGTATAAAACACCCGCCGCTCCAGCGGCCATTCCGCCGATGACAAATGTGGTGACAATCATTTTGTTGACGTTAATTCCCATCAACGAAGAGGTTTCCTTGTCTTCAGAGACGGCGCGGATCGCTTTTCCAATACGGCTATACTGGATGAAGGAATAGAGAGCGGCCATCAACAGAGCGGCTGCGATGATCACCACTGCCTGAAATTTGAGGATCCTGAATTCTCCGATCATCCATTCACCTTCGAGAATCTTCACCACTGGATATGCCTGGAAACCTGAACCGTAGAGCCCCCGAAATGTGTATTGCAGAAAGAAGGAAGCCCCGATGGCAGTGATGAGTGGAACCAGGCGGGGAGCAGTCCGAAGAGGACGGTAAGCGATCCGCTCCAAAAGAACAGCGACGAGAGTTGAGGTCGCCATGGAGACGAGGAAAATCATCATCAGACTGGCGATGGGGTGCCGATCGAGGAAACCAGATGAGTAAAAGGCCGCCGCTACGTAATAAGCCGTATAAGGACCGCTCATAAAGACTTCACTATGAGCGAAGTTGATCATGCGAAGGGTGCCATAGACCATGGTGTACCCCATGGCGATGAGGGCATAGATACTTCCTTGAGCGAGACCGAAAATGACGAAGTCAAACCAGTGGTGAGCGGAGTATTTCCCTTCGGATAATGTCGCTGTGGAACCCCAGATGACGAGCGTCAGAATTGCCGCACCGATGAGCCACATGACGACATCGGTTGGAGTGATTCTTTCTCTCCAACGTTTCAGCATATGGATTTCCATCCCTTCGGATCGTTTTGCCAGAATTTTACTCTTGCTATTAGGGAGCGGTCAAGAGGGGATTCATTACAGAGGGGATTCATTTCTGCCCACCCCCAGTCTTTATTGCCCCTGATCGGGGTAAGTCCCTTCCGAGGCTTCATAAGGCCCGCGTTGAGGGCAATAGGGTTGATGCTCATAACAGATTTTAAAACTCCGGCATTCCTTGAAACCCATGCAGTCAAGTCTTAAAAGGTTGGGCCGATGAAGCCTCTTCAGGGGCCTACCACCGGTCGGCCAATAAGAAAACACATTCTTCCCAATAGGCTCAGGCCAGAGGGGCGAGTTGGAAAACTGGGGGTGGGCATCGAAATTCATTTGATGGGTGGCGGGCTTTGAATCGGGGATGAGCCGAAGAAATGTTTCTGTTTCTGGCTCATCCCTTTCAATGACAGGAAACACACTCTCTCAGGAAAAGCAGGCCTCCACGGTGTTGAACTTAATAAGGCCTCCAGAAGGGTTTGTCTGGAAGCACCAGGTTTTTTATATTGTCCGCGCCCGTCTTATAGATGGCGATTCTTGGGTCTGCACAATCGCCATATTTATCGCAGGTGAGGCTTCCGGTCAACCCTTTGACGTTTTTCGTGGCATAAAGAGCATCCCTTAAACCCTTTCGACCGATGTAGAGTGCTCCGTCCGGTCCTTTCTTTGCTACCTTCTCGATGGCAGCAAAGATCATCATGGCCGCATCATAGGCATGGGCATGGAAGGGAGCGATTGGCTTTTCGCCATATTTCTTCCTATGCTTCTCCAGGAAAGCCTTATAACCTTCGCCAAAGGCTGAGAAATCAGGGCTGGAATGATACATGCCAATGGCGGCATCCCCTGCCGCCTTGTAAAAGTCAGGAGAAAATATCCCATCCGCCCCCATCAAACTCACCTTCTCCAGTCCCTTGACCTCCTTCACCTGTCGTGTGATGTGGCCGCCGGCCGCGATAAAGACGGGACAGTAGATAAATTCAGGCTTGCCCGTGGCAATCTTTGTTAGAACAGGTCGCATGTCTGTGTCCGTCGGGGAGACAGCTTCTTGAGAGGTGATGGTCCCACCCAGTTTCTTGAAGGTTTCGGAGAAAACGGCCTGGAGTTTTTCAGCATAGATGCTTCCGTCGTGGATGGTCGCTGCCCTCTTGGCTTTTAATTGTTTCCACGCGAATTCAGCTGCGACACCACCTTGGATTTTATCGTTGTGAGCGGTACGGAGAAACCCGTCATATTCTCGCCCGCGTTTGGCTGGATCTGTCAAATCCGGCGAGGTGGCAGATGGTGAGACCGTCGCAATACCGGCTTTCCATAAAATCGGCGCACCCGGTCGAGCCTCGCTTGAACAACTTGAACCAATGGCTGCTACCACCGTCGGGTCGGCAGCCAGTTTGGTCGCAGCCGCCTGCCCGCCCTCTGCATTGCAGCCTGTGTCCTGAACGGTCAGCTTGATCGGGAACCCTAAAATCTTTCCACCTTTGTCGTCGATGGCGATTTCAACCCCGCGCTTGGTATCTGTTCCCAGGGAGGTGTCCGGACCTACCACGACCATCCAGGCAGCGATGTGAATGGCTTCGCCGGGCTTGATCTTCACCACACCCATAGGGTCTTCATACTTGAAGGCCGACTTTGCCTGCTGCGCTGAAACCGTTGATCCTGTCGTCACCATTTGACCAACCACTATTATAAAAACGATCGAATAAATGCAAAGACGTTTCATAAAGCCCCCCTTCCGTGCTTTAGATTTTAGATTTCGGATTTTAGAATTTATCTCTAACGTTTTCATCTGGCTTGTCCTGGATTCCTGACTCCGCAGGAATGACAAGGCAGCCAGCACGGTGTCATTCCCGTGAAAACGGGAATCCAGGGGATTCTGATTCCTTAAGAAGACTGCATTCCTGCTGGAATTTATCCCGATGAAAATCGGGGCAGGAATGACGGAAAATCGCCTTTTCAGACTTCTTACGAGACTATCAGATTTTGGATTTTTCAACTGCATCAGCGATGCGGATTTTTAAATGTATTTCTTTACTGCCTGAAGCCCTCTCCACAGATGGGCCTCTTCATGAGGCTCGATGGTATAAAGAGGACTCAGGTTCGATTGTGAGAGAAGGGTGAAGAACTGATCGAAATCGAACTGTCCTTCCCCCACCGGGAGATGTTCATCCATCTCTTTATGGTTATCGTGGAGGTGAACCTCACCCAGAAACGCTCCCAATGCCTCTATCCAAGCGGGAAGCGGGGTTTTGCTGAAGACATGATGGTGGCCTGTGTCAAAGCAGAACCGAAAATGGCCTGAGTTGATCTCCTCTAAAAGCTCTTTGATGGAATCGGGCCCCTCTTCGAAAACATTTTCAACTGCAAGGGTTAGTCCTCTCTCCTCTGCCTCGTTGACCAGAGGCTTCCATGTCTGAAGGCTGCTCTCGAGCCATAGCTTCACATTTCCATCAAATTTCCATCTTTCGTACCCCGGATGAAAAACGATCATCTTGGGCTTGAAAAAACGCGCCAGTTCCATCGTCTTCAGGATCCGATCAACAGTAACCTCCTTGATCCTTCGATCCACCCCTCCGGGGCTCAAGTCCATAAAAGGACCGTGGAGAGTAATCTCCAACTGGTTTCTTTCGAGAATCTCAGAGAGGTGTTGAACATCCTTCTCTTGGCAGGCATCCAGATCTTCTGCGCTGAAATAGATTTCAGGATTGATTCTGTTCTCGATGGCAAAATCAATACGTTGAAGAAGCATCCAATAGGGTACATTGATGTGGATGACGGTCATAAAAACGACCCCTTATCTTTTCGGTTTTTCTTGTTTCTTTGGTTTCTCTTGCTCCTCTTATAATTGTAAATAGATAAGGTGATTAAACTAAATAAACCAGAGAAACTAAACAGACCAATATATATCATGCTACCTTCCAAAACTCAATTCTCGTAAAGGCTTTTTGCCCTCGATAAGATACCTCATCTTCCGGAGACCTCCTTCCAAAACGAGAGCTAAGCAACCCAGGTGCCATTGCAAAGCGAAGAAAAATTATGCTATAAATTTATTCATATAGGAGGATTTATGTTTAATATCGGGCTTCCGGAATTGTTGATCATTGTAGCCATTGCCTTGATCGTCTTCGGGCCGAATAAGCTCCCGGAACTCGCCAGAGCTTTCGGCAAGGCCATGAGAGAATTTAAGAAAGCTACGGAAGAGGTGAAAGAAAGCTTCGAGGCCGAAACAAAGGAACTGGAGGAGTTCAAACATAACCTCACAGATGAAAACCTCTTGGCAGATTTAGCTGTACAGATCTCCCCTCCGGAACCTGCCGTGGAAGAGACCTCCCCACCGTCAAGCCCTTCTGCTCCCGCGGAGACCCCGCTCCCCGAAGAAGCTTCTGCACAAAAGGTAGAGGAAAAGGTAGAAGAGAAAAAGAAGGAGGAAGTCGAGGGGACAAAAGAAGGGATACCTTCGCATGGATGAGAAGAAGCTTCCCTTAACCTCCCACCTGCAGGAACTGAGGAAGCGGCTGATTCTTTCATTTATTGCGATTGGGGTAGGTTTCATTCTTTGTTATGCCTTCGCCGATTCTATCTTCAACATTCTTGCCGCCCCCTTGATGAAAGTGATGCCCCAGGGGGGATCGTTGATTTTTATCAGCGTCGCAGAAGCCTTTTTTACTTACATGAAGGTAGCCTTTATCGCGGGCATTATCTTGACTTCTCCCTTCGTTCTTTACCAAGTCTGGGCTTTTGTGGCTCCGGGCTTATATCAAAAAGAGAAGAAATACGTTATCCCTTTTGTCCTCGGTGGATCCCTCTTCTTCCTCCTGGGAATACTCTTCGCCTATTTTGTTGCCATTCCCGTCGGTTTTAAATTTCTTTTAGGTTACGCTACCGATTTTATCAAACCGATGCCGAGCATGAAAGAATACCTATCTTTCAGCATCAAGTTTTTGCTGGCCTTCGGTCTGGTCTTCGAATTTCCCGTGGTTCTGGTTCTTCTTGCGAGGATCGGAATCATCGACGCCAAGATGTTGTCGGGGAAGAGGAAATATGCCATTCTCCTCATTTTTATCTTCGCTGCGGCAGTGACTCCATCTCCTGATCTTATTTCTCAAGTGCTCATGGCGCTCCCTCTGATGGCGCTTTATGAGTTAAGCATCCTGCTTTCGAGAGTTTTCGGAAAAAAGTCCGTACCGGTTGCACCGGTCCCTTCCGAAGGGGATCGGAATAAAGCGGAACCCTCTGCTTCCACTTAATCCGTCATGGCCGAATTCTCTTACAAGATTTCAAGATGGCCGAAGAAGGAGAGACCCAGGGAGAGGCTTCTTCAACACGGTCCTCAACCCCTTACCGAAGCAGAGCTTCTAGGGATCTTACTTGGAAAGGGGACAAGAAAGAAGACCGCTATCGATCTGGCAAGAGAACTTTTAGATCAATATGAGTCTCTTCAGAAGCTCTTCTCGCGTTCCCCTTCAGAGTTGATGAAGGTCAAGGGCATTGGATCTGCCAAGGCAGCAATTCTCTCTGCGGCCTTTGAGTTGGTAAGAAGACTTCAATCTCAAAAGGATATTCCCAAGCCGTCTTTTAAGCGATCTTTAGAAGTGGCGAACCACTATCTTCCTCTGATGAGGGATTTAAGGAAAGAGGTTTTCAGGGTCCTTCTTCTCAACCGGGCGAATCGTTTGATTAAGGAAGTGACGATCTCAGAAGGAACACTCGAGGCGAGCATTGTCCATCCGAGAGATGTGTTTCGGGAGGCGATCCTCGAACCTGCCGCAGGGATTATTTTGATCCACAATCATCCAAGCGGAAATCCGACCCCAAGTGAAGAGGATCTTCGGATCACCAAACAGCTAGTGGAGGCCGGCCGACTTCTGGGGATCAAAGTTTATGACCATATCATTCTGGCAGGAGAGAGTTATCGAAGCCTCGCTGATGAGGGGCTGATCTGAATTCGGATTTCGGAATGCGGAATTCGAAGTGTAGAACCAAGAGGTTAAATCCGCAATCCGCAATCTACATTCCGCAATATGAAGGCAAGCGTTCTGGTTACAGATGGCCACTTTAGAAAAACGTTGGCTGTGGTTCGATCCCTTGGTTGCAAAGGGATTAATGTCACCGTTGGAGAACGGACATCCCTCAATACCTCCTTCTTCTCGAAATATTGCACCCGACGCCTCGTCTATCCTTCCCCACGGCAGCGCCCAGATCAATTTTTCGAATTTCTTTTAAATGAGATGAGGAAGAATCATTATGAATGTATCTTCCCGATGGAAGAGGAGACTCTGCTCTTGTTGGCAAGGTACCATTCGGAAATCTCCCGATATACTTACTTTCTCAGCCCCGACTTGGAAAAGATCGAATTCGTTCGAGATAAAGGAAATCTCATGCGGTTTTCAGAAGCCCACGGGATCCCGATACCCCAGACCCATTATCTACCCCCCACCCAATTCCTCCCCCCTTGGGGGGAAGGGGAGGGTGAGGGGTATGTGATCAAACCCCGAATTAGCTCTGGATCCGTTGGCGTTGTCTATGTGAAAGGGAAGAAGGATCTGAGCACCTCTTATCAAAGCGTTCACCAACGATTTCCATTTCCGTTGATTCAAGAATGGATTCCGGATGGAGGGGGGACGTATGGATTCTCGGCCCTTTTTGATGAGAGGTCAAACGTGAAGGCAGCCTTCGTCCACAAAAAGCTGAGGATGTACCCAATTGAGGGAGGTCCCAGCACGCTGGGAGAAGGCGTTGAACATCCCCTGATCATGGAATTGGGCCTCTCGCTTCTTAGATCTTTGAATTGGGTGGGGGTGGGCATGGTCGAATTCAAAATCGATCCAAGGGATGGAATTCCGAAACTGATGGAAGTCAATCCACGCTTCTGGGGCTCGCTGCAACTCGCCATTGTTTCGGGGGTGGATTTTCCCTGTCTCCTGCTCAGGATGGCAAGGCGAGAAAATTTCGACCCCGTGCTTCGTTACAAAGTGGGGAAGCGCTTTCGCTGGTTTCTTTTAGGAGATATTCTTCATTTTCTTAACAACCCCAATCGCTTCCATCTTCATCCCTCTTTCTTCCGCTTCTTTGACCCCAATACCTCCTATGATATTTTTTCGAAGGACGATCCCCTTCCACTGTTAGGATCGGTTGCAACTTTTTTTACGTTTCTCTACGACCCAGAGATGAAGCGATTCTTGGAAAGACGATAAACCTAATGCGGAATTTGCTTGCCTGCCGGTAGGCAGGGGATGCGGATTTCGGAATTTTGTATCTTATTATTAGTTTGAAATTTGTGGCTTGGGATTTATTTGTGATTTGGTGCCTACCTGCCGGCAGGGGATTTGGTGATTTAAAGGCCACAAGATGATCGTAGGCATCCAATCGGAGATAGAGAATTAATTCAGTGGGACAGTTCGACAAAATCTGTGTTCTCATCCCTGCCTATAACGCCCAGGAGACCCTTGGTTTCGTGTTGAAAAAAACGAAACCCCTCGAAATGGATACCATCGTTGTCAACGACGGATCTTCAGATGAAACGGGGAGAGTGGCTTCAGAAAATGGAGCTCACCTCTTAGAACACCCGGTTAATCTTGGGAAGGGTGCTGCCCTCCAGACAGGATTCCAATACATCCTCCAAAAGGGCTACCAGGTCGTGATCACTTTGGACGCGGATGGTCAACATGATCCCTCCGAAATTCCGTTCCTTCTCAAGATATTCCGAGACGTCGAACCCGATATCCTCATCGGCTCTCGGGCCGCAGGGTTCGCGAAAATGACCTTTCTCCGCCGCTTCTGGAATCGTTTGGGAGTGAAGGCGGTTGCACGTCTTTGCCATTCGGATATCACCGATAGTCAATCTGGCTTCCGACTCATTCAAACCGACGTGTTGAGGGAAATTGATCTCTTTACTTCTCGATTTGAGACCGAATTGGAACTTCTGATTAAATCTTGCAAAAAAGGATTCAGTGTGGTATCTATTCCTATCGCTCCGGGAAAGATTGACGGAACTGGTTCCAGTCATTTCCGGCCAGTGGTCGATACCTGGTTGGTTTGTAAAATATTTCTTCGAAGTCTGTTTTGGTGAGGGAGGGGATGGATTTCTACCTAAGAGCGAAGCGATATTCGATAGAAAAATTTACAGCGAATGCTCTTTCTCTCCTGGCCAATGCCTCCACGGAAAATTTAATTCGTTTGACCTATCTCGCCGAGAAAATTCCTCAGAAGGAGTCTTATCGAGAAAAAATTAGATGGATTCGCACCCTCTTCCAGACCGACCATCCCGGCCTAACCATTGCGCGGAGGGTGCTCAATGAGACCCATCCCCTCCATCGAAAGAAGCTTATCTCCAATGTGATCGTCAACCAGCTCCTGGTGGGAACCAACCGGAGAAAGGCTTTCGAGGTGGAAAGGGGGTTCTACCCGCCGGATGCCATGTTGATCAGCCCGACGATGCGATGCAATCTGAATTGTTATGGATGTTATTCAGGGGCCTATTCCCAGGAGGACCTTCCCTATGAGGTGTTAGATCGGTTAATGGGGGAGTGTAAAGAGATGGGCATCCATCTGGTCTTGATAACGGGGGGTGAACCTTTCTTAAGAAAAGATCTCTTTGACCTGTTTGAAAAGCATGATGATATGATGTTTCAAATCTATACCAATGCCACGCTGATCGATGATCGGATGATCGACCGGTTTGTGGCCCTGGGAAACGTCGCTCCGGCGATCAGCCTGGAAGGGCTCAGAGAAGAGACCGACGGAAGGAGGGGGAAGGGTCAATTCGACCGAATCGTCAAGGTGATGGACCGACTCCGAGAGGCAGGGATCTTTTTCGCAGTCTCCACCACACAGACTTCTCAAAACAGCGATGTCCTGATGAGCGATGCCTTTATCAATTTTCTGTTGGAGAAGGGATGCATCCTTCTTTGGAACTTCCATTACGTTCCCATCGGCAGAAATCCGGGTCTTTCCCTCATGGCAACCCCGGAGCAGAGGAACCGAATGAGAGAGCGGTTTGCCCATTTTCGAGCTACCAAACCGATGCTCTTTGTCGATTTCTGGAACGATGGATGTCTCACTCAGGGGTGCATTGCAGCGGGGAGAAAGTACTTTCACGTCAATGCACGGGGGGATGTGGAGCCCTGTGTCTTCTGCCATTTCGCTTCTGACAACATCAAAGAGAAGTCTCTTGCGGAGGCTCTCAATTCTCCTCTATTCCGGGAAATCCGATCCCATCAACCTTTTTCAGAAAATTACTTCCGGCCCTGTCTTTTGATCGACCATCCTCAACAAGGGAGGGAGTTTGCACTTCACCTTGCTAAGTATTTTACCCATGAAGGGGCAGAGCAGCTCTTTACGGACCTTGCCCAAGCCATCGATGGCTACTCCGAGGCTTACGGAGCCATTGCAGAGGCAGCATGGGAGAAGAATGAAAAGGCAAAATCCCAAGCCCTTTACGACAGGGAAAAGGTAGTGGGTAGACATGGATGAAGGTAACTTTTCCCCGTCTCGGTTCGATGCACATCTTCTGCAAGGCGATCGCAGAAACTGCCGGCATTCCCTATGTCCTTCCTCCTGAGACCAGCCGAAAAACGCTGACCCTGGGTGTTCTCCACTCCAATGAGTGCATCTGCCTTCCCTTTAAGATGATTCTCGGAAATTTTATCGAAGCCCTGCAGAAGGGAGCCGACACCATTGTCATGGTCGGCAGTGGCCCTCCGTGTCGTCTGGGACTCTATGACCTCGTTCAGAAAGTGATTCTGGAGGATATGGGTCTTCATTACCGGTGGCTGACGATCCCCCCTCGATTGACCTGGAGAGCCATCTGGAAGAATCATGAGGAGACAAAGGAATTGCGAAAAGAGTTGAGTGCGAAGAATGTCCTCCTCTTTCCTTACGGGCTCTGGATGGGGTGGAAGAAGATGATGGCCTGCGAAGAATTGGAACGATTGGCCATGAAGGTCAGGCCCTTAGAAATAAAGAAGGGGGAGACGCAGAGGCGGCTGAAGAAGGCGCTCTCGTGGGTGGATGAGGCCAAAACTGCAAAAGTTGTCGAGGAGGCGGTCCGAAGAGGGAGGGCCCTTCTTGAAGAAATGGAGCAAGATCATTCACGCACGCCATTTAAAGTGGCTGTGGTGGGTGAGCTCTACACGGTGATGGATCCCCATATCAATCGGGGCGTGGAACAGAAATTGGGAGAATTGGGAGCCGAAGTGACCCGTACTTCCTGGTTCTCGACGCATATCCTGAGGACCATGCGAAAAAATAAGGCCGACCGGGCTTCGGAACGAGTTCGCTTCTTTGAAGCTTCAAAGGCTTATCTGGGTTACGATGTGGGTGCAGAATGTAACGTCTCCGTGGGGGAGGCCATCCTGAGATCCAAAGAAGGATACGATGGAGTGGTCCATCTCATGCCATTTGCCTGTATGCCGGAGACCACGGCTTCGGGAATTCTGAGCAAAGTCGGAAAGGAGTGGGACATCCCTATCCTCACTCTCATTTTGGACGAGCAAGAGATCGAAGGCCGCATTCAGACGCTCCTGGAGGCGTTTGTGGAGATGTTGGAATGGAAGAGAAGCGCTGCATAGGCATTCCGAGAGCCCTGATGTTCTATCGTTACTTTCCCTTCTGGAAAACCTTCTTCGAAGGATTGGGCTGGGACGTGAAGACTTCCGAAGGGGTCAGGCAAAAGGAGAAAATTGTTTATTTTGAAGACAGTTGTCTTCCAATGAAACTTCTGGTCACCCACGCCGTTCAATTAAAAGAGAAAGTCGATTATCTTTTCATCCCTCGATTGGTCAGTATTCATCGCACCTACATCATGTGCCCCAAGTTTCGAGGGGCTCCGGACATCGTGAGACTTGCTACAGAGAGAAAGGTGTCCGTCATTGATGAAACCGTCGACCTCCGAAGAGGAGGAGTTTCTTTTTTTCAGTCCTTTTTGAAGATCGGCAAAAAGCTGGGCGCGTCGACGCAAGAAAGCAGAAACGCTTTTCGGAAGGCCGAAACTTCTTTCTCTAACTTTCGAAAAGGCTGGGCCGATCGAATCAACCGACTCCCCACGGGGCAACTTTTTGACATGGATATTCCAACGCCTCAGGAAAGGAAGATCTCTCCGCTCCGTGTTGCCTTCATCGGCCATCCTTACAATCTCTTCGATGTCGACATCAATAAAGACCTCCTCTCTCTGGCCAAAGGCTTGGGAATGGAGGCCGTTACCCCTGATCTACTTTCTGAAGAACAAATCGATCATGAGGTGTCGGATCTTTCCAAAGAGATATACTGGTCGTCCGGAAGGGAGATTGTGGGGTCGTTATTTCACTTTTTGTCCGGTGGGGTGGACGGCGTGGTCTTCCTCACTTCCTTTAAATGTGGCATCGATGCCCTTCTTCAAGAGTTCGTTAAGAGAAGGTTGAAAGTAAGGGGTAGCCCTTCTCTTCCCCTCCTCATTCTCTCCTTGGATGAACATACGGGAAGGGAAGGGCTGACGACTCGATTGGAGGCATTCCGGGATGTGGTAGAAGAAAGAAAGCACCAAATTCCCTGCCTAACGGCAGGCACCAAACTCCAAACAAATTACAACTAAACATATTGGAGTTCCCCCTCATCCCCGCGCCCTCTCCCCAGCGGGGAGAGGGGAAGGGTGAGGGGGGTCATTGGATATTGGAGATTGAGGATTATTTGAAATTTGGGATGTGGGATTTGGAGTTTTGAGATAGTTCTAATTAACGAAATTCGGTACTTGGGAATTCATCGTCATGGCCAATTATTTAGGCATTGATGTCGGCTCCATCACGACCAAGCTCATTGTTTTGGGCGAAGCGGACCGAGTGTTAGCCAAGTGCTACATCCGGAATAGCGGCCGTCCCATCGAAGCCATTCAACAGGGGATGAGAGAAATCCTGCTCCAGTTGGGTGGTGCCATCCCTATCCATGGAGTCGCCACGACTGGCAGTGCCAGGCATTTAGCCGCTTATCTGGTAGGGGCTGATCTCATCAAAAACGAGATCACCGCTCACGCCATTGCCGTGATCGACATTTTCCCCACCGTAAAGACCATCGTTGAAATCGGCGGCCAGGATTCCAAGGTCATCGTGCTAAGAACTGGGGTTGTCGTCGATTTTGCCATGAATACGGTCTGTGCAGCCGGCACAGGATCTTTTTTAGATCAGCAGGCCGCACGGATCGGGATCTCCATCGAAGCCTTTGGGGACCTCGCTCTCAAGGCCGATCGCGCCGTCCGGATTGCAGGACGATGTACAGTCTTCGCTGAGACGGATATGATCCATAAGCAACAAATCGGGCATTCGCTCGAAGATATCGTTGCAGGTCTCTCTGACTCCCTGGTGAAAAATTATCTGAATAATGTCTGCCGTGGGAAGGAAATCCTTTCCCCCATCGTTTTCCAGGGAGGCGTTGCGGCGAATCGAGGTATCCGGAAGGCGCTCGAAAGAGAACTAGAGGTCTCTCTTGTCATCCCGGAGCATTTTGATGTCATGGGCGCGATCGGTGCCGCCAAACTGGTAAAAAAGGCGAAGCTCCCCCAGACCCAATTTAGAGGGTTCGACCTTCCCCGGAAGTCTTGTTCCACAAGAGGATTCGAGTGCGGTGAATGCGGAAATCAATGCGAGGTGGTTGAGCTTCTGGTAGACCATCGGGTGGTGGCCTGCTGGGGCGATCTCTGTGAGCGCTATCGCCATCCTGAGAAATTGAATCAGTAGGCTGAAAGCAGAAGGCACGATGCACTGGGTAGGGAACGCGTATATGCGTTCCCTACAGTTATGTCCGATTCAGCTTCTTAAGGATTGTTTTTGCGGCAAAGCTACCCGAAAGGCTGGTCCCCACAATCCCATGAGAAGGCCTGGTGTAGTGGCCGACTTGAAAGAGGCCCGGGACAGACGTCTGGTGGGGGGGCCTTAAATTCCCAACCTGATGAGTGGTCGAAGCAAGTCCGTACATCGCCCCCATCTCGTTCCCCGTATATCGCTCTAACGTCAATGGTGTGGCGGCTTCATAGAAGAGGAGGTGGTCTCTCAAACCGGGAATCAACTTTGATTCCAATTGATGGAGGATTTTTTGGGAAAATTCCTCTTTAATATCGCGATACCTTTCAGAATCCCCTCCCCCCCATTTTCCTTGATAATGATAAGGCACATTGGTCAAAACGCTCAAGATGTGTTGTCGAGGAGGCGCCAACGTCGGATCCAAAATCGTTGGGATGGATACCATCATCGTCGGGTTCCGGGGAATCTCCCCTCTTCTCATGATTCGATCCTCTTCCTCTAAATCGGACAGAAAGCGAAGATAGGTAAAATAGGGAAGGCCCATTCCTCTTAAATCCAAATCGGTGGCGACATAAAGAATGAAACAGGAAAGGGAATATTCAAAATGCCGGATCTTCTTTTCGAAAGGTTTTCGAAATTCGAAAGGAAGCATCTTGACGAGTAGATTCGGGTTAACATCGGAGATGACCAAGGGGGATTGAAAAGTCTTCCCATCCTTTGTCCGGATGCCATCCACTCTCCCGTCTCTGATCAGGATTTCTTCCGCTTCCCTCTGAAGGTGGAGATCTCCTCCCGTTTGCCGAAAAGCATCTGCCATGGCTTCTGAAATTTTTCCCATCCCACCTTTTGGATAAAAAACCCCTTCCATTAAGGCTTTATTGATCAGGACAGCGAGGAAGAGAAATGAAAGTCTCGAAGGAGGCTCGGTGACAGGAAGAGAATGGAGAGCCATCTTAATCTCCTGTCCCTTAAAAAGCTTGTCTAAAATTGTCTGGTGACTAGATCGATAAAACCGGACCAAGTTTCGGAAGTAGAAGGGGAAGAGAATCTTCTGGATCGCCGTTATTTTTGAGTATGATTTTATTTCCTCTCCAATCCGCTCAACCAGTGAGAGATAGGTCTTCAACCCTCTCTCCTCTTTGGGAAAAAGATCGAAGAGCGCTTCGGAATAGGAAAGAATCCCACCCGGCTGGAGACGAATCTCAAACCCGGGGTAGACGTTTCGAATGTTCTGGATAGGGATAAATTCAATCTTTTCGTGTATCCCCATTTCCTCAAGAATTCGATAAAGCTCTCCGCCTTCGTGACAACCCCCGACAAAAGCACCCGTGGCATCAAAAGTGAATCCATTTCTTTTGAAGGAGACCACATAGCCCCCCACTTGGTTCTCTTTTTCCACGAGGAGAGTTTTGCATCCTTCTTTTGCGAGAAGGGCCGCAGCGGTCAACCCTCCCATCCCGGCCCCAATAACAATCACATCGTATCTCATCAAAACTTCTTTCTTAGAAACATGAAAGGGATTGAAATAGAAGACGCGGGTGTATTATAACAAAAATGAACGCGCCTGTCTTGCTTTCGGACCTATTCTTGTGAATTTTTTCGAAGGTCTTCAAAAGGAAGCAGAGCAGCAGTTGCTGGATGCCAGATGCTGCGTGCGGGTGATTTGGGTCGAGTGACCGGTATCCGGAGACCCGTATCGGTTGGATTTTTTACGTGAAGATTCTCCTCATCAATCCGGCTCCAACAGGAACCCTCAAAGCAACAGGGGTTCTCTTTCCTCCTCTGGGGCTCTTATACATCGCCGCTTACATGGAAAAAGAAGGCCATCAGGTCGTGATGAGAGACCTGTCTGTTCGAAAAAAGAGAGAAGAAGAGGCTTATAAAGAATATGATATTGTAGGGATTTCTACTGATACCACCCGTCATCGTCAAGCCCTCCAATTAGCGCAGCGAGCCAAGGCGAGTGGTTGCACGGTGGTGATGGGGGGACCACACCCGGGCTATGTTGACGAAGAAATCCTTTCCACCCGAAAAGTAGATTTCGTCGTGCGTGGAGAAGGGGAGGTGACCTTTTCAGAATTAGTAGCCTCCTTAGAGAAGGGAGACGGTTCGCTCGATTCGGTTCAGGGGATCAGTTTCCTTTCAAAGGGAAAGCTTGTAAGAACCCCATCGAGACCCTTCATCGAAAATCTCGATCATCTTCCACTTCCTGCCAGGCATCTCATTAACATGGACGATTATCGGAAGATGAAGTTCGGAGGCCGTGACATCACCCCCTTGATCACCAGCCGTGGATGTCCATACCAATGTGCCTTCTGCTCTTCTTCTCATTTCTTTGGAACGAAAGTGAGAACAAGGAGTGTTGCCTCCGTTTTAGACGAACTCGAAAAGCTTTATCACGAATATCACTTTAATGCCGTCGCTTTTGTGGATGACACCTTTAACCTCTTTCCGAAGAGGGTGATTGAAATCTGTCATGGGATCAGGGAAAGGAAACTCGACCTCTGGTGGTGGTGCTTGTCCAGGATAGACTTGCTCCTTCGTAACGAAGAAATGATTAAAGAGATGGTCAGGGCAGGAGCGAGGGCCGTCTTCATTGGCGTGGAGTCCCCCAACCCCAAGACTCTTGAAGAATTGAGAAAGGGGTTTGTGGTGGAGGAAACGGCTCGGACGGTCGAGATGCTCAAGCGGAATGGCCTGCAGATCCATGCCTCCTATATTCTCGGAGGACTACACGATACCGTCAAAGTGATTCACGATACCATCCGTTTTGCGAAACGACTCGATACGAATGTGGCCCAGTTCGCCATTCTTACCCCTTATCCGGGCACAGCCATCTACGAGCAGGTAAAAGATCGGATCTTCAAATGGAGATCGCCATGGTCTTTCTTTGATATGCAGCATTTGGTCTTTAAACACGATCATCTCTCTTTCATTCGAATGGAGTGGCTTCTGCTCAAGGCGCACCTCCTCTACTATACTCGATCGAAAGACGCGATCCGGGATATCTGGCATCACATCAAGAAACATCGTCTGGGCATCGGGACACTCTTCCATTTTCTAAGAGACTATTTTGGGGGTTGACATGGAAGAACGTTACCCCCGATCCCTGAACCGGTTCATCTACCTCTTTTTCTTTCAGTTTTGCTCGACACTCATCCCCCGGTCGATCCAAAAATTCTTCAGCGTGGTAGTGGGAGATCTCTTTTATCTTCTGATGAGAACGACCAGAACTCATGTCCGAAAGAATATGGAGGGAGTGGGCAGGGGGAGATGGTCAAAAGAAAGGGTGAGTGTCTTAACGCGCAAAACCTTCCAAAATTATGGCCAATACCTTTTGGATTACATGGTGATGCATCGTCTTCTCCCATCCAGTAAAGAACAATGGATCGAAGAAGAGGTCGGCGCGGATCATATGGTCGAAGCCCTCCGTGGGGGAAAAGGAGCGATCTGTATCACTCCTCATCTTGGAAACTGGGAGATCGGGGGATTGCTCTTCTCGTTTAAGGGAGGAAATCTCAATGTGCTCACGCTCGACGAGAGAGATTTGGATACGCGCTCCTTTCGGGAAGAAATGAGGAGAAGAAGGGGAATAAAAAATCTCTATATCAATCCGAAGGACGACTCTCCGATGGCCATTTTGGACACCGTCAAAGCGCTTCGACGAAATGAAATCGTCGCCATGTTAGGAGACCGGATCGAATCCCAAAAGACCATGGTTTTTGATTTTTTTGGCAGGTGGACCCCGTTCCCCATCGGCGTCGCCATGCTCGCTATGGCCACCGGCGCCCCGGTCTTACCGGTTTTCGTGGTGATGGAGAGAAATCGTAAGTACCGGGGAGTAATTGAACCTCCTATCTATTTTAGTCCTTCTTCGAGAGGAGATCGGGAGGCGGTCATTCGAGAAGGGATGGCAAAGCTGATCAGAAAATTTGAGGCCTATATCGAAAAATATCCGGATCAATGGTATAATTTCTATTCTTTTTGGGATGAGAAAATTTCTGCCCCTCTTCCCACGGGGGAGACGGATGCCTGCCGGTAGGCAAGGGGTGAGGGGAGAAGAGGAGAAAAATGGTTGAACCGAATGATCACCTGATCGACAAGATCAAACACCTTATTATAGGGAGATTGAAACTCGCGGACATGACCCCGGAGATGATCGAGGATGATGCCCCGCTCTTTGGCGAGGGGCTCGGACTCGACTCCATCGATGCCCTTGAACTTGTCCTCGGCCTGGAGAAGGAGTTTGGGGTCATCATTCCCGATGCCGAGGTGGGGAAAAAGGTTTTTCAATCTGTGAGAACCATGGCTCAATATGTTTTGGAAAATCAGGGGACAGCATGAAGTCATCCAAAGGAAAGACCGCTTTCTGCTTTCCCGGTCAACTGCAAGAGCGACCGTCCTTGGAGGATCATCCCCTGACGGAGAATGCGCATTTCAAAGAGTTGTTAAGAAGGGCTTCCGGCCAGACAGAATTTGATCTCCTTAACTTCTCCTTCAAGGGCGAGGAGAAAGAAGAGGATCTCAGCCTCAAACTCCAGATAGCAACCTATTTCCTTTCCTTGGTCCACTTCTACCGTCTTCGGGACGCAGGATGGACTCCGGACATTCTGGCCGAACACAGCATGGGAATTTATTCGGCCTTAGCTGCCTCCGAAGCCATCAGCTTCGAGGAAGGTCTCTTTGTCACCGAAGCAATCGGCAGGCTCCTCAAGAGAGAGGGGACCGTTCACCCAGGAGGCATGGCCAGCATCATCGGACTTCCCTTAGAAGAAATCCAAAAGATCTGTCAGGATCTGAATGGTTTTCAACTTTCTATTGCCAATTATAACGGTTCCATGCACTTCGTCCTTTCGGGCGAAGAGGAAGGAGTGAAAAAGGCGATATCCCTTGCCCTTGCCAGGAAGGCTATTTCTGCCAACCCTCTCACTTTTCATACGGCTCTTCATTCGCCTTCCCTCTCTTCCTTGAGGGAAGAGATCAGGGAGATCCTTCAAGATATTGAGATTCAGCCGCTCAAAATGCCCATTCTCAATCATTGGACGATTACTCCGTTGCGGAGAGAGGAGATCAAAGATTTTCTCTCCCAGGAGATCGGGCGACCCGTCTATTGGATTCGATGTGTTGAAAAATTGATCCAGGAAGGCTTTACCCAACTCATCGAGGTAGGACATGAAACAACCCTTACGAAATTGATGCGGTGGATTGATCGTGAGGTAGAGGCTTTTTCTGCCGGAGATCGTTTACCCCGTTAGAAACCCGGAGTATATTCGACGGGGATGCTGCGGGTCATGTTTGTATCTTGTAGAAAAGTGGTGCTAAGAAACCTCATCTCTCTAAAACCGAAGAAGATGTGAAATGAAATACCACGAGACACCCCTCCAGGTTCGATTCTACGAAGTGGATGCTTATGGAGTGGCTTGGCATGGGCACTATGTGGGCTGGTTTGAAGCAGGTCGAAATGACCTGAGCAAACGATATGAGATGGGCCCACTTCACCTCAAGGAGATGAATCTTTTGGCACCCGTCGTGGAATTAAACTGCCAGTTTAAGCTTCCCGCGGCGTTCGACGATGCGCTCATCATCCAGACTACGATCGAGAGAACGGAGGTGGCTAAACTGATCTTCCACTACCGGGTTCTCAGTCAAGAGAGTAGAAAGATTCTCGCCACCGGGTCCACGACACATGTCCTTACCGATCTTGAAGGAAATCTTCTCTACCGGGCTCCTCCGGAAGTGCTCGAAAAAATCGAAGCCATGCGGAAGTATCTGGAGGTATAGTGTAGCGTCGGCATTTAATGCCGACGGAGATGTTTGCCCCCACTAAATGGGGGCGCACAAGAAATGGAAACAAAAAGTAAGGATCAATACAAAACATGGGGTAGGAGCAGGTCTAATAGGCTATCCAATTATGATTATTCCAAAGATCGGCCAATCCATTTGACTATCTGTACAGAAAATAAGGAAAAGTTTTTTGATTCAGAGGTAAATGCAAAAGTTGTAATCAATGAACTACTAAAGACAGCAAGAGACCGTAGATTTAGAATGCTGTGCTATTGTCTAATGCCTGATCACATTCATGTGATCGTATCCCCTGGCGAAACGACTCTTCCGCTCTCGAAATTTCTAAATATTTTTAAAGGGAGATCCACCAGAGTTTTGAAGAATAAAGGAAATTTAAGAAAGATATGGCAGAGATCCGCCTTTGATCATGTTATCAGGACAGAAGAGAATTTGAAGGCGGTTATTGAGTATATTATGAACAATCCTGTGAGAAAAAGTATTGTGGAAAAAGCTGACGACTATCCATATAGTGAATGGTTTGATGTTGAGATACAAAGATACATGTAACGCCCTCAATAAATGAGGGCGTTACATGTTTTAATAAAATTTATGTAGCGTTGGCATTCCTGCCTGCCGGCAGGCAGGTATTGCCAACGACATATTTCGCCCCCAGTAAATGGGGGCGCTACCAACTAATTAGTTCCTATGAAAGTTCTTCTCATCGATCCACCTCACAAACTTTTTCCGGGCCTTCGGATGTGGACCCCTTCCTTCGGTCTTCTTCAATTAGGTGCCTATTTGGAAAAAGAAGGGATTGATGTTCGAATCATTGATGCCACGACCCTTCCGGCCCCATGGAGGCATCTTGAAGAGACCGTTTCCACAATGAAGCCTGATGTCATCGGTATCACCTGCTCTGCCACGTGTCTCTCACCCGAGGCGATTCAGGCGGTTCAACTCTCCAGAAAACTTTCGCCAAATTCGATCATTGTAGCAGGGGGAAGTCACTTCACGCTGATGGCTGAAACCATCCTCCGGGAGTTGAAGGAGCTGGACTATATCATTACGGGAGAGGGAGAGCTTGCGTTTTCTCAATTCCTTCAGGATCTATCTGGGGGCGGTAAAGGGAAAGGAGTCAAGAATCTTGCCCGTTCGGATGATGGAAAAGTGATCCTTAACTCGAGAGCGCCCCTCATTCCCAGTTTAGACTCTCTTCCTCTTCCCGCCTACCATCTCATCGATATGGAAAGCGAAGCCTACTACTGGCACGGGATGGGAAGGAGGGCCTTTGGCATTTCGACCAGCCGGGGTTGCGGAGATCATTGCGCTTACTGTTCTGAGTCGAGATTTTGGGAAGGGGTGTGGAGGGGACGAAGCGGAAGGAAGGTCGTGGAGGAGATCTCTTACCTTCATCGTCAATACGGTAAAACCCTCTTCGTCTTCAATGAGAATACCTTCAACTGGAGTCGCAAACGGGTGGAAGAGTTTCTTGATGAACTGGGAAGGTCGGATCTTCGGATCCATTTCTGGTTTCAATCGCGAATCAAAGATATTCTTCGAGACGAAGATCTCATTCCCGAGATGAGGCGTCTCGGTCTCTATGAAGTAATGCTGGGGATCGAGAGCATTCAGCCCGATGTGCTCAACCGATATGAGAAACAGCAATCCAGAGAGCTGGCTCAGAAGGCTATCGATATTCTAAGAAGAAATAAGATCATGGTCATGGCGAACATCATGTTCGGTGATTGGAATGACTCTGAAGAAACGATCAAAGAGGTCTTTCAATTTGTGAAGAAACAGAGCGACTTTTTGGTCCTCACCTTGACCACCCCTCTCCCCGGAACGAAATACTTTGAGGAAGCAGAACGACTGGGAAGAATCAGAGAGAGGTATTTTGGAAATTATGATTTCATGCACCCGATAATGGATACAGAGTTTTTGTCGGCAAAAAAGGTTCATCTTCTTCAGCAAGTCTATCTGAAAAAGTATTATACCCAACCGAGAATCCTCCTGGGTGCTTTCTCCAACCCGAACCCGTTCAAACGGATGGCCTATCGGCTCATCCTCAGATATGTCTGGGAGAATGCAACGAGAAGGCCCTGGAAACAGCCGTACCTTGAGCAATAGTTCCGAGTAATGAGTTCGTAGCAGGGAGTTAAACACCATGGAAGAAAGCGGTAAGCAGAAATGTCGAAGGTGACATGAAACAAGCAAATGAGAAAAATCTAGGATCTTCACTCTTCACTCTTCACTCCGAACTCCGAACTCGGCCGTTGAAAAAAGTGCTTCTCGTCTTTCCTCGGGAGAAAGGGATTAAATTTTCCAATGACACCCTTTACCCCTTCCCGATATTAGGCCTCACCCTCCTTGCCTCTCTTTTTTCCAAAGCCTATGAAGTCAAGATTATTAACGAGGCGATTGAAAAGATTGATTTCGACGCCCACGTCGATTTGGTCGGAATTACCGGGCTGACCTGCGTGATAAAGAGAGCCTATGCGGTTGCCGATCGATTCCGGGAGAGGGGAGTGAAGGTCGTTCTGGGAGGAGTGCATCCGAGCCTTTTACCGGAAGAGGCGAAAGAACATGCTGACTCCGTCCTCATCGGAGAGGCAGAAGGAATACTTCAAGCAGTGCTAAAGGATTTCGAGGCAGGGGAGCTCAAGCCCTTCTATAAGAATCAGGGATGGTCCGATTTAAGGGAAATGCCTATTCCGAGAAGAGACCTTCTGGGGAATCATTACAAATCTTTTTTCAAAGCCATCGAGACGACCCGGGGCTGTCCAAACCGGTGTGAATTCTGTTCCGTTCCGACCATCAACGGAAAGTGTTACCGAACTCGACCACTCGAAGATGTGGACCATGAGCTATCCCAGATCGTCGGTAAAAAGGGAGAGTATCTCTTCCTTGTGGATGACAACGTCACCGCGAAAGAGGACTATGCTCTCGGTCTTTTCGAAATCTTCAAACGCCATCGGGTCAGGTGGATGGGGTTTGCCACGGTTCAAATGGCCAGGCATGAGAACCTCCTCAAGAAGGCGCGGGAGAGCGGCTGTATTTCTCTCTTCATCGGCTTTGAATCGCTTCTTCAGGAGAACCTGGATGGTGTTTCGAAGCGATTTGTCCATGCCGAAGAGGTATCTGATCTGATCGAGACCATTCGAGCGCATCAAATAGGTATCCATGGTTCGTTCATCTTTGGATTCGATGGAGACGACCCGACCATCTTTAAAAGGACGGTGGACTTCGTTCAAGAGAATAATATTGAACTTCCTACCTTCTCGATTCTCACACCATTTCCGGGAACACCCCTCCGGAAGAGAATGGAAACAGAAGAAAGGATTATCGATCATGATTGGTCCCATTATGACATGAGCCACGTGGTCTTCAGACCAAAGAGCATGACTGTTCAAGAACTCCAGGAAGGATACCTCTGGGCACAGAAATATACCTGTGCGCCACGGTCCATATTGAAGCGCCTTCTCAGGGGGTCCAGACATCACTTCTTTTACTTCTTGATGTCTAACTTTGTCCTTCGGGGAGGCCAGATGGAGATGATCCGAAGAATTAAGACGGAGATACATTCTGGTACAAACGCTTAAATTTTTGACAAGAGGCCCCCTCACCTTCCCCTCCCCCAGGCGGGGAGAGGGATAGGGTGAGGGGTAGAAATAAAGAAAATTCTACCATGAAAATTCTGCTCATCTCTGTCAACCGTGAAAGGATGCCTTTCCCTGTTTTCCCTTTAGGGTTGGCTTACATTGCCAAAGCCTTAAGAGATGAAGGCCATCAGATCGAGGTTATGGATCTATGCTTTTCCAAAGAAGTATCGGTTTCTCTTAAGAGCGCTCTTCATCGCTTTCAACCTGACTTGATTGGCATCTCTTTGAGAAATCTTGACAACCTCACCTATCCGACCTCCATCTCCTACCTGAAGGAGGTAGAGGAGGTTGTTGGAATTTGCCGTCAATCCACTCCCTCGCGATTAGTCATTGGAGGCTCTGGATATTCGTTAGCCCCCAAGGAGCTTCTTCAACATTTAGATGTCGATTTCGGAATTGTGGGTGAGGGCGAAGGGGTCTTTCCGCAATTAGCGAGGGTTCTCGAAAAGGGTGACCCTATCTCTCCTTCCCCTTGTCTCCTCGTCAAAGAGAAACCCTTTCCTCCTCTGATCGAAGGGGCACGGGTCTCTCCCCTCCAAAGTCCTGATCGGAGTCTTTTCGAAACGCGCCGTTATTTAGAAGAAGGAGGGATGGGAAATATTCAGACGAAGCGAGGCTGCCCTTTCTCCTGCATTTACTGCACCTACCCTCTATTGGAAGGGAAAAAAGTCAGGCTGAGAAAGATGGAAGAGGTGATGGAAGAAATTCAACGCCTCGCAGAGCAAGGGGTCGATTTTATCTACTTCGTCGACGATATTTTCAATTATCCTGTCTCTTATGCGGAAGCTTTGTGCCGGGAGATGATTCGAAGAAAGATTGAAGTCAAGTGGACCGCTTTTGTCAATCCCGGCTTTCTGGATGAGACGGTATTGCAACTGATGAAAGAGGCCGGATGCATGGGGGTAGAATTTGGAACAGATTCCGGATCTCCTCGAATGCTTGAGAATTATAAGAAATCGTTCGCTCAAGAAGATATCATTCGATCCTCAAACGTCTGCTCAAAACTGACGGTCAATCACTGCCACTATCTCCTCTTCGGAGGTCCGGGGGAAGATGAAAAGACGATTCAAGAATCTTTTCATTTGATGGATCAGCTCGATCCGACGGCTGTGATTGCCATGCTTGGAATTCGAATCTATCCTGGGACCGAGATGGAGCGGCTCTCTCTCTCCCAGCGGGTCATTGATCAGGGTTCTAATCTCATCTACCCACATTTTTATATCTCACCGGCATTGGAAGGGAGACTGAGTGAGTTCATTCAGGAGAAAGCCCTTGCGAGAAAACGATGGATCGTTCCAGGGTTGGAGATTAATATTTCACAGAATCTGTTAGAGCAAATCCGGAGATTTCGAATTCGGGGACCTTTGTGGGAATTGGTGGAAAGGATGAATAGGCCAAGGGTGAAGCCGTTAAGTGAGCTAAAGTAACTGAAGTTTAAAGTGAACTAAAATCAAGAATTTTAGGCACCTTAGTCACTCGTAACTTTAGGCACTCTATACTGGCCTCCTATAAATTCTTGCAAATATAGAGAATGGGAGAATTAATATGCAACTGAAGGGCAAGGTGGCCATCGTTACTGGGGGGACGAAAGGCATCGGAAGGTCAATCTCTCTTCTTTTGGCTGAGCAGGGAGCGAACGTCGTTGCCAATTTTTCGAAGGATGTGGAGGCTGCAGAAAATCTGATGACCGAGGCCAAATCGAAACGTTTGAATCTTGGTCTGTATAAGGCCGATGTGACGCAGTTCGACCAGGCAAAAGAGATGGTAGAAGAGACCTTTGGTCAATACGGGAAGATTGACATTTTGGTAAATAATATAGGCCTTGTCCGGGATAACTTTCTCATGTTGATGAGCGATGAGGATTGGGATTCCCTTCTCAGAACCAATCTGACCAGTCTCTTCTATTGTTGCAGAGCAGTGATTCGAAAGATGATCCCTCAGAGAAGCGGGAAGATTATCAATATCTCTTCCATCAGTGGGATTCTGGGGACTGTAGGCCAGACCAATTATTCAGCGACTAAAGGAGGGATGATCAGCTTTACAAAGTCCCTTGCTCGAGAGTTGGGTCCTTTCAACATTCATGTCAATGCTGTAGCTCCAGGCTTGATCGAATCAGAAGTGGTTTCCAAGATGCCTAAAGAGAAGGTGGGGGCCATCATCAAATCTTCGAGTCTCGGAAGAATAGGGAAGCCAGAGGACGTAGCACAGGCTGTTCTCTTCCTTGCATCGGAGCATTCAAATTATATCACCGGCCAAACCATCGTGGTTGACGGAGGGATCATATAAAGACATTGCGGAACGCGGAATGTAGAATGCGGATTTAGAAACACACCAACCTTTCCCTTTTCTGTTCTACGATTTTTTACCTTCTGGAGCCAACGCAGCACCGCGCTCAGCGAGAAGCTGACGAAGCACTGAACGATGGCAGTGGCACTCGTCGTTGCAATAACATCCGACCGAGAAATTCGTCTGGTGCGACAATGCAGCCAAAAGATCAAGAACCCGACTATTTTCCGGCCGCTTCATTTCCGAGCGGTAACGTTTGAAGAAAGAACGCCAAGCCCTCTCATCTTTAGCTGATCGTCCAGCCTTAAAAAGCTCGTCACTGGGCGCGAGGTTAGGTAGCCAGACATCATAATAATTTCGCGACGAAAACTCGGTCTTGGGAACGCCTCTTGGGGGCCGCCGAACTGTGCCAATACGCAGCCCCTCATCCTTTGCACGGGGACTTCCAAGTTGCACGATACGAATTGCCATGGATTCACCTCCGTTTGAACTACAATGGCTCTTCTACTCTAAGAGGAGCGGTACAGCTTACCGGGAGCCTAAACGATCCGGTCGAACGCCTGGTTAGTAGGCTTATAACCTCAGACTAATAAGTCTTTTCAAAAGAATATCTTCGACATTCCGTCGGGAATCCAATACAGATAAAACGTAGACGTTTCTCTCCGATATTCTATAGATGATTCTCCATGGCGCAACAATTAATTCTCGATATTGAGTGATTCCTTGATCCTGAAGCTCGGGGACAATACGGCCTCTATCGGGAAAAGTATAAAGACTTGACGCTTTCCGCTTGATCCCCTTAAATACTTGGTAGGCGTACGAGGGGCTGTCTCCAGCAATGTACTCAATGATGCCTGCAAGATCCCTTTGCGATGTTTCCGACCATCTAACGTCGTAGACTTTCTTCATTTCATTTATCTTTCAGAATATTCTCGACATCTGCGAATACCTCCTCCTGGGACTTTGACTTCCCGTCCTTTATGTCTTTCTCACCCTGAGAAATCAGTTTTAAGATCCCTATGGCATTTCGCATGTTCTCATAACTTTCGGGATCTTGAAGGACAGCTTTGGGCTCTCCGTTCTGGGTGATGACAACAGGCCGATGGGTTTGGTTTATTTGTTTCAGCAAATCAGCCGCTCTTGATTTAAGGTACGTTACCGGTTTGATATCTTTTGAAATATTCATAGCATCCCGTCCAGTCCTTATATGGTACCATATTAAGACTGGTTGTCAAGCCCCATGGCATTAGTTACTGCTAACGCCGCATCCCCTAAGGGTCAAAATCAGGGCGGCCATTGATCATCCACAGAGCTGTTAAGCTAGCTTCGTTTCTCTTAGAGTCAATAATCAAGTCTGACCCCAAGCGTCTTTCCAATGATAAGGGAGAAAGACCAGGTCTCCTAATGAAGCAATGCCCTCAGCATACTCCTTATTTGGCACTCTTGGTGAATAGTTTTATAAAAAGTTCTTTCGATTTTTCGAGCCCCTTTTCAGTTAGAATTAGTGATTTTGCTTTATTCCTTGGATCTAAAATGTATCCTTTTTCAAATAATCTATCCATCACGTCAAAATCAAAACCCTTCCATGCTCTCACCTCATCATGAAGTGTAAGGTATAATAAAGCTAAAACAGCATCATCAATCCTATCAAAATCGGGTTCCATTGTTCCTCCTTCCAGGAGATTAAGTCAATGATCAAGTCTGACCCCCAGGCTTCTTGTCCTTTGGATGTTACTCCCCACCGGGCCGCGGCTCTGGAAGCCCTCCCCTCTTCAGTTCAGGAGAGAAGTACTCCCAAAGAATATGCGTCCAACGCCGCGTCAAATCGTTCTCGCAAGCGAGCGTTGCAAGGCTTCTGTCTGTTCCCGTGGTCCATGTTGCGCTTACAGTGCTGCACGCTGTTTTCCGGAATTCGAGCCAGTGACGCTGAGCCGTGTCGATCCTTTCGACGAAATCCGGAGCTTCCTTCCACGCTCGTCTGCTCATCATTAGATACTTCTGTAATTCCTCTTCGGCAATGCGGAGGACATTCGAGGCGCAGTGCTCTTGCTCCATTCGGCCTTCTACATCGAAGCATTTTTTCGGACAGTCTGTCTTCGTCCCCAGAGCTGTGATAGGCAGGCAAATGATCCCAATGAAGATAATAGAACACATTGTTTTCATCATACACCTCGACAACACTCAATGGTTATAGGGCTAACGATTAATATACGGAATATCTATTTGATTCGATTTTTGATTCTCGCCATATCATAAATCTAAAAACACTTTCAATTTAACTACTTGTAATTAATGAAAAGATATTTTGTGTCCTTCGCAATTTTCTATCTCCTGCATTGACCTGGTGTGTCATAAGTGTTACATTAGGCTCGGAGGTAAGATTATGCCTGTAAAGAATCCGCGGATCAACGTAGTGCTAGAGAAGCCACTTTACCATACCATCGAGCAACTGGCAAACAGAGATGGCGTTTCGCTGTCGTTAAAGGTACGCGACCTGGTGAAAGAGGCGCTGGAGATCGAAGAGGATGAAGCGCTTTCCGCGTTCGCCGAGAAAAGGGAGCGGACATTCACAAAAACAAGGGCACTGAAGCATCATGAGGTTTGGTAACTTTGCCGTTCAAACTCCGATACCATCCTGATGTAAAAAACATAGACATCCCCTTGCTTGACGCGAAGCTCCGAGCCCGCATTAAGAATCCCATTGAAAGCCGCTTAATAGCTACGCCTCATCTCTATGGCGAACCCTTGCGGAAAACGCTCCGAGGTTATTGGAAGTTGAGGGTCGGGGATTATCGGGTAGTCTTCAAAATTATGGAAGAGGAAATTTGGATACTTGGTATCATTCACAGGAAAAAGGTTTATGAAGAAATAAAGAAGAGGTTTTAGGGGACGGGAATTATTTCAGGATATTCAGAAAAAAGATGAAACGAGTAGCTATCACTGGAATAGGAGCTTTCTGTTCGATCGGGAAGAGTGTGGAAGAGTTTACACAATCCCTGAAAAATGGGAGGGCCGGTATCGGGGCGATCACTCTTTTTGATACCTCGAAATATCCATGCAAAATAGGAGCGGAGATCAGAGATTATCAACCTGTGGATTCTTTTGAGAAAAAGGAATTGAAAAAAATTTCAAGGACGGACCAGTTCGCTCTTATCGCCTCAGAGGAGGCTGTGAAAGCTTCCGAGATTCACTCATACCCTGCAGAAGAAGTTGGTGTGTCTCTTGGCGCGGGGGCAGGAGGAATGCTCGATGCAGAGACCTATCACCGGGAAATCCTTGTTAAGGGAAAATCCAGACCTTCTCTCATCTGGCCTTTTATACCAAGCTTTACCACCGATCGTGTTGCAGAGCGCTTTGGATTTTCAGGCCCGAAATTTACGATCACCACGGCATGCAGTTCATCGGCTACGGCGATTGGCTACGGTGCTGATCTCATCCGAAGCGGAAGATGTAAAGCTGTTCTTTGCGGAGGGAGTGATGCTTTGAGCGAGCTCACCTTCGGTGGATTCAACTCCTTAAAGGCGATGGATCCTTTTCCTTGTAAGCCTTTCGATCGAAAGAGAGCAGGGATGTCGTTGGGTGAAGGAGCGGGTATCATCATTTTGGAGGATTTCGAAGAAGCGATTAAAAGAGACGCTCGAATCTATGCTGAATTTTTGGGATATCGAATTGGAGGCGAGGCTTATCACATCACTGCTCCTGAACCGACTGGGATAAGAGAGGCTCGAATTATGAGAGAAGCCATCGAAGAGAGCGGAATTAAAGTTTCTGAAGTGGATTATATTAATGCCCACGGAACCGGTACGCCGCTTAACGATAAAGTTGAAACGCTTTCCATAAAAAATGTTTTTGGCCAAAGGGCCTATTCAATTCCGATTAGTTCAATTAAATCATCAGTGGGTCATTGCCTGGGTTCCGCAGGAGCCATTGAGGCGGTTGCTTCCATTCTCTCTCTTATGCATCAGTTTTTGCCTCCCACTCTCAATCATGAAAAGGGAGATAAGGAGTGTGATCTCGATTATGTTCCAGGGAAATACCGGGAGACGAAGGTTGGGGTTGTGCTTTCCAACTCCTTTGCCTTCGGCGGCAATTGCACGACCTTAGTTTTTGGAAAGGTATAGGCTCTGTTTGTCACCCTGAATTCGGTTCAGGGTCTGGAATGTGAATTGTTCAGTCAAGAGGGATGGAGACTATCATGAGCGGAGAGAAAATTCAATACGACAAGGACGGGAAGCTCCATGTTCCGGATCAACCGATCATTCCTTTTATCGAAGGGGACGGAGTGGGGCCGGACATCTGGAAGGCATCCGTAAGAGTTTTCGATGCTGCAGTAAAGAAATGCTACGGTGCCAATAGAAAGGTGGAGTGGCTGGAGGTCTATGCAGGGGAGAAGGCATTTCAATTAAAAAAGGAATGGGCCCCTGAGGAGACGATCGAGACGATTCGGGAACACAGGATTGGCATCAAAGGTCCTCTCACGACACCCGTTGGTGGAGGGATTCGGAGCATCAACGTATTGCTCCGGCAGAAACTCGACCTTTATACTTGCATCCGACCGGTGAAATATCTCCCGGGGACACCGAGTCCATTAAAGCATCCGGAAAAGGTGGACATGGTTGTCTTTCGCGAGAACACCGAGGATGTCTATGCAGGGATCGAATGGCAGGAGGGATCGGAGGAGGCATCGCGACTCATCGCGTTCCTTGGAAGGGAGATGGGGAAGAAGGTTCGGGAAGATTCAGGAATCGGAATTAAACCCATCAGTCGTTTCGGAACGAAGCGCCTCGTGCGGATGGCCATACAATATGCGCTCGCCCATGACAGGAAAAGTGTCACGCTGGTTCATAAAGGAAATATTATGAAATTTACAGAAGGGGCGTTCCGTGATTGGGGGTATGAAGTCGCGCAGGAAGAGTTCAAAGATCATATTTTATTGGAAAGTGAGATGGAGAGCGAGAGATTAAGAAAAATTCCTTTCGGGAAGATCGCAATCAAAGATCGAATCGCCGATGCCATGTTTCAACAAACCCTCTTGAGGCCTGAAGATTATGATGTGCTCGCCATGCCCAACCTGAATGGAGATTATATGTCCGACGCTTTAGCCGCCCAGGTGGGAGGCCTGGGCATGGCGCCCGGGGCGAATGTAGGAGATCGGTCTGCTGTTTTTGAAGCCACCCACGGAACAGCACCGAAGTATGCGAACCAGGATCTGGTCAATCCCGGATCACTCATTCTTTCCGGGGCCATGATGTTTGATTATATAGGCTGGAGTGAAGTCGCCAAAAGGATTACCAAGGCCATTGAAAAAACGATCTCGGGCAAGATCGTCACCTATGATCTAGCCCGCCAGTTGAGAGGAGCCAGGAAGGTGAAGTGCTCTGAATTTGCTTCTGCGATCATTGAAAGCCTTTGACAATCCTTGCTTTTTTAAATTATGATTAAGTAGCTGAAGGATCGAGGCCAGTCTATTTACTACGAGGGGTGGAACAGATCGGGTTCAATCATGGCAGAGACAAAGAAAAAGAAAGAACCGCCGAAGATCGATATCTTTAAAGCCTGGTGCAAAGGGTGCGGAATTTGTGTGGCTTTTTGTCCGACGGGTGCTTTGGCCAAAGACGAAGCAGGCAATCCCTATGTGAAGGATATTGAGAAATGTATCAACTGCGGATGGTGTGAGATCCGGTGTCCGGATTTTGCCATCACCGTTGAAGCAAAAAAGGGGAAAAAGGTTGAAATAAAAGGTGGAGAAGAAGAGCCAAAGCCAAAGGAAGAAGAAGTCTCACCTGAAAGAATTGTTGCTTCAGGGCAATGAAGCAGTGGTGGAAGGAGCCCTCCGAGCAGGCTGCCGTTTCTTCGCAGGCTATCCGATTACTCCCGCTACTGAAATCTCCGAGATCTTGTCGGTTAAGCTTCCTCAAGTCGACGGAACGTTCATCCAGATGGAAGATGAGATTGCGAGCCTGGGCGCCGTGATCGGAGCTTCTCTGGCAGGGGTGAAGTCCATGACCGCGACCAGCGGTCCTGGATTTTCTCTGATGCAGGAAAACCTCGGTTTCGCGATCATTGCCGAGGTCCCTTGTGTCATCGTCAACGTCATGCGAGGGGGGCCGAGCACCGGACTTCCGACCTTTCCCTCTCAGAGCGATGTGATGCAGGCAAGATGGGGAACCCACGGCGATCACCCGATCATTGTCCTTTCCGCCTCGACCGTCCGTGAATGTTATGAGATGACTATCAAATCCTTTAACTTCTCTGAAAAATTTCGGACCCCGGTCATCCTTCTGATCGATGAGGTGGTCGCTCACATGCGTGAGAAGATGGTCCTTTCGGATGAAGAGGAGATAGAAATTTTCAATCGAGTCAAACCCACGGTTCCGCCGGAATGGTATATTCCGTTCGAGGATACCCCCAGTGGCATTCCGGCCATGGCCAATTTTGGAGAAGGCTATCGCTATCACGTGACAGGCCTGACCCACGACATTCGCGGGTTTCCTACATCGAGACCCGACGAGATCGGTCCGTTTATCGCGCGGCTCCATCGGAAGATCAGTCAGCATTTTTCAGAGATCCAGATGGCCGATTTCTTCCAAACAGAGGATGCTGACACGACCATTGTGGCTTATGGATCGGTTGCACGGTCCGCGAAAAGGGCAGTGATCGAGGCGAGAGAGCAAGGCTTGAAGGTGGGGCTCCTCAAACTGGTGAGGATCTGGCCTTTCGAGAGATCGGCGGTGGAAAAAGTGCTTCAAAATTCAAAAACGCTTCTTGTCCCCGAGATGAATATGGGTCAGATTTCTCGTGAGGTCAAGCGCGTCAATCGAGGCGTGACGAAGGTCTTCACTCTTAACAAAGTCGATGGAACGATCATCACTCCGGAAGAAATACTCAATCGGATTAAGGAGGTTGTTGCCTGATGGCCGAGGTTACCAAACTGATTCATAAATATCTCCGACACGACAAGAAGTTTCCTCATGTCTGGTGTCCGGGGTGCGGGGTCGGAATTCTGCTCGGTGCTCTGATCCGTGCCATCGATCGGGTTGGCTATGAGAAAGATGAGATTGTTTTGGTTTCTGGAATCGGGTGTTCGGGAAGACTACCGGTCTATGTGGACTTTAATACGCTTCATACGACCCACGGTCGAGCCCTCACCTTTGCAACGGGAGTGAAGCTGGCGACACCAAGCCTGAAGGTGATCGTGATCATGGGCGACGGCGATGCCGTGGCCATCGGGGGAAATCATTTTATTCATGCGGCCCGAAGGAATATCGATGTCACCTCTATCATTCTCAACAATAATGTCTACGGAATGACGGGCGGACAGTATTCGCCGACAACTCCCTATGGGATGAGATCCACGACGACGGTCTATTCTAATATCGAACAATCCTTCAAGATCTCGGAATTAGCCGTCACAGCAGGAGCGGTCTTTGTAGGGAGGGGGACGGTTTATCATGCGAAACTTTTGGACAGCTTGATCGAGAAAGCGGTACTCAAGGAGGGTTTTTCAGTGGTGGAGGTCATCGCCCACTGTCACACCCAATATGGAAGACAGAATCGCCTCGGGACGGCGGTTGAGATGATGGAGTGGCAACGAGATCATGCGGTGAATGTGGAAAAGGCGGTCACGATGAAGTCAGACGAGTTGCGGGATAAGATCATCATCGGTGTGTTGGTGGATAAGGAGCTTCCGGTTTATCAGGATGAGTATGAGAAGATCCGGGAGAGATCGAAGGCAGCGGCCGGGAGATAGGTTGGGGAGGAATATAAATTCCAAATACCCAATTCGCTGCCTACCGGCAGGCAGGCGAGCTCCAAATAAATTCCAATTACCCAAATTCTAAACTCAAAACAAGAACATATTGGAAATTGGAATTTGCTTGAGATTTGGAAATTGGGATTTGGGATTTCAGATCCCGTCACACAGAAACTACCGCGAACTTTATTGTATAGGGTTTACATGGAGAAGAAGGATGGCTGATCGATATGAGATCCGTCTGAGCGGCTCCGGTGGTCAGGGATTGATCCTCATGGGAATCATCTTGGCGGAGGCGATCGGGATTTACGATGGAAAATATGTCGCCCAAACCCAGAGCTACGGCCCGGAGGCCAGAGGGGGGTCCAGCAAATCGGAGGTGATCGTCAGCGACGAGGAGATTGACTATCCGAAAGCCATGAAACTCGATCTCCTCCTAGCCATGAACCAGAAATCTTGCGATGAGTTTTATCCCGATCTCAAGCCAGATGGATTGCTGATTGTCGATTCCACCTTTGTGACCCAGATCCCCACGTCGAAGGCCTTCCAGATCCCCTTTACGGGCATTGCCAGGGAGAGGTTCAAAAGAGAGGTGGTGGCCAACATCGTGGCCCTCGGGAGTCTTTCTCAATTGAGTCCCATCGTCTCTGCGAGAGCCGTTGAATCTGCGGTCTTGGCGCGAGTTCCCAAGGGGACGGAGAAATTGAACCGGGATGCCTTAAAGGCGGGGATGAATGCCGCCAAACAAGCCAAGAAGGCATGGATGAATTCAGAAGTCGTTCCAGAGGTTCCCAAAGAAGACCTTTTAGATTCCTACTAAAATGGGTAGACGCAAAGCGCCCTGCCCATCGTGCTTACCGGCAGGCGCCAGGCGCATCGCAAAGAAAGATGAAGAGGAATTCCTTCGTCTATGGTGTGACCAAAAAAATTGCCCGATGGGCCTTTTCCGTTTTCTATCGGATTGGAACTGAAAGGGAAACGACGCTCGGCAATCAGGGGCCGATGATTATTCTTCCCAAACATCAATACTGGACGGACATTCCGATCATCAGCCTTGCGTTCGAGCCTCTTCTCTACTTTGTGGCCAAGCAGGAACTCTTCAAGTATCCCTTGGTTCGAGATTATCTCTTCTTTTTGGGAGGACTCCCTGTGGATCGAAAACAATCCATCCGGAGTTTAGATTCCTTTAAGGCCTTGGTCTCCCTCTTAAGGGCAGGCGAGAAGATCGTTATTTTTCCTGAGGGGACGTACTTCCGGAATGAAGTGGGTTCGGGGAAAAGTCGTCTTCTTCAGATGATATTAAGGTTCCAAGCAGAACTGGGATACCCCATCCCTTTTGTTCCCGTCGGCATTCGATACGGGAAGAGATCGGGATGGAGAAGGCGTGTAGAAGTATGCATCGGCTCTCCGCTCTTTGCAGAAAGCGAGTCGGATGCCATTCCGCTGACGCACCAAGCCATGGGGGAAATCAGCCGTTTATGTGGATTACCCTTATGTAGATAATGCTAATTCGGATTTCGGAATGCGGATTGTGGAGTGAGCGAAAAGATATTTTAGGTCTGATTCCGAATTCCGCAATCTACAGTCCGCAATTGATATGAAAAGGAGGTTCTTATGCCAAGACGTGAAAGAAATCGGGAACTGGCGAGGAGAAGGAAACGAAAAGAGGAAAGGAAGAAGCTCCGGGCAAAAGGACTTTTAGAACCGACGGCCGGCAGCGTGAAGGAGGCTGAAAGGAAGAAGCCGGATAAACCACCGGTGAAGGAGCCCCCCCAGAAGGATTTAGAAAAAACCCCTTCAGAGGGCTGATCCGTTGTGAGATGGACTGTTCTTCAATGCGGATGAAAGACCAGGTTATCAATCAGTCTCGTCTTGCCCAAATAGGCGGCTAAGGCAACGACGACATCCCCTTCGATCCGATTCACATCCTCTAATGTACGAGCATCACAGATCTGAGCATAGTCGATGTTGACTAAGGACTCCGCTTGAAGGATTCTTTTTACTTCCTGAAGAATTTGGCCCGCATCCCGCTCGCCTTTTTGAAGAAGTTCTTTCGCCTTTTGTAAGGACCGATTCAGAGACAACGCAGCCTTCCGCTCCTCGGGCAGAAGGTGCGTATTTCGAGAACTCATGGCCAAACCGTCCGCTTCCCGGACGGTAGGCATCCCCACGACCTCCACATTCATATGGAGGTCTCTGACCATTTGTTTGATCGTGACCAGCTGTTGATAATCTTTCTCCCCGAAGATGGCCACATGGGGCAGGACAATTTCGAAGAGCATCGTCACGACCGTGGTGACCCCCTGAAAGTGAGTCGGCCTCGACCTCCCGCAGAGGTTCCGGGTAACCTTTTCCACACGGACAAGGGTCTGATGATCCGGGGGATACATGTCCCCTGCCTCCGGAGCAAAAAGGATATCGACTCCCACCTCCTCGGCCATCTTTCTGTCCCTCTCAAAATCTTTCGGGTAATTTTTGAAATCCTCATTGGGGCCGAATTGGGTGGGGTTGACGAAGAGGCTGACGACAAGAAGATCCCCTAATTTTCGTCCTTCCCGCATCAGGCTGAGATGGCCCTCGTGAAAAAAACCCATGGTCGGGACGAGGGCAATGATCTCCCCCTCCCCTCTGGCTTGGGCGGATCGTTCTTTCATCGATTGGATCGTTTTGATCAGTTGCATTTTCGGCCAAGGGGGATTATTTCAGTCTCATCGGGACAAAATACCAGGTTCCTTTCTTCATCTGTTTGATCTCTCTCAGTAATTGATCGAAGTCTTCTTTCCGGTTTACGAAATCAATCTCACTCGTATCCACGACCAGAAGCGGAGTCTGATCGTAGTGGAAAAAATAGTAGTTGTAAGCCTCGATCAATGTCTTCAAATACTCTAAGTGAATTTCCTTCTCGTAAGAGATGCTTCTCGATTTGATCCGATGGATCAATATCTCCGGTCTGGCCTGTAAGAAGATGACGAGGTCCGGGGGAGGAATCTGTGCGTTGAGAAGATGAAAGACCTGTTCATAAAGGGAGAGCTCTTGGTCGTCCAAATTAACGGACGCGAAAATCCGGTCTTTGTCAAAGAGGTAATCACAAAGGGTGATTTGGTTAAACAGATCAAGCTGGGCAATTTCCTTCTGCTGTTGGAAGCGATTCAGCAGAAAGAAAATCTGGGTCTGAAAGGCATATTTTTTTGGATCCTCATAAAAACTGGAGAGAAAGGGGTTGTCGTCCGCCTTTTCCAAAACGCATCGGGCATTGAATGCCTTGGCCAACAGTCTCGCCAGGCTCGTTTTTCCGACACCGATCGGACCTTCTATGACGATGTACCGAAACATAACGCCCTTAATTCCAGATCCTGATCACAAGAGCTTCGCCTTGTACACACCTCAATCCTGCTCTCCGGAAGGGAACATCCAGACCTTCCTTTCATTGCTTCATCTTATCTCCCAGCTCTTTGGACCTCTGGGTCGCCGCGATCACGGCATCGATTAAGATCTTCCGAAGCCCTCCTTCTTCAAGTTTATATAGCCCGGCAGCGGTGGTCCCGCCCGGGGAGGTGACCTTTTCACGAAGCAGTGCAGGATGTTCTCCTTTATTGGAGAGATGTTTGACGGAGCCGATCACCGTCTGTGTGACCAGCGTCAGGGCTTGAGCACGGGTCATCCCCAAATGGACACCCGCGTCGGTCAGGGCCTCGATGATCAGAAAGATATAGGCAGGGCCGCTTCCGCTGATCCCGGTGACTGCGTCCATCAGAGGCTCATGGATGATGATCGACTTCCCGACACAATCAAAAATGGCCTTTGCCAGTTTGAGGTCCCGATCGGTGGCCAGGTTCCCGGGAGCAATGGCAGAGGCACCTTCCTGAACAAGGACGTTGATATTGGGCATGGCCCTGATCAATCGAAGTTGCTTTCGAGCATAGGTTTCGATCGCATAGAGAGGGACTCCGGCAGCAATGGAGATGAGAAGCTTGGAGGGATCTAAAGCGTCTGCGATCTCTTCGACCACCTCTTTCATCGATTGTGGTTTGACGCAGAAGAGAAGGGGATCACATTGGAGAGAGAGATGGTGATTATCAGAAGCCTTCTTGATTCCATATTTTTTTTGAATGAACTGGAGCCTTGCTCGATCTGTGTCGAAGACCATGATCTTCTCGGGCGTGATAAATCTGGCTTTTAGCAAACCGGCGATCAACGCCTCGCCCATATTGCCGGTTCCAATAAAACCGATCGCCTTCCTTCTTTTCATGCTTTACTCCTCTCCATCGACTCAAATCTTTTTATCATAACCTCTCCCTTTTTTCTATTAAAATTTGGACAATCCCTCCCGTATTGTAAAATGTGACTGTCCTTTCGGCAAATGACGGGCTTTGGTCACGCGGTGCCCAGATGGGGAAACTCATTTTGAGGACGGAGAAATCGATTTTTCATTGACAAAGAATCATGTATACAGTATACATTAGCAGAGGCTTTCTGGGTAGTTTAAATTGAGAGGAGGTTATTGAGACATGACAAAGAAAGGAACGGTCGTTAGTGTAGGCGAGAAAATTTTTTTTGAACCCCCGGATGGGATAAAGATGAAGGCGTATATCAAAAAAATGGAAGAGTACCGTGAATTGTACCAGAAATCGATTAACGATCCGGCGGGATTTTGGGGAGAGCTGGCTGAACAGCTCGACTGGTATAAGAAATGGAATAAGGTATTGGAGTTTGACTTTAACAAAGCGGAGGTCGAGTGGTTCAAGGGCGGGAAGTTGAACGTGAGCTACAACTGCCTCGACCGGCATCTCAATCATTGGAGGAGCAATAAGGTCGCCCTGATCTGGCAAGGGGAACCTCTGGAGGAGAACAGGGTATTTACCTACCAACAACTTCACTATCATGTTTGCAAGTTTGCAAATGTCCTGAAGAAGTTCGGGGTGAAGAAGGGTGACCGAGTTTCCATTTATCTACCCATGATCCCTGAACTCCCCATCGCCATGCTGGCCTGCGCAAGAATCGGGGCCATTCACAGCGTGGTATTCGGAGGATTCAGCTCGGAGGCGCTGCGGGATCGGATAAACGACTGCGGGTCAAAGGTTCTCATCACGGCTGATGGCTACTACCGAAGCGGCAGGATCGTCCCAAATAAAGTCAATGCCGATGAGGCCCTGAAAAACTGTCCTGACGTGGAGAAGGTGATCGTCGTCAAGAGATTGGGAATCGACGTGCCTTTTTCAAAAGAACGGGACGTGTGGTGGCATGAAGAAATAGGAAAAGAGGACATCAAGCTGAATTGCGAGCCCGAGATGATGGATGCCGAGGACATCCTCTTCATTCTTTACACCAGCGGGAGTACAGGCAAGCCGAAGGGAGTGATCCACACGACGGGCGGATATCTCCTCTTTGTTTACCAGACATTAAAATGGGTGTTTGACATCAAGGATGAGGACGTTTTTTTCTGCACGGCGGATATCGGATGGGTGACCGGCCACAGCTATGTGGTCTACGGACCTTTAGCCCTGGGGGCGACCAGTTTGATGTTTGAAGGAGTTCCGACGTACCCGAACCCTGACCGATTCTGGGAGATCGTCGAGCGATACCGGGTGAGTGTCTTCTACACGGCGCCCACCGCGATCAGGGCCCTGATGAAAGAGGGGGAAGGGTGGGTGAAGAGAAGGGGGATTTCCAGCCTGAGAATCCTCGGGTCCGTGGGAGAGCCGATCAATCCGGAGGCATGGAGATGGTATTACACGAATGTCGGTCAGGAGAGGTGCCCCATCATGGATACCTGGTGGCAGACCGAGACCGGAGGATTTCTCATCAGCCCCTTGCCGATCACTCCCCTCAAGCCGGGGTCGGCCACTTTTCCTTTTCCCGGTGTGGTTCCCAAGATCCTCAGAGAGGACGGGAGTGAATGTGAGACCGATGAAGGAGGTCCTCTTGTCATCGCCAAGCCATGGCCCGGGATGCTTCGAGGTTTCTGGAATGATGCGGACCGAAAGCGGTTTAAGGAAACCTATTTCACGATCTTTCCGGGCAATTATTTCACAGGGGATGGAGCGAAAAAAGATGAAGATGGTTATTACTGGCTCATGGGGAGGATCGACGATGTGATCAACGTCTCGGGGCATCGGATTGGGACGGCTGAGGTGGAGAGCGCCCTGGTCTCTCATCCTTCGGTCGCCGAGGCAGCCGTGATTGGCATTCCCCATGACGTCAAGGGGCAAGGGATCTATGCCTTCGTCACCTTGAAGACAGGAGTAAAGAGCGGTGAAGAGATGAGGAAAGCACTTCTTGCTCACGTGAGGAAAGCCATCGGCCCAATCGCCACTCCCGATAAACTTCAGTTTGCAGACGCCCTTCCCAAGACCCGAAGCGGCAAGATTATGAGGAGGATCCTTAGAAAGATTGCTGAGGGGAGGATCGAGGAATTGGGCGATACGTCTACTCTCACGGATCCCGGGGTGGTGATCCAACTCGCCGGAGAGAGATTGTAAAGAATGGGTCTCTCAGTTTGCTGGCCCTTTCCCGAGAAAGACAGGAGAAAGGGCCAGCTCACCTTTTAAAAACATTCATAAAGAGTGTGGGATGACTTTCTCTATCGCGAAGGTAAACAGACTTCCAAGAGAAGAGAGGGACCAAATTTATCTCCGGCTGGTTCCGGAATCCGTCTTTGAAAAATTTCAAATCGACAGAAAGGCACTGACCAACCCGTTCGGAGAAAGGGTCGTGCGGGGGATCTTTCCCCCTGACGACAATTTTGCGTGTATCGAGGTGAAGTACCGCTCGGCGGACAGGGATTGTATTTTTTCCTGTCAGATTTCCCTGGCGAGCTTTATGGAGAGTCTCCATCTCGACTTCCTGATCATCAACGACCCTTTTTCAGAGAGGTTTGATGTGGATGTGGATGAATGCGGCAGGGATACCATGCTGGGTGCGCGATCGAGAAACATCCCCGAAGAGATCCGGGCCATGGAGGCTGGCCTGGCGCCGGGAATGGTCAGAAAAGGGTTGAGGCTGCTGAGAGAATTCTCCAACTGCCTGGAGGGGTTCATGGCACCGTTGGGGTTGAAGAACATTACCACGGAGGCCCTTTACTATCATAATGCGATCTCATGGGAGAAATACGGTTTCACCTACTTCAAAGGCGGCAAGATGATGGAGAAAGTTCACGAAGCGTTTCAACACGGGGGACACCTTTTCGAAAGACTGGATCATTCGACTCCGTTCCGCAAAAAAGGAATGGAACAGACGGTTCGGGGAAGGAGTTGGGCAATCTATGATGGAGTTTTTGTGGACGCCTTTGATCAGGAGTGGGAGAGTCCGACGATGTACAAAATCCTCGGGAAGGATTTTTCCGTCAATACCTTTCCCGGACAAATTTACTAAGCAGTCCTTCATGAGGGCTACGTCACCCCCGAAGGAAAAAATGTTCCAGGGTTACGGTTACGGCTACGAGGCCCGTTTTGTGAATCGCCCGCAGAGCCAGCGCTTGCGCGGCGTGTCAAACGGTTACGGTTAAAGATTTCAAAGCCGAACATCGTAACCGAATGACGATACGGGCATCGTTACCGTAGGACGAGCTCTTGTTTTCTGAACAATTTCGCCCTCACTTCCTTTATTCATCTGAACATCATCTTCAATTCATAGACGCCCTCCTCGCGTCTCCTTTCGATCTCAAATCCCATTTTATCAAAGAGGTGGAGCATGGGTTTGTTTTCAACCAGCACCTCTGCAAAGAAACCCAACAGCCCCTGTTTCTTTGCAAGGAAGGTGAGGTAGGAAAGTAATTCCGAGCCGATCCCTTTGTTTTGATAATCGTCCCTCACTGCGAATCCAACCTCTGCGGTATGTGCGGCTTCGTCGAGGGCATACTGCCCAACGCCGATCACTTCCTCTCTCTCTTCCCGTTGAGTCACGGCAAGAATCACCATCTGTCGCGTGTAATCGATGATCACAAATTCCTGAAGCCTCTCATGGGGAATATCTTTTCTCACAGAGATGAACCTCCGGTAGAGGCTATTCTCTGAGAGAGAATAGAAGAAGTCTTTGAGCAGGGGTTCGTCGCTCATTTTCACCGGTCTGAGAAAGATCTCCAACCCTGATTTGGTCGTCCGATGGGTTTCTAAGGTCTCTGGGTATTCTCCTGCCTTTCCCTGGATAAACGCCTGATCCCGGAAGATCAGATTCTGTTTCTTCGCCTCTTCGATGAGCCACGGTCTGAATTTGGGATGAGCGATGGCGACCAGCTCCATGGCCCGTTCTCGGATATTCTTTCCTTGCAGGTAGGCGATCCCGTACTCGGTCACGACGTAGTAGACATCTCCTCGGTGGAGCGACACCCCTGCCCCTTCCTTGAGGAAGGGCACAATCCTTGAAATGGTGCCGTTCTCGGCCGTGGACGGCATGGCGAGAATGGTTTTACCCCGGGGCGCGAGGACCGCGCCCCTCATGAAGTCGGCCTGCCCACCGATGCCGCTGTAGAAGAGCTTCCCGATGGATTCCGCCGTCGCCTGACCTGTCAGGTCGATCTCCAGAGCCGTGTTGATGGCTGTCATGTTCGGATGTTGGGCGATCACCAGAGGATTGTTGGTATAGTCGATCGTCCTGAATTCAATGGCCGGGTTATCATGAATGTATTCGTAAGTCTCTTTTCTCCCCATGCAGAATGCGGCCACTGTTTTTCCGCGATGGATACTCTTTTGAGAGTTATCGATGACGCGCTTTTTCATCAGTTCCACGATGCCATCTGTGAGGAGTTCACTGTGCACGCCCAAATGATTCTTGGTGAGGAGATTGGAGAGGATGGCATTGGGGATGCTCCCATATCCTACCTGAATCGTCTCTCCGTCCCGGACGAGACGTGACACATATTTTCCGATCTCTTGTGCCATCTGACTATCTGCCTCTGAAACGTATTCGATGATCGGTTCGTCATAAGGAATGATGTAATCGACGTCTTCGATGTGAATGAAGCCGTCTCCGTGGACGCGTGGCATATTGGAGTTGACCTGAGCAATGACCAACGAAGCCTTTTCGGTGGCTGCCTTGACGATGTCAACGCTTACCCCGAGACTCATATACCCGTGGTCATCGGGCGGCGAGGTCTGGATGAGTGCGACATCGATCGGTACGAGGCCCCGATAGAGCAGGTCCGGCACCTTCGATAAAAAGATGGGGGTATAGTCAGCCATCCCCGTGTTCACCGCGGCTCTCATATCGCTGTTTGCGATGAAGAACGAGTTATGCCGGAAATAGTGCGTGAATTTTTTGTCCGTGTAAGGGACGAGGCCGAGGGTCCATACATGGAACACCTCCGCCCCAAGAATAGCGGTGGGATGTGATTCGATGAATTGAACGAGAGCCCGGAGAAGATATTGAGGCCGGCCACATCCTGTCCCTACAAATATTCTGTCGCCTCGTCGGATGTTCCCGAATATTCTCTCCTCCGAGATGAGCTTTTTCGGGTACTTTTGCTTGATCCGATCGAGCTTGGCGCTCTTTCCCTGAAGCTCCATTCTGTTCTCCTCCCTCGAACATCTTAACAAATTTTCTGCGAACAGCTACACAAAATTTTTTTGGTTGACAAAGAATACGACACTGTATACTGTATACACACCATCTGCAAGATATAAGGAAGAAGTTCAAGTGCCTTTACGTAACCTTAGAAGTGCTGTATCTTGTTTTGAGCCGGATCAAGATCCTGTATAGCCGTTTATTTTTCTGCTATTGCGTTAACGTTAACATTATCTTACACTGCGATTGATCTGGGGAGGACCATGAGTATGTTTGCGCAAAAAGACGGGCATGAGCTACAGAGGAGCAGGCCAGTCAATCGATGAGGTGATTCAAAAAGGTCATGACGAAGAAGATTCCAGACATAGATCATTTGAAGGCGATCCAGGGGGCTGTAGAAAAAGAAAAAGAGCTTCGCCAGGGTAGCCATACGGTTCGAATCACCATTCACATGGGCGCCTGTGGAATTGCCTCCGGGGCCCAGAAGGTGATGGATACCCTACTTAACGAAATGTCGAAGTGCGGCCGATCAGACATTACTGTTACACGCTCAGGTTGCATCGGACTCTGCAGCCAGGAGCCGTTGATGACCGTGGAGGTGCTGGGGAATGAGCCGGTGATTTACCATCGGGTTGATGCTCAGAAAATGCGGAGGATTTTCAGAAGTCACATCCTCAAGGGACAAGTTCAGGATGACCTCGCCCTTGCACGCGGCAGGGACATGGATGAAGAAAGGAGATCCGCCAGTCCGGTTTCGGAGAACGGCATTCCTCATATCTCCCAGCTTCCTTTTTTTGCCCTTCAGAAGTCTTGGGTTCTTCGAAATAAGGGATTGATCGATCCCGAGCGGATCGAAGACTATATTTGGCGCGATGGGTATCAGGCAATGGCAAAGGCCTTCCTTGAAATGACTCCGTCAGAAATTATTTCCGAAGTGAAGATGTCCGGACTTCGCGACCGCGGGTGGAAAGGGTTTCCCACAGGGATCAAGTGGGAGTTGTGCGCTTCTTCGAAAGAAGCAGTGAGGGTTGTCCTCTGCCACGCAGACAATGGGGACCGGAGTTTACTGGAGTCCGATCCTCATGGTGCGCTGGAGGGAGTGATCATCGCTGCCAAGGCGATTCAATCGCACCAAGGTTACATTTACTGCCGGGCCGATGACCCGTTGGCTGTGAAGAGGATCAATCTGGCGATTCAGCAGGCGCGTGAGTATGGACTCCTGGGCGAGAATATTCTTGGTTCGGGATTTGATTTAGATGTCGGAGTCTATCAGGGGGCGGGCGCGTTCGGCTGCGGTGGGGAGACAGCATTGATGAATTCCGGTTCGCGCGAAAAACCGACCGTCCATGATAATGTTGAGACTTATGCCAATATTCCTCAGATCATTCTCAAAGGGGGGGAAAAATATGCCGGGATGGGAACAGAATCATCCAAGGGAACGAAGATTTTCGCCCTTGCCGGCAAAGTGAATTCTAATGGTTTGGTCGAAGTCCCGATGGGAACAACCCTTGGCCAGATCATCTTCGACGTCGGCGGCGGCATCCCTTCTGGCAAGAGGTTTAAAGCCATTCAGGTTAGTGGGCCCTTTGGAGGATGTATCCCTGGGGAATATTTGAACACTCCCTTGGACTATGAGGCCATCACCAAGGCAGGGGCGGTCATGGGCTCAGGCAGTATGACCGTCATCGATGAAGACACCTGCATGGTGGACATGGCACGGTGCTACGTCGACTTCTGCCAGGACGAATCCTGCGGAAAATTCGCGTCCTGTCGTACGAGGACTGAACGGATGCGTGAGATCCTCCAGCGGATTTGTAAGGGGGAGGGTCGCCAGGGGGATATCGAACTTCTCGAAGACCTTGCCCGCCAGGTCAAAGATATAGCTCCGTGCGACTTGGGTCGGACGGCGCCAAACGCCATACTGAGCACGCTCCACCACTTCCGAGAAGAATACAGAGCGCACATTGATGATAGACATTGTCCGGCTGCGGTCTGCTCAGCACTTTTTAAAAGTCCCTGCCAGCACACCTGTCCCATGGGCATGGATATCCCAGCTTACATCGCATTACTTCGTGCCGGGCGAATTGATGATGCCTATAAAGTGCTCAAACAGACCAATCCTTTCCCGAGTGTCTGCGGACGAGTCTGCGACCACCCCTGTCAAAAGAAATGCCGGCGCGGTCAGCTTGATGAACCCGTAGCGATCATGAATCTTGAACGATTTATTGCGGAATATGCCGAAAGACCGACCATCGAGCCCTTGCCGATCACTCGGAGTGACCGGGTCGCCATCGTCGGTGCTGGACCGTCGGGGCTCACGGCTGCGTTGGAGCTGAGAAAACGTGGCTACGGAGTGACGGTATTTGAAGAGCTGCCCGAGGCAGGAGGGATGCTGCGATGGTGCATTCCGGCCTACCGTCTTCCTCGGGGAGGGCTAGATCGTGAGATTCAAGAGATTCTCGATACAGGGGTGGAACTTCGAACCCGGCTTCGCGTTGGGCGTGACATCGCCTTTGAAGAATTGGAGAAAGACTTTCGCATGATTTACTTGGCAGTGGGGGCCCAAAAGAGCGCTCCCCTCAATATCCCGGGCGGAGATGCGAGTGGCGTTTTTGGCGCCGTGGAATTTCTCAGAGATTATCATTTGGGGAAAGAGGTTCAGGTTGGGAAACATGTGGCTGTGATCGGCGGAGGGATCTTGGCCATGGATGCGGCTCGGACAGCAATTCGTCTGGGCGCCAAGGAGGTGACCATTTATTACCAACGGGAGCGGGAAGATATGCCTGCCCAGGAATGGGAGATCAGGGCGGCAGAGGAAGAAGGGGTCGAGATGATGGTTCTGGTTTCTCCGGTGAGAATCATTACGCAGTATGGAAAGGCAACGAAACTTGAGCTCACGCAGATGCGACTCGACAAGTTCGATCGAAGCGGTCGAAGACAGCCCAAGCCGATATTAGGTGCGGAATTCAGAGAAAAAGCGGAGATGGTCATATCCGCCATCGGCCAGGAAGCTGATCTTGCTTTTTTGCCGAAGGAGAGCGGGATTGAGATAGGCCGAACCCTTATCAAAGTGGCGAAGGATTTTCGGACCACGAATGCGAAAGTCTGGGCAGGTGGGGATGTGGTGACGGGATCTTCGATGGTCATCGATGCCATCAAAGCCGGCCAAAGTGCGGCCCGGGCCATCGACGAAACGATCCGTCTGGCCAATGGCGAGAGGATGTGGGTACCACCGAAGGAGGAGAAAATTCTCATTCCTTTTGCAGCGGACATGGAGACGAGGAAACAGCCCCAGAAACGAACGCGGAAAATTTCCCTTGAGCTTCGACGGAGCGGTTTCCGTCAAGTGAAACGGGGCTACACTTCGAAGATGGCCTCGGCTGAGGCGCGCCGTTGCATGCGTTGCGATGCGAGCCAGGTCGGTAAAAACAGGAGGGGGCATGGCAACCAAAGGTGAAATTCTCCTCGTCGATGATGACCCGGATCTTCGCGACTCGCTCCAGATCATTTTGGAAAAAAAAGGCTATTCGGTTCGAACCGCCGCCAATGGCCGTGAGGCCCTCGAGGCACTGGAGGTGAGGAAGCCTGACCTCATGATCCTCGACATCATGATGACCACTGAGACAGAGGGTTTTGATCTGGCATATGAGCTCAAGAACAAACCCGAAACAAAAGACCTTCCCATCATCCTCTTGACCAGTTTTCTCGAGAGGGTCCGGGAGGAAGGACCCGACAAATTCCAGTACATCACGGGAGAGGCATGGCCAGCCAAATGGCTGTTTGAAAAGCCGGTGGATACAAAGAGGCTGATTGCTAAGATCGAAGGTATTCTGGCGGGAGGCTAATCCAAGCCACTACATCGGAGGATCCGCATGGTCCATCCACCCAACGAAAGAGGTCAACTCAACCTCCCGTATGAGCTCGACAAGCGGAAACGGATTATTCTGGGGGAGCTGAAAGAAAGAACGCTCTGGTTCATCAGGCTCCGCTGGTTGGTCCCGTTTGGCATCGTGCTGGGCACCCTTTTGGCCCGATGGATCGGGGTCGGGGTAAAGGCAAGCCCCCTTCTCTGGGCGGCTGGTTTTATTCTGGCCTATAATTTTGTCTTCTTTCTTTTGAGCCGCCGGGTGAAGGCGGAACCGAGCGAGAAGGAATATATCGAACGCTTCACCTATTGGCAGGTGGGGTTCGATTACGGCACGATGTTTCTCCTCATCCATTTCACGGGTGGTATCGCCAGCCCGTTCATCTTCTTTTTCATTTTTCATATCACCTTTTCTGCCATTTTTCTCCCCCGTCGTTCCACCTATGGTTTTGCCGCAATCGCCGCGGCGGGAATGGGGCTGATTGCCCTGGCGGAATACATGGGCTGGATCCATCACCATGTGATCTCCTTCCAAGGCAGGGGGATTGATCTGAGTCAGGAACCCTTCCACATGATGGTGATTTTGAGTTTCTTTGCGGGTTTTGTTTTCATCACCGGTCTTTCCATCACCGCTGTCATGAGGATGCTCGAGAAGCGAATCCTTGACCTGGCTGAGCTCACTGAGACGGTGACCGCACTCAATGAAAGACTGAATACGCTCCACACCATGACTCAGGCGATTGTTTCTAAACAGCATCTCGAACAGATGCTTCGCATCGCGACCTCGGAGTTGGCGAAGGCCATGGATGTCCAGGCGATCTCCGTGAAACTCCTCACTCCGGACGGAAAGTTTTTGCGCTTTGCGGCAGCACACGGTTTGCCCCCTGATCTCATGGACCGGGTCATTGAGTTAGAGAAGAGCCCTCTCAACCGTCGGGTCATCGAGGGAGAGCCCTTTGTCACCGGCCGCGTGACCCAGCGTCAATGGTTTCAATTTGGGGAGGACTTGAGTGCAGCACGATTACAATCGGTCCAATTCGTACCACTCATTGTCGAGGGCCGGGTCATCGGCATCCTGGGGGCTTATTCGACGCGGCCCGAGCAGTTCGGCTCCGATGAATTAGTTTTTTTCCGGCAGGCTGCTGGCTTGGTCGCGATCGCTATCGAAAATGCGCGGGCCTACGAAGCCATCGAAAATCTCATCCAGGAACGATCACACTTTATGAACCGGGTCGCTCATAACCTCCGGGCCCCTCTGGCCGCCATGACCAGCGTGCTCGAGGTCATCCGCGACGGCTATCTCGGCGATCTGAATGAGACGGTACGAAACTACATGAACCGCCTCGATCGTCGGGTAGAGGGGATGCTCCTGATGATTAATGAGCTGATGACCTTGGCGAAGAGTCAGAGCAAGCACCCGGAGATGGAATGCGGTCCTTTGAACCTCGAAACCATTGCCGGCCGGATCAAAAAGAACTTTCAGGAGGAGGTGGCAAAGAAGAGGCTTACCTTTGAGTTGACCATTCCCAAGGATTTGCCCGAGATCAGGGGCGACCCGGATATGATCGAGCAGATGTTTGAGAATCTGATTTCCAATGCGATTAAATACACTCCCGAAGGCGGACGGGTTGGAATGACGTTTTGGCCCGGTCCCGATCAAACGGTTCGTATGGTTTTCAGCGACAACGGGATTGGAATACCCAAGAGCGAAATGCCTCGTTTGTTCACAGAGTTCTTTCGTGCTTCCAATGTTCAGGATGCCATCGGCACTGGCCTAGGGCTAACGATTGTTAAAGAGATTGTCGATAAGCACAGCGGTCGGATCAATGTCGAGAGCGAAGAAGGGCTTGGGACGACCTTCATCATCAATCTCCCTGCTGCTCAAAGGAGAATGGTATGAAGAAAATGTCATTTCCGGACCTTCGTCAGTCCCTGCAATGGATCTTATTGATCTCTCTAGTGAAAACAAGAGATTATAAACAAGGGTACACAAAAAATTAGATACCTGTTATAATGTGAAAAAAATCTCTTGAGAACGGACCGTCTGTTGAAACCAGCGTAAGAACTTTTCATCATTTAGGATCGGCCCTTCCGATTATTCGGGCCTAAAGCGATGCCCATTGTGTTTTACTCCACTCGATCTAAGCTCATTCTCAGTTTTCTCGGCATTTCCTTCCTGGTGTGCGGCGTCGCATTATTGGTCGGAGGTCAACTCCTTTACAAAGCCGTGCTCAACGAAGCAACGAATCGGATACGGCTAGACCTCAACTCCGCGCGCGAAATCTATCTCAATCGCATCAAAGGAGTGAAGGTTGCCCTTAACATCACCACATTAGGACCGGTATTCCGATCGGCCCTTGAAAAAAAGGATGCGCACAAGATTATCCCTTTATTGACCAATATCTCCCAGCAAACGGAGTTGGATTTTGTGGGGATTGTCACCAAAGAAGGAAAGACGCTCTGCCGCATTGGACCCAATTCCGCCCCCAAGCAGGGTGGACCTTCCAATCCGATTGCCAGTTTAGCGCTCCAACAAAGGATCCCTGTCTCCGGAACGGTGAGCTTAAGCAATGAGTTTCTCTTCGAGGAAAATCCCGAACTTGCCAATCGGGCCAGAATCAAGCTGCTTCCCACCAAGAAGGCCACGCCACGGCCCGAGAGTGAGGAGCTATCTGGAATGGCTCTGGCTGCTGCTGTCCCGGTCTTCGACTCCGGTAACTTTTTAGGCGTTCTCTATGGCGGAGTCCTATTGAACCGGAGCCAAGAGATCGTCGACCGGGTGCGGGACACCGTTTTTCAACATGAGATTTACAAAGGGCAGAGCATTGGAACGGCGACGATCTTTTTCAAGGATATTCGCATCGCCACGAACGTCCTATCGCCCGATGGAAGTCGAGCCATCGGAACCGTTGCTTCGGAAGAGGTCACCAAACGCGTACTGACGGACGGCGAGAAGTGGATAGACCGTGCCTTCGTGGTGAACGATTGGTATATCACCGCCTACGAGCCTATCGAGGATATCTTCGGCCAAAGAGTCGGAATGCTCTATGTTGGAGTGTTGGAAGCAAAGTATGCCGACGTCCGTTGGAAGGCGCTTTCTATTTTTATCATGATCACTGTCGCCGGGATGGTCTTGGCCCTTGGCTTGGGATATGTCATTTCCAATAAGATGAGCCGGCCGGTGAAACGGCTGATCGAGGCGAGCCAGCAAGTCTCTCAGGGCAACCTCTCACCGGAAATCGGCCCCATCTCTAAAAGCGAGATCGGTTTGCTGCAGAAGACGTTCAAGGAGATGCTGACCTCTCTCCAGGAGCGTGACAAACGACAGAAGGTGGAGAGCGAGATCAAGCTCCTCCAGTCCGAGAAACAGGCGAGCGTCGGGAAACTTGCCGGTGGGGTCGCCCACGAGATCAATAATCCTCTCACCGGGATATTCACCTTCACCCATATGCTCCTTCGCCGCAAGGATATTCCGGAGGAACTTCGCTCAGACCTCGAAACGATTGCCCAGGAGACGGAACGGGTGCGTAAGATTGTAAAAGGTCTTCTCGATTTTTCTCGTCAGACAGAACTGGATCGGGAGCCCACCGATGTCAACAGGCTGATTCGGCATACAATTTCGCTCGTAGAAAACCAGGCGCTCATCAAAGGGGTCAACTTGAATTTTGAGTCCGGAGAAGGGCTGCCGATGATCACCCTGGACAGAAATCAGATGCAGAGTGTTTTGCTCAACATCATCATCAATGCCCTGGACGCCACCGAACCGGGCGGGAGTATTACCGTCACCAGCGGGATCGGCGTATCCACGAGTCACCCCGGGCGAAATGGGGTTGAAATGTTGTGCACGGATACGGGTTGTGGCATTCCACCAGAGAACCTCAATCGGCTCTTCGATCCGTTTTTTACGACGAAAGAGGTTGGACATGGCACGGGCTTGGGACTCTCGGTGTCCTACGGTATCGTTGAACGTCATGGGGGGACGATTTGGGTTCAAAGCAAGGTGGGCAAAGGGAGCACCTTCAAGGTCTGGCTACCCATTGAGGAACAGGGAGCGCAAAATGAAAATATTGGTGGTTGACGACGATGTGATCGTCATCAAGAGCTGCAGGCGTATTCTTGAAGCGGAAGATTTTGAAGTCTTCACCTGTCCCAGCGCGGACGAGGCACTGGAGAAGATTAAATATTATGATTTTGACCTGTTGCTCATGGATGTCAAAATGCCCAAACACGACGGTCTCTTTCTCATGCGAGAGGTTAAGAAAAATTGGCCGGATATACCGATCATCGTCATGAGTGGCTATCCGACGCCCGAGACCATTGCCGATGTGCTGAAATTAGGGGCCACGCAGTTTATTCCGAAACCCTTTCGGCCCGACGAATTGATGAAATCCATTCGACTGGTTCTTCAAAAGCAAGTGAAGAAGGACTCCTTTCCTACGGGAGCGGGAGGATGAAGGGATCAAATCGAAATCCGAATTTCGGTTTTGAATTCATTTCACATTTCATAAGGGGGAAAGACCATGGCTGAAAAGATGCTCATTATTGACGATGAAGAGATTGTTTTGAAATCGTGCCGCAAGATATTTGAGGCGGAAGGTTTCGAAGTGGTCACCACCGCCAATCCTCAGGAAGGCCTCAAACTCGTCTCTGAAAAATCCTTTGACGTGATTCTCTGCGACTGGATGATGCCGGGCTTTGATGGAATGGACGTGGTCGAGGAGATCGATAAGTCCTCACCGAATTCCGCAGTGGTGATGATCAGCGGCTATCCCTCCGTCGGGCGGGCCACAGAGGCCATGAAGCGGGGAGCCATGGATTACCTTCCGAAACCCTTTCGGCCCGAGGAGATTATTGAGGTCGTGAAGAGGTCGGTGAGGCGGAAGGTCACCGAGGAGAAAAAGGCGATCGGGCGTTTTGAAAAGATCATGAAGTCCTGGCAATTTCCGGTTCCCGCGATGGAAGACAAAGCGCCGAAGACGATCGCTGAGACGGTGGCTCAGAGCGTGGGCGTGGCAAAGGCGACGTCACCCTGGTTTACGGTATTCATCCTCGGTATTCTGGCTGGAGCCTATATCGGTTTTGGAGGGCTGCTCTCGACCACCGTCACCTTTGATACGGCGGCCAAGTGGGGCCTGGGCATCTCGAAAATATTGGCAGGAGCTGCTTTCAGTGTCGGCCTGATGCTGGTAGTCATCGCGGGAGCAGAATTATTCACAGGCAACAACCTGATGGTCTCGAGTGTCATGTCTCGAGAAATCACACTGGCCACCATGGGAAAAAGATGGGGAGTCGTCTTTGTGGCCAACTTCATCGGATCGATCCTGGTGACGCTTCTGTTCTACTACTCCGGGCTCTGGAAGACGGGCGACGGGGCACTGGGAGCCGCCGCTGTGAAGATCGCTTACACCAAAGTGTCCCTCAGTTTTAGCGAGGCCCTCTGGCGCGGGATCGGTTGCAACTGGCTCGTCTGTTTGGCTGTCTGGATGGCTCTTGCGTCCCGTCAGATCATCGGGAAAATCTTCGCCATCTTCTTCCCGATCATGGCCTTCGTTGCGATCGGATTCGAGCACAGCGTCGCCAATATGTACTTCATTCCCACGGGGATCTTTTTGATCAACGGAGCGGGGATCTCGAACGTTCCGGGGGTGGATCCGAATATGCTCGGTTGGGTTAATTTCTTATGGAGAAATCTGCTTCCCGTGACGATCGGCAACATCATCGGGGGTGCCGTATTCGTAGGGATGAGTTATTGGGGGGCGTACATCAGACCGGTCAGGATATCCGGCAATTAGTCCCTTACTGAATAGAATTGTGTGCAGAATGGCTACAAAGCTTGGTTAGGCCTCAGAAGCACCAATATCCAAGCACCAAATCCCAAACAATATCCAAATTCGAATTCGGAATGACCCAAACAGATTTGTTTCGGATTCGGTCATTTGGTGATTGGATATTATTTGGAATTTGGAATTTGGTATTTGGGATTTAAACACCTGTTGTTCAGGCTATGCCAGGTTAAGATAAAGTTTAATTCTTCCGCATCATGGCGTTCACCGCTTTTTCCAATCCATCAAGGGTCAATTCGAACATGGGAAAGATCTCCCGGATTTGATGGATGGAACGGGTGTAAGGCCATTCTTCGGCGAGCTTTGGGTTGATCCAGACTACATGGGGGAAGGTCTTGGCGATAAACTTCAGTCTTTCATAACTAGGCTTTCCGGATCTCTCTTCAATATGGATGGAGCCGTCCGTGGCCATCAACTCATAAGGAGCCATGCTCGCATCCCCGACGACGACGAACCGCGTTTCCGGGTCCAGTCGCACCAGGTCATCCACAGGAAAAGGCTTGGATCGTCTGGGAGGGTCCTCCCAGAGATAGTCGTAAATGCTGTTATGAAAAAAGAACGTCTTGAGATCCTTGAACTGGGCTCGTGCATAATTAAAAAGTGTTTGGACCAGATCGATATAAGGCTCCATCGACCATCCGCCGTTGTCAATCGCAAGGATCACCTTTAATCGGTCCTTCAGGCTCCGATCGAATACGATCTCAATTTCTCCTGCGTTCCTCATGGTTTCGTAAATTGTCTTCTCAACATTCACCCGGTCTTTCGGACCGAAGGGAACCATATATCGTAACCTCTTGAGAGCCTCTCCGATCTGCGAGGCTGTCATCGGTCCTTCCTGAGAGTAGTCACGATACCTTCGATCCATGGCCACCTTGACCGCCGATTTATTCCGGGAGACACCGCCCACCCTCATCCCGCCCGGGTGATATCCGGAATGTCCTACAGGAGAAGTCCCTCCTGTCCCGATCCATTTATGTCCTCCGTGGTGGGCCTCGGTCTGTTCCTTCAATCGGTCAAGAAAGTATTTGATCAATTCCTCCGGGCTCAGTTTTGAGAGTTCTTCCTCATTCACCCCGAGCGCGTCTGCTAAACTTTTAGGATCTTTCAGCCACTCGTCGAGCAGGGCACGGGCGATCTCCGTCAATTCAAATTCCTCCGGCTCTTTTAGCTCAGCGCCCTTGAACTGATGAGCAAAAATCTGATCATAGAGATCGAAGTACCTTTCGCTCTTCACCAGAATCGCCCGGGCTCCCATGTAAAAATCATCCAGAGAATTAATCAGCCCCATGCTCAGGGCCCTCTGGAGCCTCAGGAAGGAGGTCGGAGATACCGGGATTCCCGCTTTTTTTAATGAGTAGAAAAAATCGACAAACATAATATTTGAGTTCAAAGTTCAAAGCTCAAGGCTCAAAGTTCAAAGTTTCTTCACTTTCAGCTTTCAGCCTTCAACTTTGAGCTTATCTTTTGCCTTCAGCTCTGATTATACCCTAAACCTTGACACGGCATTCTGGGCAACTGCGTAATCCGGGCTCTTTTTAAAGAGGACGCCCAGGAAGGGAACCTCCCCCTTGATCAAATCTTTCACCCGGAAATCAGGATCTGCCTTAAGGGCCCTGATCCAATTAATCAGTTCGCGGGTGGCAGGCTTCTTTTCAACGCCCCGGATCTCCCTGAGGCGATAAAATGTTCTGACGGAACTGTCGAGCAACTCCTTATCGATGTCCGGGAAATGAACCTGGACGATCCTTCTCATCATGTCGGCTTCCGGAAAGGCAATGTGATGAAAATTACAGCGTCCTAAAAACGGGTCCGAGAGATCTTTTTTAGCATTCGAGGTGATGACGATCACCGGCCGCTGTTTGGCTTTGATCGTTTTATCGATCTCGATGATGTCGAATTCCATCTGGTCCAGTACGTCGAGCATGTCATCCTGAAAGTCGGTATCCGCCTTGTCGATCTCGTCAATGAGGAGAACCACTCTCTCATCAGAGGCAAACGCCTGTCCGATTTTACCCATCCGGATATATTCTTCGATATTGCTGACGTCCCTCTTGGAATCACCAAAGCGGCTATCGTTCAAACGGGTGAGGGTGTCATACTGATAGAGGGCATCGATCAGCTTCATGCTGGACTTGACATTGAGAACGATCAGCCTCATGCCAAAGGCCTCGGCGATGGCATGCGCCAGCATCGTCTTCCCTGTCCCGGGCTCGCCCTTGAGCAGTAAGGGCATCTCAAGGGCCATCGAAATGTTAACAATTCCTGCCAGCTCCTCGTCCAACACATACTTGGAACCACCGGCAAATCCTTTCTTTTGAGTCTCCTTGTGCATCGCTCCGCTCCTTCATCGATCCGAAATTTAACAATTATAATAACCATTTTTTCATCCTCTTTCAACCTCGATCTGATCTCTCTTCACACATTAACGCATCTTCTCATTAACTCATCATCGCATCTACCCATCCAATAGCGTATATCAGAATACCAGCATACCAGTTGGTAGAATATCGGAATACCAGAACACCAGGAAGGCTTGAAAAAATAGATTGATCCGCTGATTTTCTGATATGCTGATCCACTTCCCACTGATTTACTGATCTTCTGATATCGCTTTTTACAGGTAGCCTTCAACTTTGAGCTTTCAGCTCTCTTGAACTACCGCTTCCCAGCATTTGCCCATCTACGCGTTAACACATCAACTCATCTACTCTTCCCTTTCTTGTATAACGATCGAAAATCGAGTAAATTTGGACGAGGAAATGGCTTGAAGAATGTCATGAGGGAAAACGTCGGATGAATCGCAAATCGTGGGTGATACTCAGTGTTTCGATCGGGGTCTATATGTCCACGCTGGATGCCAGCATTGTGAATATCTCCCTTCCCACGATCATTCAATCTTTGAACACGCAGCTGAGCACCGTCGCCTGGGTGGTGATGGCTTATCTGATCGTTATCACCGGATGCCTGCTACTGATGGGGAGGTTTTCCGATCTTTACGGACAGAGAAGGATTTATCTGTTGGGGTTTTCGATTTTCACCATCGGCTCGGCGCTGTGCAGTTTCTCACCCAGCATCCAATTTCTCATTGGCTCCAGGATGATTCAGGGTTTGGGTGCGTCCGCCCTGATGGCCAACAGTCCCGCGATCGTCACGACTGCCTTTCCGGAAGAGCAAAGAGGAAAGGCGCTGGGAATGTTGGGCTCTGTGGTCTCCGCGGGTTTTTTAACAGGACCGATTCTCGGCGGATTTTTGGTCGAGCATTTTGGATGGAGGTCCATCTTCTTTATCAATCTTCCCATCGGTGTTGTTGGAGTCTACCTCTGTTCAAAAGTCCTCGACCGGGATGTTCCAAAGAGCAGTGCACGGGTAGATCTCCGGGGAGGCCTTCTGCTTTTTTCTTCTTTGACCTTTCTTCTTCTATTCCTGGATCGAATAGCCCAAGGGTCAGATCCTCTTCTATGGATGTGGCTCTTCCTCAGTCTTTTCTCGTTCGGTTTATTTATCGTTGCGGAGACCCGCTCTTCTTTTCCCTTGGTGGAACTTAAGGTTTTTAAAAGGCGCCTCTTTATCTCATCTCTTGGAGCCAGTTTTCTATCGTTCTTGATAAGCGCTGCCCATACCTTTGTCATCCCTTTCTTCCTCCAGAATATCTTAGAATTCTCACCCTCAAAAACGGGGATGTTCATCTTTCCGGTTGCCCTCACGGTCATGGTGACGGCTCCTTTGGGGGGGAGATTCTCCGATCGAGTGGGCGTGAGAATGCCGGCAACGATCGGTTTGGCCATTACTTCTCTGACGGTTTTCTCCTTTATCTTCTTGAAACCGGGTGCAAACGATTTAGACATTCTCTGGAGACAGGTTGTTCTCGGCATCGGGATCAGTCTTTTCAATCCAGCCAATAATAGCGCCATCATCGGCTCTTTGCCCCGCGAGAGTGTAGGGCTCGCCTCGAGTTTTTTGGCCCTTGCGAGAAATCTGGGATTGGTAATGGGTGTCGCCTTTGCAGAAATGGTGATCGCTTTCAAGCTGCCCGCCATCCCCTTGGAGAGTCTTAAGGCAGGTCCTTCTCTGGAGAGCATTCAGGATGTGTGGAAACTCATGCTGATTGTCGGTTTCCTGGCGATCCTCATCTCCTGGACAAGGAAGAATAAGTCAAGCGTCCCCAAACATTTGTAGCCGCAGCCTTTAGGCTGCGCCTCACGCTGAGCAATTGTCGAAGCAATGTCGAAGGATTGACTTTTCAGAGATTTCTTGAAAAAATAAATTTTAGATGCCTAGAAATGCCGAAAATGGTCGATTGGTTACGGCTACGGTTACGAGGCCCGTATCGATCTGCGTCAAGGGCTAGGGGTAAGACTTTAAGGCGATTAACGTAACCGACTCCTGTCCTGAGCAAATCGTTCACCCTTCGACAGGCTCAGGGCGAACGGTGAGTGGAAGGGGACGAAACGGGCATCATTACCGTTACCCATGGACTATTACCTTTTATTTGAAGTGGAGGCTTTTGGTGAAACGCTCGGATGGAAGAGGATTTAAGGCTCTGAGGCCGGTAAAGATTAAGAGAAATTATTTGAAGCATGCAGAGGGATCCGTTCTCTTTGAAATCGGGGATACCAAAGTGATCTGTTCGGCCAGCGTGGAAGACAGGGTACCGCCGTTTTTGAGAAATACCGGCAGGGGTTGGGTCACGGCGGAATATTCGATGCTCCCCCGGTCGACGCATACTCGAACTTCCAGAGATTTGACAGGTCGAGGAAATGGCCGTGCCTTCGAAATCCAGAGATTGATCGGACGCTCCTTGAGGTCCGTGACCGACCTGACGGCGTTTGGCGAAAGGAGCGTCTGGATCGACTGCGATGTGGTTCAAGCGGATGGCGGAACCAGAACGGCTTCCATCACGGGTGCCTATATCGCTCTGGTCGATGCGTTTCAAAAGATGATTAAAATTGGCTTGATTGAAACTGTTCCCGTCAGGGATTCTGTCGCTGCCATCAGCGTGGGGAAGGTGGATGGAGAAGTCCTGTTGGATTTAAATTATGAAGAAGATTCAAGGGCTGAAGTGGATATGAATGTGGTGATGACCGGTGAGGGAAAGTTCGTGGAGATTCAGGGCACCGCGGAAGGGGGCGTATTTACAAAGAAGGAGATGGATGCCTTGGTGAAGATCGCCCAAAGCGGAATTAAGGTTCTTACGAGAATTCAGAAAAAATCTCTGGAAAGGAAAGAATAAAATCGGTATTAGAAAAAGATCGGAAGTGATTGTTGCGACTCGGAACAGGGGAAAGACGCGCGAAATCCGGGAGGCATTGAAAGGGTTGGGCGTCCGGATCCGGTCGTTGAGCGATTTTTCAAATGTTCCTGAGATCGAAGAGAATGGCAAAACGTTTGTTGACAATGCTCTGAAAAAAGCGCGGTATTATACAAAATATTTTGGCAAAGTGACCCTTGCGGACGACTCTGGATTAGAAGTCGATTTCTTGAAAGGATTGCCTGGGATTTATTCGGCGAGGTATGCGGGAGAGAAGGCATCGAGTCAGGAGAATAACGAAAAGCTCCTCAGAGAGATGGAAAGGGTTCCCATTTCAAAAAGGGGAGCGAGGTTTAAATGCGTGATTGCAGTGGTCTCTCCCGATGGGGGGGAGATCCTGGCTGAGGGGGTGTGCAGGGGAAGAATTGGATTCGGGGAAAAAGGAAGAAGAGGGTTTGGATACGATCCCCTTTTCATTCTTCCAAATTACGGGAAGACGATGGCTCAGCTTTCTCTAAAGGAAAAAAATAAAATTAGCCACCGCGGAAAGGCGTTAAGAAAGATCAGAAAGATGATTCAGTCGTTTCTTGATTCCGAGCGGTTGTCTCAACAATAGCAATATGTTAGAAAGAAAGTTCAGTTATTAAGTCATTGGTCATTGGGCCACTCGTTATTAAGTCATTTGGCCAGACAGACCAGACAAACTAGAAAGACTAAATAGACCAGATTAACTAGACAAACCAGATAGACTAGATAAACCAGATAAACTAGAAAGATTTTCGGGGCGTAGCGCAGCCTGGTTAGCGCGCCTGCCTTGGGAGCAGGAGGTCGGCCGTTCAAATCGGCTCGCCCCGACCAATTCTTTCCTACAACAATACGAACAATCCATTACATGATTAGTGGCCGACCGACTGCGGGAGAGCAGGAGGGTGCCGTCGCGACGAGTAAGGAGCGACTCTTGGCACGCCCGCGAGAAGGTGAGCGGGCCGGACCGGCCGTTCAAATCGGCTCGCCCCGACCAATTCTTTTCTGACCACACTTCAAGGACTTCAGCTTTCAGCTCTCCTGAGTCACCGCCTTCATGCATTAACTCATCCACTCTTTGACGCGTCTACGCATTCACTCATCATCGACTTTAGCTTTACATGTCTTGTATTGTATTGTGATTGACCGGCGACTTCTGCGGCCACCCCTTCCAATTTTTGTACTTAATCGTGCTAAGATGGCAAAAAATGAAACAGGGACGGTTGCTGTTCAGTTAAATGGAGAAAAGTGGTACAAAGGGGAAATTATCGTAATCTAATAGATTCCAGGTGGTTAACAGCTTCTTACATAGGCGTCACTCAATACTCTTCAATTGGTATATTTCTTGCTCAAATTAAGTAGGAAGAACAATCAACTTTCGTGCAGATCGAAAATCATCAATTCTAATGACCCGGTGGGGGAAAACCTCGTTTTAAAAGACAAATAATAACAAAGGGATATGAGCAACTTATCAAGCTCATGATATAAAAAAGTTTTAAACAAAATGTTTTTATTGACAAAGTTTTAAAATTGTGCTCTATTTAAGCAACTCTTTCTATATAGGGAGGGGGTTACCAATGAAAAAAGGAATCGTTTTTAAAGCCTTTGTCTATTTTCTTTCCATCTCCTTCTTGCTCCTGGTGAACGGTTTTCCTAGAATCGCAACAGCAGCGACTGAGAGAAGCTTTCCAATTGGGGAGATGGTTTCAAAGGGAGACGTCAGGTTTGAAGCGAGGGATAAAGTCTGGAAGAATGTAGATCCTTCTCACTTCCCAATTTTTCAAGGAGCAAAGATTAAAACCGAAAAAGGGACATCCATTCTTGCGTTGGCGGACAATTGTCAAATCGAGGTGGGCCAAAATAGCCTTATTACTCTTGATCAAAGTGACCGGTTGCGTATTGTGCAAGGAAGCATCGATTTCCGTATTCCCGCAACGGCTGCAATGGAATTCAAAGTAGGGGCCCTTTTAGTCTTGCCCTCCCGCTCGCTTCAAGCCTCCAAAAGCCCTTCAGTCCCATTGCCAAAGATCGAAGAGGCCATTGGGTCGATATGGATTCATTCCAATGGTGCCGTGACAATAAAGAGTATAAAAGGCTCGCTTTCCATTCTGAGTCAGGACCGGGTATTATTGGCTTCACTCTCCCCTAAGGATGCAGTCACCCTACCTTCTGTCATAGTTAAAACCCCTTCTCGCACTATGGTCGCACAAGCCGGGGAAACAGCAAGAGAGGTTGATTCCAGAGAGAAAGAGAGGATACCGGCATGGTTCTGGATTGGAGGCGGTTTTTTAGTAGCCGGTGCAGCAGCCGGTGTCGGGATTTCTATTTACCATGAGAAGCACGAGCATAAGGACCGTATACCTTTCTGTCGATAGGAGAAAGTATTATTTAATCGAGTTCAACCCAGCAGGACAATACTAATATTCCTGCTGGGTTTTTGCAAAGGAGAGTGATGATTACAAAAAAATTGGCTTTTCTCTTCTCCCTCCTTCTCGTTTTCTTCGTCGTCTCCTGCGCCTCAAGTCCCCCTTCTAAGAAAGATACCGTTTCTCCAGAAACTCAAATGAGAGAGGTCGAAACTTCCAGACAGGTGAAAGCGATGAACGAGAGAATTCTGATGGCAGCCCTCTCGTCAAAGAAAGACCTGTCTCGCGATTATAAAATCGGGCCTGAAGATCTCCTCGAAATCTCTGTCTTCGAAGATGAGAAATTGAACAAGACCGTTCGTGTCAGTTCTCAGGGGAACATCAACTTCCCCTTGCTCGGGGTGTTGAAGGTAAAAGGGCTCACGGCCGGTGAGCTGGAACGAGAGATCAGAGATCTTCTGGCTGAAAAATATTTTCAAGATCCTAACGTCAGCGTCTTCATCAAAGAATATCGGAATCAAAGGATCTCCATCGTCGGCGCGGTGGAAAAACCCGGCGTTTATGAGGTGAGTGGCCAGAAAACAGTTCTCGATCTGATGGCCATATCAGGAGGGCTGAAACAGGATGCCGGTGAGTTGCTTTTTTTAATTCGTCCATCCAACCCTGAAGAAGGGGTTCCCAAAAAAGGAGAAGAAAAGGTCTCGAACGAAGCGGCGGTTCGAACCTCTGTCGTCAATCTGGAGGACCTACTGATAAAAGGTGATTTGAGCCTGAATCTACCTCTGCTCCATGGCGATGTGGTCAATATCCCCAGTTCCGGGAAAATCTTTGTAGGGGGCGAAGTAAAGAGCCCGGGTGGGTTCCCCCTCCAGGGGAAGAGACTCACGGTCAGCCAAGCAATTGCCCTTGCAGGAGGGCTAAAATTTGCCTCCGCGGGTTCCGAAGCCAGGATCTTTCGATTTTCAGACAAAGGTGCCGGTAGAGAGATCATCGTGGCCAATATCTATGAAATCCACAATGGCAAAGCGGATGATCTTTACCTAAAAGAAAATGACATCATCATAGTTCCCCAAAGCACCACAAAAGCAGTGGTGAGCGAACTCTGGGATTTTCTTAAAGGTCACATCGGAGCCTATCCTATTGGCTATTAGAACACGGAGAAGGAGATGAACCAGTTGCCGCAAATCCCTCGTTCGGAAGAGTATTATCAACTTCCTGCCCCGGCCGGATACACCTATGCGCCTTATCAGGAGGAAAAAGAGGTCCATCTCAGAGATTACTGGAAAGTCATCGTGAAGAGGCGATGGATCATCGTTGCTCTTTTTTTAATCGTATTGGTTGCAACGGCGGTCGGAACGTTCACGATGAAACCGATTTACCGTGGAACAGCTTCCGTACAGATCAATAAAGAAAGCCCGCAGGTGATGGATTTCAAAGATATGTTTTCTGTCAACATGTGGGATCAGGACTATTATCAGACTCAATATAAACTCCTCGAAAGTCGCTCCCTTGCCAAACGCGTCATCCAAACGCTTAAGCTTTCTGAACATCCGGCCTTTCAACCGGAACCCGATACCCCCTTCCAAAAATGGAAATCGAATAACCTGAAACCTATCTTTGGTCTATTTACTTTCTCTAAGAAGAAGGTCGCTTCTGAGAAAGATTCGTCCGAGAGCAAAAAAGAGACGGCTCTCATTAATCAGTTTCTCGGTCGCCTGAAGATCGAACCGATTCGGAACTCACGCCTCGTCAGAGTCCACTTCGATTCGAATTACCCGGAACTTTGCGCTCAGGTACCCAACACCTTAGCCATGAACTACATTCAACAGAATGTGGAAAACCGCTTTATTGCGACCGAACAGGTGAAAGAATGGTTGAGCAAACAACTGGAAGATTTGAAAGCAAAAGTAGAGAGAGCGGATGAAACGCTCCAGGAATTCGGTTTAAAGCACGATATCATTTCCCTCGAAGACAAAGAAAATGTCACGCTGCAGCGACTCAATGAACTGAATGAATCATTGACCAAAGCCGAAGCGGACCGGATGGCCAAAGAAGCCCTCTATAAACAGGCGAAGGATAAGAATTTCGATATGCTTCCATCCATTCTCGAAAACAAGTTGGTGATGGACCTCAAACAGTCCTACATTCAGCTTGAAGCCCAGTATATGAAGCTCTCCGGGACTTTCAAGGCCGACTATCCAGAGATGGTTCGCTTAAAGAATCAGATGGAGGCCCTTCAAAAGCGAATGGATTTTGAGGTCGGTCGGATTGTCGGAGGGATCCGGAACGAATATGATATGAGTCTCCGCAGAGAATCGTTGCTCCGTCATGCCTTTGAACAGCAAAAAGCAAAGGTCATGGAAATGAAGGAGCAAAGTATCCAATATAACATTCTCAAACGCGAGGCCGACACTAACAAAGAACTTTATAGAGGTCTCCTCCAGAGGATGAAAGAAGCAGGAGTCTCAGCCGGCCTCACGGTCAGTAATATTCAGGTCGTGGACCAGGCTGAGATACCGACAAGGCCCTATAAGCCTAATAGACAACTGAATCTTCTTCTGGCCGCAGTGGTGGGTCTCTTCTTCGGCGTGGGTCTTGCCTTTTTCTTTGAATACTTGGATAACACCGTCAAGACGCCTGAAGATGTCGAGCAGATGATTCGATTGCCCTCCTTTGGAATGGTTCCGGAGATCTCCAACGGGAGGCGCAGACGGTTGGAGAAAGGAACCACTCAACCCATCGAACTGATCACCCACAGGCATCCTAAATCTATCCTCTCAGAAGCCTATCGGAATATTCGAACTTCGATTCTTCTCTCTTTTTCCGAGAAACCGCCGAAAAAAATCGCCATCACCAGTCCCAACCCTGTTGAAGGCAAAACAACTACAGTGATTAATACAGCCATCGCTTTATCTCAAACCGGTGCTCAGGTGGTCATCATCGACACCGATATGAGAAAACCGAGAATCCATCATATCTTTAACGGCGCGGATGGGAGAGGTCTATCGAATTTCCTATCCGGCAATGCAGACCTGGCATCGATTGTTAAAAAGACAGAGGTTCCTAACCTTTATTATATACCCGCTGGTCCCATTCCTCCCAATCCTTCAGAACTGATTGGTTCGAATCTCTTTAAAAGTATGATGGAGTCTCTCGAAAAGAAGTTTGATCACATCCTTCTCGATTCTCCGCCTGTCCTCGGATTTGCAGATTCCCTCATACTCTCTACTACTGTGGATGGGGTTGTCCTTGTGGCTTTGGGTGGGAAAACGCCCAAGGAGACTCTTCAAAGAGCAAAAGAGGTCCTTAATCATGTGAATGCCAAAATTCTCGGGGTGGTGATCAATCGGGTTGATGTTCAAAGAGGTAACTACGGGTATTACTACTACCGGTATCATTACTACTATGGGAAAGAGGGAAAGAAAAAGGAGCTTCCCTTCACTTCAGAGGAAGAATCGGTTTCAACGTGAGGGTAATGATCAATCCGTTGTCACGCTCTTTCGGTAAGGGTGGATGACTCATTTCCTTTCTCTAAGGGGGGTGAAAAGGAACACTCAGGATATTCTTTTCTCTAAGGATTTTCGCTGTTCATGAGACGCTTCTTTTTTTCCATTCTCATTCTATTTGTTTCTTTTGTCGCTGCCTATTATATTCTTTTCATATGGAGAGGAATCTCTGTCTACCAGACAAATGTTTCTAAAGAAACGCTTCTTAAGGCCGCTCGAGCCGTCCCGTCTAACCCTGATCCTTTTTACAAATTGGGGCTGTTCTACCAGTGGGATATTCTCAATATTGATCTGAAGGACTCACTCAACTATATCTGGAAGGCAATTGAGCAAAATCCTCTTGAACAGGAATACTGGCTCAATCTCGCCCGGATCTATCAGAGGGTGGGAAAAAGTCAAGCCTCTGAACGCGCACTGGAAAATGCCATCTTGGTTTTTCCAACAGGCTATCAGGGAAGATGGGTCAGCGGAAATCTCTTGCTTCAGCAGAGAGAGCTTGAAAAGGCCCTCCCGCATTTCTCTTACATCCTCGCCAATTATCCGAATCAGAGCTCCATGGTTTACGACGTCCTGGGAAAAGCGATTGACGACCCTGACTTCATCCTGGAAAAACTTGTCCCCAAGGATTCTCTTTCGCTCAAGCAGTACCTCTCCTATCTCTATGAGACAGGGGATAAAGAATCCGTTCAGAAGGCCTGGCAAAAGAGGAATTTATTTGCCTATCACCCTGACCGAAATGAGACCCTCCGGCACATTGATTTTCTTATCTCTCGTGGGGAGTTGAATGAGGCATTTCAAGTGTGGGAAGCCAGACTCAGAGAAGAAGGATTGTCCTCCCCATCTGACGGAAACCTCATCACCAATGGAGGATTTGAGAAAGAGAAGATCTTAGGGGGCGGCTTCGATTGGAAAATCGAAAAAGTCCCTGGGGCGGAGATCACCTTCGATTCCTCCACGTCTTTCGAGGGGAAAAACTCGCTTAAGATTGGTTTTAACGGAAAAGAAAATGTGGATTTTGCTCACGTCTATCAATTCGTTCCACTGAGGCCCGATACCGAATATATCCTTACGGCCAACATGAAAAGCAAAGGGGTGACGACCAGAAGTGGTCTAAAGATAGAGATCGTGGGAATTGGTGCAGCCCTTTATAAGGCATCAGAACCTTTGACGGGAGACAATGACTGGAAAGAAATGGTGGTCCCTTTTCGAACGCCTCCTCAATCCCAGGGCGGCATGGTGAGAATCCGTAGAGAAAAGACCGACAAATTCGATCGCTTCATCTCCGGAACCGTCTGGCTCGATGGTTTCCGATTAACGGAGAAGGGTCATTAGAGCACTCAGTGCCGTGAAAAATTACTACAAAATTCTCGGTGTTAAAGAAGACGCTTCGGAGGAAGAGATCCGGGAGCGATGGGTCGAACTGACGAAGCTTTACCATCCTGACCGGGGAGAAGACATCGCCTCCGACGAGAAGATCAGAGAGATCAACGAAGCGTA